>Ga0302196_10001227_pt1 | contig 24398 bp, 25 predicted proteins | sample II_Bog_N1_3_FD_198794 | JGI IMG/M metagenome (GOLD analysis project Ga0302196, IMG submission 198794) | Peat permafrost microbial communities from Stordalen Mire near Abisko, Sweden - II_Bog_N1_3 | ecosystem: Environmental > Terrestrial > Soil > Wetlands > Peat | place: Sweden: Abisko...
AAGGACCGGGGTGGGGATGTTTGAAGCCTACACAGCGCTGTGGAGTTCAGCGGACTTCCCCACCCTGACGGCTGCGCCGTCTGTCCCTCCCCTTCAGGGGAGGGAGGACTTTCGAACCCCTACCTGGGCGCGAGGATCATGATCATCTGGCGGCCTTCCATGCGGGGCTCGTATTCGACCTTGGCCACGGGTTCGAAATCGGTGCGGACCTGGTTGAGGAGCTTCATGCCAAGCTCGGGGTGGCGCATCTCGCCGCCGCGGAAGCGGAGGGTGACCTTGACCTTGTCGCCCTCCTCGAAGAAGCGGTGCATGGCCTTGGCCTTCACCTCATAGTCGTGGATGTCGATATTGGGGCGGAGCTTGATCTCCTTGACCTCCACAAGCTTCTGACGCTTGCGGGCCTCGTTTTTCTTCTTCTGTTCCTGGAACTTGAACTTCCCGAAATCGAGAATCTTGCACACCGGCGGGTCGGCCGTGGGCGACACCTCCACAAGATCGAGACCCGCTTCGGTTGCGGCCTCCAGGGCCGCCGAGGTCGGCATGATCCCTTGTTTTTCTCCGTTCTGATCGATCAACAGGACGCGTGGGACTCGGATCTCATCATTGATGCGGGGACCATCCTTGGACGGCGGCGCGGGCATGGGACGACGAATAGGCTGTGCTCCTTGGGGCTGTTTCAGCAGGGTGGTTTCGAGGCGATAGCCGCCTCGTATAGCAGAATATGTCCAAGGCGCCTCCCCGGTTCAAGGCGGAGGGGTGACGCCTTGGCGGAAGTGCGTTGGATTTGAGAGGTCTGAAGAGGATTCACCACAAAGGACACAAAGATCAGACGAGGGCGGCTTGCCGCCAACTTTCATCGCTCACATCCATTCCGGGGATTGGGGCTACGCCCCTTTGCGACTCCTTCGTGTCCTTTGTGGTGAAATTCTTACTTTCGCTGCGCGCGACGATCATTCCGGGGGGCGGGCGAGGGCGAGGCCGGAGGCGAGGACGGTGTCGACGGAGACGTCGGCGAGGTCCGGAGCCTGGAAGACGGTGACATGGCCCCGGGGCGCCGAAAGGGTCGGCGAGGAGGCCGAGGAGAAGAGGGAGATGGTGGGAGCGCCGGCGGCGGCGATCAGGTGAACCGGGCCGGTGTCGTTGCCCACCGCCAGGGCGGCTCTCGCGCCCAGGGTCGCGATCTGGGCGAAATCCGTGCGGCCGGTAAGGTCTCGCGCCCGGGGCGCGAGGCGCTGGATGGCCCGGGCCAGAGGGCTCTCCTGGACGGCGCCGATGATGACCACGTCATAGCCCGCATCCTGAAGCCTGGCTGCGAGGCGTCCGTAGTGCTCGGCGGGCCAGCGTTTCTCGGGCCGGTGGGCGGAGCTGCCCGGAATCAGCAGGACATTGGGCCGGGACGGCGGCGCGGCGATTGAGCGGGCGGCCGGGGTGCGCGCCAGGATCCAGGAAATATCCGGCGGGGCGGCGGAGAAGGGCCTGGTGGGGGCGTCCGGCCAGATGCCGGCATCCTCCAGCTGCTGCGCCTGACGCTCCAGGGCGTGCATGGACATCCGGTCGCGGTTGCGATGGGGAAGGGCGCAGCCGAAGGCCGTCCCGGACCAGATCGGCGGCGACGGCCGCAGAGCCTGGAAGATGAGGTTGGTGCGATCGTTGTTCTGGAGATCGTAGACGCGGTCGTAGCGATCGCGCCTGATCCGCACCACCAGGCGCAGCCAGTCGCCGGGGCCGCCGGGGCGACCGTCGGTCTGGACCAGATCGAAGAACGGGCTCGACCGTGCGAGACCCTCGAAGGGCGGGGTGGTGAGCAGGGTGATGCGCGCGGTGGGATGGGCGGCGCGGATGCGCGCGAAGGCGGGACAGGCCAGGACAAAATCGCCCAGGGCCGAGAGCTTGATGACCAGGATTTTTTCGGTGTGAGGCTTGCGCGACGTCATGGCCGGCCGGTGTCGCACAGTTGGCCGTAGAGGTCGAAGGTCGCCGCGCACATGGCGGCGACAGAAAATCGGGACAGGATAAGATTACGGGCGCTGAGGCCCATGGCGGCGCGATCTTCCGGGCTCAGACCCATGGCGTGATCCAGGGCGCGAACCCATGCGGCGCCATCCCCGGCCGGCGTCAGCCAGCCGCTGACGCCATCGACAATGATCTCGGGCGCGCCGCCGATGCCGGAGACCACAGTGGGTCGCCCCATGGCGCCGGCCTCGGCGACCGTGCGGCCGAAGGATTCGGCCTGGACCGACGGGGAGGCGACGATATCGGCGGCGGCATAGGCGGCGGGCATGTCGTCGCAGGGCCCGGGCAGGCGAACCGCCTCCGCAAGGCCCAGACGAGCCGCGTCGGCGCGAAGCCCGTCCGCATAAGCCGACGACTCCCCGGTCCCGGCGAAGACAAGGACCGTATCGGTGCGCGCCGCCATGCCGGCGAGCGCCTCGACCATGACCTTGTGGCCCTTCCAGCCGGTCAGGCGCGCGGCGACGAGGATGACTTTGCGCGGATCGTCCGCAGGCAGGCCCCAGGCGGCTCGGATCGCCGCCACGCGCTCGGGGCCGACCGCGGCGGGATCGAAGAGGGCCGTGTCGACGCCCTCCGGGATGACCGCGACCCTGGCGGCCGCCCCTGCGTGTTCCGCGGCGATGTGGTCGCGGGTGAAGCCCGAATTGGCGATGACCCGATCCGCGCGCGTCATCACCGCATTGTACCAGCGCTTCAGGCCTGAGCGCGCGCTGTAGATGCCGTGATAGGTGGCGACGATGGGGACTCCGGCGCGCCGTGCGGCCCGAAGGGCGCTGAAGGCCGGCGCCCGCGAGCGCACATGAACGAGGCTGACCCCCTGCTCGCGAATGACGGTCTCGAGGCGCGCGGCGTTGGCGAGCAGGGTGAGAGGATTTCGCGAGTCCATCGGCAGGCGGATCAGTTCGCCGCCGCCCCGGGCGAGTTCGCCTTCCAGCCGGCCGCCGCGGGAGGCCACCAGCGAACGGGCGCCGGCCTCAGCCGCCGCGCGCGCGACATCCACGGTCAGGGCCTCGACCCCGCCTGCATCCAGGGCGGGGGTCACTTGCAAGAGTGTGAACTTGGCGGGCAGCATGGCGGCCGGGGTTTACTGGACGCGGAAGGCAAGCGCCATGAGCGAGACGTCGGGCGCGCTGGAGGTACAGGGCGCGAAGGTCGCGTGGCGGCGGGTCCTGGGCTGCGGCCCGACAGTGGTCTGGCTGGGCGGATTTCGCTCGGAAATGTCAGGGACCAAGGCGCAGGCCCTGGCGGACTGGGCGACGGCGGTGGACCGCGACTTCCTGCGCTTCGACTATTTCGGACACGGGATTTCGGGCGGCAATTTCGAGGCGGGGACGATCACGCGGTGGCGTTTGGATGCCCTGGCGGTGATCGACCAATTGACGGAAGGACCCCTGGTGCTCGTGGGCTCTTCCATGGGCGGATGGCTGGCCTGCCTCACCACGCTCGCGCGGCCGGCGAGGGTGAAAGGCCTCGCGCTGATCGCCCCGGCGGCGGATTTCACCGACCGGCTCCTCGCGCCCTCCCTGCCGCCGGAGGGTCTTGAGGCCATTGAGCGCGATGGCGTCTGGAATCGGCCCTCGGCCTACGACCCGCAGGGGTATCCGATCACGCGGCTGCTGCTGGAGGACGGCGCCCGCTGGTCGATCCTGCCGGGCCCGGTGTCGATCACAGCGCCAGCGCGGATTCTGCAGGGGGGCGACGACCCGGACGTACCCTGGCGCCACGCTCTGGATCTGGCCCTGGCGCTGGAGAGCGAAGACGTTGTGTTCAGCCTGATCCGCGACGGAGACCACCGGCTCTCGCGGCCGGCGGATATCGCGCGGCTGATTGGGGCGATCGAGGAGTTGGCAGGATCGTAATTGGCGCGCGCCAACGGCAGCTTGTCACCTCGACACCCGGTTCACCCCCCGTCCTTGACCCGCAGCAGATTGGCCGCGTGCACCAGGAAGGCGAGCACCCCGGCGGCGGACACCAGCATCAGAAAACGCCAGGGCATAAGTCGGGGCCCGCGCTTCGGGTCCGGCGGGCGGGCGCCCAGCCAGCCGCAGAGGATCGCGAGCGCCAGGGCGATGGCCGCCGCGGCGAGGGTGACGGTCAGGGTCATGGATCGGGCGTCAGGCGGCCACTTTCGCCCGGTGCGCGCCGGCGGCGATCTCCTTCATCAGGTCGGCGACATAGGTGGTGAAGTCCACCTGGATCGTGTGGCGGGCGGACTTGTAATACTGGCCGAGATGAAAGGCCTCGTCCTTGACCGTGATGGCCTCCATGTCGGCCGGCGACGGCGGGCGATATCGGCCGGTGAGACAGCCGACGGCGAGCTTTGACTGCTGCTCGGCGAAATTGACCAGGGTGGGCAGGGGCTGGGCCAGACCCATGAAGAAGAGATCGTCGATCCCGGGCTTCATCATGCGCTTGAAGAGGGGAAAGCGGCTCTCCGCATCCGGCAGGAGGGCCGGATCGCTGAAGAAGGGGAAGCTGATCTTGTAGCCGGTGGCGTAGATGATCGCGTCCACATCCTCGACGCTGTCATCCTCGAACCGCACCTGTTCGCCCTCCAGCGCCTTGATATTGGGCTTGAACTTGATGTCGCCGCAGCCGGCCCGGGTGAGGAACTCTCCGGACACGGAGGGGTGGGCCTCCAGGGGCTCGTGATCGGGCTTGGGGAGGCCATAGTCCTCCATGCGGCCAAGCGTCTTCTTGATCATCCGCCGGGCCATGGCCTGACCCAGCTTGCGCGGCATCCAGGCCGGCAGGGCCGACTTATCGGCCGGTTTGCCGTTCATATATTTGGGCAGGACCCAGACGCCGCGGCGGGCGGCGACCCACAGGGTTTTGGCGATGGGCCGCTGGGCGAGCTCCGAGGCGATATCCATGGCCGAATTGCCCATGCCCACCACGACGATGTTCTTGCCGCGCATATCCACCGGATCGAAGGGATCGCTGTAGGCGTGGGCGTGGAAGGCGGGGCCGTCGAAATGGCCGGGAAAGTCCGGCAGGCGCGGATCCCAGTGGTGGCCGTTGCAGACGAAGAGGACGTCATAGGTCCGGGTCTCGCCGGTGGATAGGGTGACGGCCCAGGACCCATCCGCCTGGCGCTCCGCCTTTTCCACCGCGGTGTTGAAGGTGATGCGCTCGCGCAGGCCGAAATGGTCCACGTAATCCTTGAAATACTGCAGCAGCTGGGCGTGGCTGGGAAAGTCGGGCCAGTTCGTCGGGACGGGAAAATCCTCGAAGGCCAGACGCCATTTGGAGGTGTCGATATGCAGGCTCTCGTAGCAGGCCGAGAGGCCGTTGGGGTTCTTGAAATACCAGTTGCCGCCGATGTCGTCCGAGCGCTCGAAGCAGTCGAAGGCGATGCCTTCATCCTGCAGCCGCTTGGCCGTGGTGAACCCCGAACACCCCGCGCCGATGATGCAGGCCTTCAGCGCGCTGGCGGGTTTCATGGCGGGGCTCCTGGGGGTGGGGGGTCGAGGATAGCGGGGGTGGGGGCGGGAGGGAAAGACGTTCCTCCCGCCCCCCCCTGGGGCGGGACAGGCGGCGAAGCCGCCAGGGCGGGGCAAGTCGGGGTAAAACCGCTATGTTAGAGCAGCTTCAACAGCCCCACCCCGGTCCTTTGGACCGACCCTCCCCAGAAGGGGAGGGAGGATTTGCAGCGCTTACGACCTCACAGCCCATTCTCCGCCAGAAAACCCGCGATCGCCGCGTTGAAGGCCTCGGGTTGGTCGATGTTGGCGGCGTGGCCGGCGGCCGGGATCACGGCCTTGCGGGCGCCGGGGATCTTGGCGGCCATGTAGTCGCTGGCGGCGAGGAAGGGCGTGTCGTCCGCGCCGACCACAACGATTGCGGGGACCGAGATGGCGGGCAGGCTCTCGATGACGCTGGCGTCGCGCTGGGTGAGCATGCCCCGCGCGGCCTTTGCCAGGCCCGTCGCGTCCCGGTGGCGGCTGGTGCGCATCTCGACGCTGCCGGCGGCGAGGCGCCCCAGGCCCTCGGTCTCATATCGCTCGGCGGTCTTGAGGGCGTTGGCGTTCCAGCCTTCGCGGGGCTCGTCCTTGCGGTAGCCGGGACCCGTGTCGATGATCAGGAGGGCGCGCACGCGCTCCGGGTGATCGCGGTGGAAGGCGAGGCTCATATAGCCGCCGAGAGACAGTCCGCCGACGATCGCCTGATCCGCCCCGACGACATCGAGCAGGGCGCCCATATCCGCCACCGTATGCGCCTCGCTGTAGGCGGCGGGATCCTCGGGATAATCCGACTGGCCGTGACCGCGCATGTCCCAGGTGATGAGGGTGTGGTCCTTCGACAGGACCTCGATCTGGCCGGCCCACATCTGCGACGTGGCCGAATAGCCGTGGGTGAGCAGGAGGGCGGGGCCCTGGCCGTGGACTTCGTAGTAGATCTCCACGCCATGGCGTTTGAGTTTGGGCACAGGCGTCGCCTCCGTTTTGCGGCCGTCGTTGATCGGCGGCGCGGTTGGAGCTGAGTGTCGCGCTGCCGCGGGGCCGGCGCAACCACTGCCACCATATCGAAAACACTACTGAATAGAATTCACTTCCACTCAAAATGGTCTCGAGCATGATGGCCCTGAAGGCGCGGCGGCCGCGAGGCGCCCATGGAGCTCTGGCGATGCAGGAAACCCTCGATGAACGGCACGTCCGGTTTGATCGGCTGCGGCGGGAGGCGCCGGCCTATCGCGATGCGTCGTCGCGGAGCGTCGTCCTGAGCCGCATGGCGGACGCGCGGGCGTGGCTGAGCGACGCCGCCCAATGGAAGGATGCGGACCGGGCCGAGGAGGGCTCTTTGATCCGCCTCTTCAAGCCGGCGGATATGAACCGGCCGGGCGATCGCGACAGCGGGATGGGCTGGATGGATGAGCCGGAACACTCGCGGGTGCGGGCCCCGATCCAGGCAGCCCTGGCGCGCCGGGTCGCCGGTATGAAAGGGGTGGTCGAGGCGATTGTCACCTCGCAGTTGGGCGCGTTGCCACAGGGGCGTTTCGACGCCCTGGCCGACTATGCCATGCCGATTCCCGTGGCGGTGATCGGCCGGCTGCTGGGGGTGGATACGGATGACTTCGCGCAGTTTCGCGCCTGGTCCGAGGCGGCGCTGAACAGTTTCAGCCCCAATCCCACGCCGGAGGAAAGAGCCGCCACCAAGACCGCGGCCGACGCCATCAGCGACTATCTCGACGCGGCGATGCGCGCGCGGCGAAGGGCGCCGGCGGACGACCTGATCTCCGACCTCCTGGCCTATCAGGCGGCGGGCGGCGCGCTTAGCGACAGCGAAATCCGGGTCAACTGCATGAATCTGCTGCTGGGCGGCAATGTGACCACCGCCGATCTGATCGCCAACAGCCTCAATCTCTTGCTCCGCCATCCGCAGGAGCTTGCCAAGCTGAGGGCCGATCCGTCGCTGATCGGCTCGGCGGTGGAAGAATGCCTGCGTCTCGAGCCACCCACCGAAGGCGCCCAGCGGGTGGCGTCGCGCGACGTGACGTTCCATGGCGAGCGGGTATGCCCGCGCCAGGTAGTGGCGGTGATGATCCCGGCGGCGAACCGCGATCCGGCCGCGTTCAGCGATCCGCATCGCTTTGACATCAGCCGGCGCGAGGGGTCGCACATCTCGTTCGGCAGCGGCGCCCACATCTGCATCGGCGCGGCCCTGGCGCGGCTGGAGGCGAGGACGGCGATCTGGGGGATCGTGGAGCGGTTTCCCGGTCTCGCCCTTGCCTGCCCTTCGGCGCCGCTGCAGTGGCGCGATGCGGCCTTCTTTCGGGGGCTCAAGTCGCTGTGTGTACGGGTTTAGCCCGTGTTTTCCGCCGCCTCGCCGATGCGCGCGATCAGCCAGTCGACGCCCCGATCGGCCGATCCGGCGCGGCGCACCCAGCGGACCTGGAATCGGAACGGCGGATAGGGCGGCTCCAGCACCTGGAGGCCGAGGCGATCGGCGAACCGCATCGCCAGCCGGCGCGGGCAATCGGCCAGGACGTCGCTGCGGCTGACCATGAGCATGGCCGTCTCCCAGGCGGGGACATAGGCGTGGGTGCGCACGACCTGCGGCGCGGGCATGACGCCATAGACGGCGTTGATCTCGTCGCGATCCCAGGGCGGCTCATCGGCCAGGCCGCCGTCCGGATCGCCCACCAGCACGTGGCCGATGCGCGCATAGGTCAGGAGGTCCACCTTGCCCTGGACCTGGGGATGGCCCTGCCGGGCGATGACGCAATAGTCGTCGTCGTAAAGAACCTCCGAGGTGAATTCCTTGGGGATCTCGCCAAAAACGCCGATGGCGACGTCCGCTTCGCCGCGCCGCACCGCCCTGAGCGCGCGCTGAAGCGAGACATGGCGAACCGAGAAGCTCGCCTGGGGCGCTTCGGCGGCGAAGGCGGCGATGAGCCGGTCTCCCAGGAGGGAGGCCACGTCATCCCAGCAGGCGAGGCGAAACCGCCGGCCGCTTCTGGCGGGATCGAAGCCGGCGTCATCGCTCACCGCCTTGTCGAGGAGTTCAAGCACCGCCTCGATCCTGGGACCCAGTTCGATGGCCCTCTTGGTGGGCTCAAGGCCGTGCGAGCGGCGAATGAAGAGCGGATCGCCGAACACATCGCGAAGCCGGGTAAGGGCGTGGCTGATCGCCGAGGGGCTGAGGCCGAGGTGATTGGCGACTTCGCCGGCGCGGCGGCGGACAAGCAGCTCGCGAAAGATGAGCAGGAGCCCGCCGTCCACCTTCCTGATCTGAATGGAATCGAAGTCACTCATGAGTTCATTTCACTACGCGCAAGTTGGGCCGAGGTCTAGGAATTGAAGCGAATGGAGGCGGATATGGCGGTGACCCTGGAGACGACCCATGGCGCGGAACAGGCGCGGCGCGTGATGTGGCCCGGCGTAAAGTCGCGTGCGATCCTTCGGCTCGCCGCCCCGCTGACGGCATTTTTCGGCATCCAGACGGCCACGAGTCTCGCGACCCTGGCCATGGTGGGCCACCTGGGCAACGCCGCCCTGGCCGGCCTGGGCGCCGGCGGCGCGGTCTATGGCCTGACCCTGGCGTTGCTGTTCGGCATCGACGCGGCGGTGCAGCCGGTCGTCTCCCGGGCCGCCGGCGCGGGCGATGATGAAAGGATGGCCCGGGCGCTCGTGGACGGCCAGGCGGTGGCGATCCCCCTGGCGATTGTGCTGGCCCTCGGCCTGCTGATCGGCGCCCCCGCGATTCTTTCGGCCATGCTGCCGAACCCGGCGGCGGCCGCAGCCGGAGCGGCCTATGTGCGCGCCGCGGCGCCCTCCCTGGTGTTCATGGCCTTTACGATCCCGATCAACAGCGCGTGGATCGGGTCCGGGCGTCCGGCGCGCGCCTTTCTGGTCACGGCCGTTCTGGCTCCGGTGCAGATCGGCGCGACCCTGGCGCTGGTGTTCGGACTGGGTCCGCTGGCGCCCATGGGCGCGGCGGGCGTGGGCGCCGGCCTTTCGGTGGCCAGCCTGATCGGCGTGGGGCTGCAGATCGCCCTGGCTGCGCGCGGGATACCGGGATTTCTGAGGACGCGGCCCCGCCTCGACGGCGTCGGCGCCATCGCCGCCCTGGGCTGGCCGATCAGCCTGCAACAGGCCCTGCTCCAGTTTGGACTCATGGTCGCCTTCATCATTGTCGGACGCCTGGGGGCGCAAGCGGCGGCGGCGGCCAATGTGCTGATCTCCCTGGCGACGGTTCCCATCCAGCTGGCGGTGGGATTTGGCGTCGCCGCCTCCACCCTGGTGGGCCAGAGTCTCGGGCGCGGGGATGTGGCCGAGGCGAGGCGCTGGGGATGGCGCACGACCGGGCTGGGAATAGCCCTCACCGCGCCGCTGGGCCTGATCGCGGTCTTCGCCCCCCGCCATCTGCTGGGCGCCTTCCTGCACGATCCGGCGGCCCTGGCCCTGGCCGTCTGGCCGGCCCGCCTGGTGGGGCTGGGCGTGGCGGCCGACGCGGCAACGCGAATCCTCTGCTTCGCCGTCCGCGGTGCGGGCGCAACCCGCATCGGCGCCGCGATTCCCTTCGCCGCCCAGTGGGTTTTCAGATTGCCGCTCGGCGCCTGGGCCGCCCTGGCGCTGGGGATGGGACTCCTCGGCTTCGCCGCCGCCGAGACGGGCGTCACGGTGGTCGAAGCGGCGCTGATGGCGTTGATCTGGTCGGGCCCGCGCTGGACGCGGCAGATGGCGGTGACGGCGCCCGTCTAGGCCGTCTGTCCGTTATCGCCCCAGCAACCCCTTCACCGCCGCCCGAGCCGCCGCGCCATGCGCCGGATGCTTCAGCGCCCAGGCGACATTGGCGCGCAACAACCCCACCGGATCGCCGCAGTCGTAGGTGACGCCGTCGTAGGTCAGGGCGTGGAAGGGCTGGGATTCGAGCAGGGCCAGCATGGCGTCGGTGAGCTGGATCTCGCCCCCGGCGCCTTTCTTGTGCGAGCCGAGCGCGGCGAAGATCTGGGGCTGGAGCACATAGCGGCCGGAGATGAAGAGGTTGGAGGGCTCGGTTCCCGGCGCGGGCTTTTCCACCATGCCGGTCATGGCCTGGAGGCGGCCATCGAAGCCGCGGGCGGCGGCGCCGAGGGCGACGATGCCGTATTTGTGCGCCTCGCCGGGCGGGGCGGGCTCCACGGCGACGATGTTGCCACCCAACGCATCGTGCGCGGCGACGACCTGGGCCAGGGCCGAGGGCGTCGCGTCCATGAGCATGTCGGGGAGCATCACCGCGAAGGGCTCATCACCGATGAGATCCCGGGCGCACCAGACGGCGTGGCCGAGGCCGAGCGGGTTCATCTGGCGCACGAAGCTCATCTCGCCGGGCTTGGGCAGATCGGCTTTGACGTCGGCGAGGATGGCGCTGCGCCCCTTGGCCTCCAGCAGGGTTTCCAGCTCGAAGGCGTGGTCGAAATAGTCCTCGATGGCGCCCTGGCCCCGGCCGACGACGAAGATGAAGTGCTCGATGCCCGCCGCGCGGCCCTCGGCGACCACGTGCGCGAGGAGCGGGCGGTCGAAAACGTTGAGCAGGTTCTTGGGGGTGACCTTGGCCGCCGGCAGGATCCGGGTTCCGAGCCCGGCCACCGGCAGGACCGCCTTACGCACCCGCTTCATCATGCCTTACTCCGTCCAGCCTGCGACCGAGGGTTCCTACTCGACGGTCACGGATTTGGCGAGGTTGCGCGGCTGGTCCACGTCAGCCCCCTTCAGAACGCCTACCTGATAGGCGAGCAGCTGCAGCGGCACGGCGAAAATCAGCGGTGCAATCAGGGGATCGCAGGCCGGGGCGATGATGACCTGAGCGCCCGTGGGCGCGTGAGCGGCGCCGGCCTCGTCGGTGATCATGATCACCGGACCGCCCCTCGCCGCGACCTCGCTGATGTTGGAGAGAGTCTTTTCGAAAAAGCTGTCGCTGGGGGCGAGGATCACAACCGGCGTGGCCTCGTCGATGAGGGCGATGGGGCCATGCTTCATCTCGCCGGCGGCGTAGCCCTCGGCATGGATGTAGCTGACCTCCTTGAGCTTCAGGGCGCCTTCCATGGCCAGGGCGAACATGGGCCCTCGCCCCAGATAGAGCACGTCGTGGGCGCGGCCGAGGTCCTGGACGATGGCGCGAATAGGATCGGAGTTGAATATGGACTCCGCCAGCAGGCGGGGAGCTTCGAGCAGGATCTTCACTAGGCGTCGCTCCTCGGCGTCGTCGATGCGACCGCGCGCACGGGCGGCGGCCACGGCCAGGGCGATCATCACCGAGACCTGGGCGATGAAGGCCTTGGTGGAGAGGACGCAGATCTCGGGCCCGGCGTTGGTGGGCCACAGCATGTCCACCTCGCGCGCCATGGTGGATTCGTGGGCGTTGACCACCGCGGCCGTGGCCAGGCCCCGGGCCTTGCACCAGCGCAGGGCGGCCAGGGTGTCGGCGGTCTCGCCCGACTGGGAGATGGCCACAGCCAGGGTTCCGTCGGCCACGGCTGGATCGCGGTAGCGGAACTCGGAGGCGACCTCCACGTCCACAGGCAGGCCTGCGAGGCTCTCGATGAGGTATTTTCCGATCATGCCGGCATAGAAGGCGGTGCCGCAGGCGAGGATCTGAAGCCGCTCAATGCCGGTGAAGTCGAAGCCGCCGGGGACGGAGGCCTTGCCGGTCAGGGGATCGATGTAGCTGGCCAGGGTGTGCTGGCAGGCGTCGGGCTGATCATGGATCTCCTTTTCCATGAAGTGCCGGTAGTTGCCCTTTTCCACCAGGGCCGCGGCGGCGGCGATAATGTGGATGGGCCGCTCCACCGCTTCGCCGGCGGAGTCGAAGAAGAGGGCCCCGTCATGATCGATGGCGACGAAATCGCCCTCCTCCAGATAGGCGACCCTGTTCGTGAAGGGGCCCACGGCCACGGCGTCGGAGCCGAGGAACATCTCGCCCTCGCCATAGCCGACCACCAGGGGCGGGCCGCTGCGCGCGCCCATGATCAGGGCCTTCTCGCCGGCGACGAGGACGCCCAGGGCATAGGCGCCGCGGATCCGGTCGAGGGTCGCCTTAAAGGCGGCGATGGGATCGAGCCCGGATTCCAGGGCCTCGTCGATGAGGTGGGCGACAACCTCGGTGTCGGTCTGGCTCTGAAAGACCCGGCCCTTGGCGATGAGTTCGGCCTTGAGGGAGGCGAAGTTCTCGATGATGCCGTTGTGGACTACGGTAACCCGGCCGGCGGTGTGAGGGTGGGCGTTGGCGACAGTAGGGGCGCCGTGGGTGGCCCAGCGCGTGTGGCCGATGCCGACGGTGGCGCTGAGGGGCTCGGCGGCGATGACGGCCTCGAGCTCGCGGATCTTGCCCTTGGCCCGGCGCCGCTCGACGTGACCGTCCACAAGAGCCGCCACGCCTGCGCTGTCATAGCCGCGATATTCCAGGCGCTTGAGGCTCTCGATCAGCCGCCCGCAGACCGGTTCGACCCCGACGATGCCGATGATGCCGCACATGGTTCTGGAATTCCGATTCTGGGGGCGGCGTCCTTCCCCCTATTTGTCGAAAGCCGCGTCGCGCGTAAACTGGTATCACAACGCAGCATCCGAACGCGGACGGTTCCGCGCGGCCTGGACCTAAAGTTCGTCTGCGCGCGACCCATAGACGGAAAATACATGAGCAAACGCTCCTACTTCGGCACCGACGGCATCCGCGGTCAGGCCAACCTGTATCCCATGACCGCTGAGGTCGCCCTCCGCGTCGGTCTGGCGGCGGGCAAGCTGTTCCGCTCGGCCGACGACCGGCGCCATCTGGTGGTGATCGGCAAGGACACGCGGCTCTCGGGCTATATGATCGAGCCGGCCCTTGTGGCGGGGTTCACCAGCGTGGGCATGGACGTGCGGCTATTCGGCCCCCTGCCCACCCCGGCGGTGGCCATGATGACGCGCTCCATGCGCGCGGATCTCGGGGTGATGATCAGCGCATCGCACAACGATTTCTCCGACAACGGCATCAAGCTCTTCGGCCCCGACGGCTACAAGCTTTCCGACGCCATGGAGGCCCGCATCGAGGCCTTCATGGATGAGGGCCTGCAGGAGGGCCTGGCCACGCCGCGGGAGCTTGGCCGGGTGGCGCGCATGGACGAGGCCCAGGCGCGCTACATCGAGATCGTCAAGGCGACCCTGCCCCGGACCCTGAGCCTTCAGGGCCTCAGAGTCGTGATCGATTGCGCCCATGGCGCGGCCTATAAGGTGGCGCCCACCGCGCTCTATGAGCTGGGCGCCGAGGTCAAGGAAATCGGCGTCACGCCCACCGGCTTCAACATCAACGAGGACTCCGGCTCGACCAATCCGGCCGCTCTGGTGCGGGCGGTAAAGGAATATCGCGCCGATATCGGCATCGCGCTCGACGGCGACGCCGACCGCCTGATGATCTGCGACGAGCAGGGTCAGATCGTCGACGGCGATCAGATCATGGCCCTCATCGCTTCGGCGTGGCTGCAGCAGGGCCGGCTGGTCGGCGGCGGCGTCGTGGCGACGGTGATGTCGAATCTCGGCCTTGAGCGCTTTCTGGGCGAGCGAGGCCTTGGCCTGGAGCGCACGGCGGTGGGCGATCGCTATGTGATGGCCCGGATGCGCGAGGGCGGCTTCAACCTGGGGGGCGAGGCGTCCGGCCACATCATCATGTCGGACTACTCCACCACCGGCGACGGCCTGATCGCAGCCTTGCAGGTGCTGGCCGAGCTGGTGCGCTCGAACAAGCGGATGAGCGCACTGGCGCGTCAGTTCGCGCCTGTGCCGCAGAAGATGGAGAACGTTCGCTTCGCCAAGGGCAAGCCGCTGGAGAACGACGGCGTGCTCACCGCGATCAAGGACGCCGAGACCCGGCTCAACGGAAGCGGCCGGATCCTCGTGCGCGCCTCCGGCACAGAGCCCCTGATCCGCATCATGGCCGAAGGCGATGATGAGCGGCTCGTGGGCGAGCTGGTGCGCGAGATCGCCGGGGCGGTGAAGGCGGCGGTGGGGTAGCTTAGCGCTACGGCCGGCCGATGCTCACATAGGTAAAGCCGCGCGCCCGGAGCTCCTCGGGGCGGTAGACATTGCGCAGATCGACGATCACCTCGCCGCGCATAAGGTCCTTGAGGCGATCGAGGTCCAGGGCGCGGAACTGGTCCCACTCGGTCAGGATGACCACGGCGTCGGCGCCCTCCACCGCTTCGTAGGGGCCCGTCTTGAAGGCTACGTCGCGCAGGAGCTGGCGAGCCTCGTGGCCCTCGGGGTCGAAGGCCTGGACCTTGGCGCCCGCGGCGACGAGAGCGGGGATGATGTCCAGGGCGGGCGCGTCGCGCATATCGTCGGTGTTGGGCTTGAAGGTCAGCCCAAGCACCCCGATCACCCTGCCGGCCAGATCGCCGCCCAGCGCCCTGGCCACCTTGCCGGCCATGGACTTCTTGCGCGCGGCGTTGACCGAGATGGTCGCCTCCACGAGCTGGAGCGGGGCGCCAAAATCGCTGGCGGTGCGCGCGAGAGCCTGGGTGTCCTTGGGAAAGCAGGACCCGCCATAGCCTGGCCCGGCGTGCAGGAATTTGGGGCCGATGCGCTTGTCCAGCCCAATGCCCTTGGCCACCTGCTGCACATCGGCGCCGACGGCCTCGCAGAGTTCCGCGATCTCGTTGATGAACGTGACCTTCATGGCGAGGAAGGCGTTGGCCGCGTACTTCGTGAGTTCCGAGGTGCGCCGTCCGGTGACCACCATGGGGGTCTCGCTGAGGCTGAGGGGGCGATAGAGCTCCACCATCACCGCGCGCGCTCGCTCGTCCTCCAGCCCGACCACCACCCGGTCGGGACGCTTGAAATCCTCGATGGCCGAGCCCTCGCGCAGGAACTCCGGATTGGAGACCACGGCGATGTCGGCCTCGGGGTTCACCTTGCGCATCAGGGCTTCGATTTCATCGCCCGTCCCCACCGGAACCGTGGATTTGGTGACCACCACGGTGAAATCCTGGACGAGGCCGGCGATTTCCTCGGCGGCGGCATGGACGTAGGTGAGGTCGGCGTGGCCGTCCCCGCGCCGGGAGGGCGTCCCCACCGCGATGAACACAGCCTCAGCATCGCCAACCGCGTCCGCAGCGTCACTGGTGAAGAAGAGACGGCCTTCGCGGACATTGCGATCCACCAGGGCCTCGAGCCCGGGCTCGTAGATGGGCATGACGCCGGCGCGCAGGCGCTCGATCTTGCCGGCGTCCTTGTCGATGCAGGTGACGGTGTGGCCGAAATCGGCGAAGCAGGCCCCGGAGACGAGCCCGACGTATCCGGTTCCGATCATGGCGACGCGCATGCACTGACTGCCTCAAGAGGCACGGCGCCGAAGCGCCCTGCGAATTAAACGTGCGGAGCCTGATTCACCCTTCGCATTCGTTCCGTGAGAAGGGACCAGGCTCCCGATTAGACTTGCTGGTTGTATGCCCCGACCTCGGGACGCCGGCCAAGCCTCGGCTTCACCTCGTCGCGAAAAAGCGCGCGCATGTCGTCTTCCGAGCGCGTGCTCTCCACGACCACCACGATTTCGGGCTTGTTGGACGAGGCGCGGACCAGAACCCAGGAGCCGTCCTCCAGGGCGACGCGGACGCCGTTGACCGTGATGACGTCGGAAATCGCGCGCCCGAGGATCTTGCCCCCCGCGGCGGCGAGGGCCTGATACTCCTCCACCACTGCATCGACCGTCGCGTATTTGACCTCGTCGGCGCAGTGGGGGCTCATTGTCATGGAGGTGTAGGCCACCGGCAGTCCGCGCTTGAGATCGCTGAGCTTTTTGGCCGGGTTGCGATCCATCATGGCAAGGATCGCCGCGGCGGCGGTGAGACCGCAATCATATCCCCGGCCCAGCGGCGCGTTGAAGAAGAAGTGGCCCGACTTTTCGAACCCGGCCAGGGCGCCGATCTCGGCGGTCTTGCGCTTGATGTAGCTGTGCCCGGTCTTCCAGTAGATTGTCGTGGCGCCGTTGGCGGCCAGCACATCGTCGGTGGCGTAGAGACCGGTGGACTTCACATCGACGACGAATTTCGCGCCGGGGTGCAAGGGGGCCAGATCCCGCGCCAGCATCAGACCGATCTTGTCGGCGAAGATTTCCTCGCCCTCGTCGTCCACAACGCCGCAGCGATCGCCATCGCCATCGAAGCCCAGGGCCAGATCCGCCCCGTGAGAGCGCACCATCTCGGCCATGGAGTGAAGCATCTCCAGGTCTTCGGGATTGGGATTGTAGCGCGGGAAGGTCCAGTCGAGGTCACAGTCCATGGGGATGACCTCGGCGCCCATGCGCCGCAGGGCCTCCGGCGCGAAGGCGCCGGCGGTGCCGTTGCCGCAGGCGCAGAGGACCTTCAGGGGACGGGTGAGCGTGCAGCGCGAGGCGGCGTCGGCGATGTATCGCTCCGCCATGCCCTGGACGTGAGTCAGGCTGCCGCCGGGCCGCGTCTCGAACGTGGCGCCCAGAACGATGTCCTTCAGCCGGCCGATCTCCTCCGGACCAAAGGTAACCGGCGGTGCGGCGCCCATCTTGACGCCGGTCCAGCCGTTTTCGTTGTGGCTGGCCGTGATCATGGCCACGCACGGCGCGGCGAGGTCGAACTGGGCAAAATAGGCGGTCGGCGAGAGGCAGAGACCGATATCCAGCACCTCGCAACCGGCGGAGACCAGGCCGATGGTCAGAGCCTGCTTCACCGAGAGGGAATAGGATCGAAAATCGTGGCCGACGACGATCCGTCGCTCGCCGCGCTCATGAATATAGGTACCAAGGCCGAGGCCGAGCGCCTCGACGCCCAGCAGATTGAGATCCGGCCCCAGGACCCAGCGCGCGTCGTATTCCCGAAATCCGGTCGCCTTGACCAGAGGCGTGTTCTCATAGGCGAAGGTGTTGGAGATGAGGTCGGAACGCGGCGAGGGAAGCATGACGGTTTACTCTCTTGCGGCGCCCAGACAGGGGCGGCGGAGGCTCAGGACGAAGGCGGTGCGGACGCCACGGGATGGCCGAAAGGCGCAGGCGAGCGCCGTCCGATTCCCTGCGGCCATACCAGAGCGAGGGCGACCATGGCCACCGCCGCAACGGCCAATACCGGTAAAATCCATCGCGAGCGCATGGCCGACGCTATAGCGTCGCCCTGAGGCGAGCGCCAACAGCGTCGCTTGACCTGATCGCGTCCGGGCCTTAGCCGGGCGGCCCATCTCGCGGGAGAACCCATGGCTACGCTCGTCCTCCTTCGACATGGCCAGAGCCTCTGGAATCTGGAGAACCGGTTCACCGGCTGGGTGGATGTGGACCTGACGCCGGCCGGTGAGGACCAGGCGCGCTATGGCGGGGAGTTGATCAAGGCGGAAGGGGTCGCCTTCGACCGCGCCTTCGCCTCAGTGCTGACAAGGGCGATTCGCACCGGGTGCCTGGCCTTGGGCGCGGCGGATCAGCTCTGGATCCCGATGATCAAGGACTGGCGCCTTAACGAACGCCACTACGGCGGCCTGACGGGCCTGAACAAGGCCGAGACGGCCAAGGTTCATGGGGAGGACCAGGTGCGGACCTGGCGCCGCTCCTACGATATTCCGCCCCCGCCGATGGCGCCTGGCGGACCGTTCGATTTCGCGGCGGATCGGCGATATGCGGGGGCGTCGTTGCCGGCCACCGAAAGCCTGAAGACGACGCTGGAGCGGGTGCTGCCGTACTGGCGCGCTGCGATCGCGCCGACGCTGAACGCTGGTGAGACCGTCCTCGTGGCGGCGCACGGCAATTCGCTGCGCGCAATCGTCAAACACCTGTTCGACGTGGCGGATGACAAGATCGTGGGAGTGGAGATTCCCACCGGCAATCCGCTGCTCGTCACGCTGGACGCAGCACTGAAGCCGACCTCGGCCCGGTATCTGGATCAGACCCGGGCCGAAGCCTTGCCTTAGGGCAGAGCGGCTTTAGGCCGCCTTGGTGGTTTCGATCAGGGTCTCGGACTTGGGTGCGGAGATCTCGATCTTGCGGGGTTTGAGAGCCTCCGGAAGCTCACGGCGAAGCGAGAGCGACAGCAGGCCGTCGGCGAGCGACGCGTCGGTAACCACCACATAGTCGGCCAGCTGGAACCGGCGCTCGAAGTTGCGTTCGGCCAGGCCGCGATGGAGGTAGCGCTTGGGCTCGTCGTTGGCGACCTTGCGACCCTGAACGGTGAGAAGGTTTTCCTTCACCTCAATGGCCAGGTCCTCGGCCTTGAAGCCCGCCACCGCGATCTCGATGCGGTAGGCGTTCTCGTCGGTGCGTTCGATATTGTAGGGGGGATAACCGTTGGTCGTTTCGGTGGTGGCGGCGTCCAGCAGATCGGCGAGCCGGTCGAAGCCCACGACGGAACGATAGAGAGGGGAGAAGTCGAGAGTACGCATGTTCGGCATCCTTCTTTGCTCTAAGCAAGGTTGCATTGATGAACAGGTCTTTCGCGAGCCGAATGGCCTCGCGGGCGACCCGGGAGGCCCGGACATCCAGCGCCTCCACCCCATGAGTTAAGACCGCTCGAAAGCGGATCAAGGCCGACGCGCACAAAAAAGCAGCCCCCCGCCTTCAGCAATGTCTGCTTGCATGGGCGCCACGGCCGCGTTAGGCGGTTTGGCCTCAAAATCAGACTTCGGGAGAGCGACGTTCATGAGCAAGCTTGAGGAATTGACCGACAGGGTCAAGAAGGCGGTAGGAGAGGACTCTGGTCTCGGCAAAACCTTGAAATTCAACCTCAAGGGTGACGGATTCGTCTTCATCGACGGCGGTACGGTCTCCAACGAGGACAAGCCGGCTGACCTGACCATCACCATCGCTCTGGACGATCTTGAAGCCATGGGTCAGGGCAAGCTTGACGCCATGACCGCGGTGATGACCGGCAAGATGCAGCTTTCGGACATGGGCGTGGCCATGGGCCTGCAAGGCAAGATGACCACCCTGTTCTCCAAGATGGCCTGATCGGGCTTTGCCCGAGACTGCTCCCCTCGTCGCCACGCCGGATGCGCCTATTCCGGACGGCGGCGCGGCGGAGTGGTTCGTGGGCGCGGGAGGCGCGAGACTCCGCGCCGCCCTGTTTCCGGCGGTCGGCCAGACGCGCGGCTCGGTGGTGCTCAGCCCCGGGCGCACCGAGCCCATCGAGAAGTACTTCGAGACTGTGAGCGACCTGACCGCGCGCGGATTCGTGGTGCTGGTTCACGACTGGCGTGGGCACGGCCTCTCGATCCGCATGCTGCCCGACCGGCTCCTCGGCCACGCGCACGGCTACAAGGATTTCCTCACCGACTACGCCGCTCTGCTCGACGCCTTCGAGGCGCGCTTGCCTAAACCCTGGATCGCGATGGGCCATTCCATGGGCGGGTGCCTGACCCTCCTGGCGATGGCGTGCGGCGAGGCGAGGTTTTCCGCCGCGATTCTGTCGGCGCCGATGCTTGGCCTGCAGACAGGCTCGATCCCGCTCCCTGTAGCCCGCTCGATGGCGCGATTGATGTCCGCTACGGGGCGAGGGGGCCGCGCGGCCCGTCCCGGCGGCCCGGAATGGGCGCCGTTCGAGGAGAATGTCCTAACCCACGACCGCGCACGTTATCAGCGCAATATCGCCCAGGTGGAGGCCTGCCCCGAGCTGGCCCTGGGCGCCCCGACCTGGGGCTGGCTCGATTTCGCCTTCTCGGCCGTGGGAGTCCTGCAAAGGGGGCCAGGGGTTCGAAGGATTGCGGTTCCCGTGCACATCGTCGCCGCCGGCGAGGACCGATTGGTGGACAATGCGGGACTGAAGCGCGTGGCCGAGCGGGCGCCCAAGGGCGTCTTCAGCATGATTCCAGGCGCCTTTCACGAAATCCTGCAGGAGACCGACGTCATCCGCGCGGCGTTCTGGCGCGATTTTGATGGCGTGGCGGACGCGGTAGCCCGGTAGCCCAATCGGCCGGTCGCCCACCTTCATTACGAACTATTCATTACACACTACCTTGCATCGCATAATAGCTGGCGTTAGATACATCCTCAGGTGTGAAGGAGCGACGTCTCGTGGTCGAAGCGGTGCAGGTGCAGCTGAAGAAGGGGGTGCTGGAGCTATGCGTCCTGGCCCTGATCTCCCGCGCCGACGCCTACGGCTATGAGATCGCCAGCCGCTTGGCCGAGGGGATCGAGATGGGTGAGGGAACAATCTATCCGCTGATGCGCCGCCTGCAGGCCGAGGGCCTTGTGGAGACCTATCTGGTGGAAAGCACGGCGGGACCGTCCCGCAAATACTACCGCCTGACCAAGGCCGGCGCGGCGCGCTTCGACGCCCAGAAAACCGAATGGACCGCCTTTTCGGCGGCGGTGAACGCCATCCTCGGAGGGGCGCAATGACCCGTCAGAACTTTATCGACCGGCTTCGCGCCGGCCTCGCGGGCCTGCCGACGCCCGCCATCGCTGACGCCGTCGCCGACTACGAGACCCATTTCGACGACGCCAGCGCCGCCGGGCGGGACGAGGCCGCAGTGGCCGCCGCTCTTGGCGATCCCGACCGTCTGGCCCGGGAGCTGCGGGCGGAGATCGGCCTTCGCCGCTGGGAAGCCGAGCGAAATCCCTCCGCCGCGGCCAATGCGGTATTCGCCGTCCTCGGGCTGGGCGCCATCGATATTCTCATTCTGCTGCCCATACTGCTGTGGGTCGGAGGGGTGCTGCTGGGCTTCTACATCGCCTCGGTGGCCCTGTTTGGCGTCGGCGGGGTGCTGATGGTCGCCGGACCTTTCGTGATCCACGCCGCGCCGGTTCTGGCGCTGGTGCTGGCGGGATTGGGCCTCATGGCCGGCGGCGCGAGCCTGACGGCCCTGGCCACGATCGGATCCGTCGGCTGCATCAATGCTCTGGTCTGGTACGGGCGACTGCACATGCGCCTGCTCAAGCCGGCTCTGGACGCACAGGGGATTGTCGGATGATCCGCGTACTCGCCATCATCGCCGCGGTCAGCTTCGTCCTAGCGGTGGTCTGCCTCGGAAGCGCCCTAGCGATCGCCGGCGGCCCCTTCTACATCGACGATCACATGACCTTCCATCGCGGCGCCTGGCCCAGCGAGGTCACCGTCTCGTTGGCCGCCAGCCCCGCCTTTCACGCCTGACCGCCCGCGGCCTCTCCAGCCGGACGCTCAACCGCGCCCAGGGCATCGGCAAGGCGCGCCTTCGCCGATCCGGGCCGCAGCGGCTTCTGCTGATCCGGATGGGGCGCCCAGCCGGTCAGGTTGATGATCTCGAAGGTTGCCGGGATGCGCCCGTTCTCGCCGAATCGCTCAATGTAAATCTCGCTCGCCCGGGCCAGCACAGCGCGGGTGAGGGCCGCAGAGGGTCGGTCCACCAGAACATTGGTCTCGCCCATGGCGCGAAGATCGGCAATCAGCTTCAGGGGATGGTCGTAGCGCACGACTACTGTGTCCACATCCACCACCGGCAGGGCGAAGCCTGCGCGTTGCAGCAGGGCCGCGCCGTCGTAGGCGTCGAGGAAAGGCGACACACGCGGGCCCGCGCCGCCGCGAATTTCCTCCTCCGCAGCCAGCAGGCACTGGCGAAGTTCCGTGAGCGTTGCGCCCCCAAGGAGGGCCCCAAGGAACAGGCCGTCAGGGGCCAGGGCCAGCCGGATCTGAATCAGGGCGCCCACCAGGTCGTTGACCCAATGCAGCGCGAGGCTTGAGACGACAAGGTCAAGGCTCGACTCGGCGAAGGGCAGGCGCTCCTCGTCGGCGATGACCCCCGGGCGGGCATGTGCAAGCAGGGCGCCGGAGATGTCCGTCTCGATGAGCAGCTCGACTTTCGCGTCAAGTCCTTCCTCCTCCAGCGCCTGCACGAAAGCCCCGTTGCGCGCGCCGAGATCCACGGCGAGGGAGAAGGATCGGGCGACGGCTGAGAGGCGGACCACGAGGTCTTGCGCCGCGCGACGCTTGAGGAAATCTGCGCCGGAGTATCCCCCGGCGGCGCGGGCCAGGCGGCGTCTGTGCAAATCGCGATCGAAAATCCGGGGCGGCGCGGTCATGGCGGAGCCAAGCGCTACCCCAAGGCGGCCGACCGTGCAAAGATTGCTCCAGGCTGGCTGGCGGAGGCGAGGGTGCGTCCATGGGTTGAGGCGATGGGCGTCGCGCCGAGGCTGCGGCGACTTGCCGGCGTCGCGCTGGATCTGGTTCTTCCGCCCCGGGCGCTGGAGGACGCTCCGACCGAAGGGGTTCAGTCCATCGGACTGACGGCGGCGTCCTGGAGCCGGATCAGCTTCATCGCCGCGCCTTTCTGCGACGGCTGCGGCGCGCCTTTCGACTACGATCTGGGAGAGGGCGCACGGTGCGCGGCCTGTCAGGCGCGGCGGACGTCCTTCGATCACGCCCGTGCGGCCTGCCTTTATGACGAACACTGCCGCGATCTGATCCTCAAACTCAAGCACGCGGACCGGACCGATCTCGCCGGTCTATTCGCTCGCTGGATCGCCCGTGCGGCGGCGGATCTCCTGCCCGAAGCCGACGCCGTCATCCCCGTGCCCCTGCATCGCTGGAGACTGCTCAGGCGACGCTACAATCAGGCGGCCGAAATCGCGCGGCCCCTGGCCCGCGCCACGGGACTCGCCTACTGGCCCGGCGCCCTGCAGCGGCCCCGCGCCACGGAAAGTCAGGCGGGGAAGTCGGGATCGGGACGAAAGCGGAATGTGGCCGGGGTGTTCGCTGTGCCCGCAAAGTGGCGGCCCCTCCTCTCGGGCACCAACATTCTGCTCGTCGACGATGTGCTGACCACCGGCTCGACGGTCGAGGGCTGCGCCAGGGCCCTGAAGGCCGCCGGCGCGGCCAGGGTGGATGTCGCGGTCATAGCGCGGGTGAAAGAGGCGCGTGGACGCGCTATATGACGTGCCCGGCCGTTGTTGTTCCGCCAAAAGATGCCCGCCATGACCCCTGTGACCATCTACACCAGACCTTTCTGCGGCTTCTGCGCACGCGCCCTGTCTCTGCTGCGGGCGAAGGGCGCGGAGTTCACCGAAATCGAAGCCGGATTTGATCCAGAAAGGCGTCGCGAAATGGTCGCCCGGTCTGGCGGCGGTCAGACCTTTCCCCAGATCTTCATCGGCGAGACCCATGTGGGTGGTTGCGACGAGCTGCTGGCGTTAGAGAGCGCCGGCAAGCTCGACGGGATGCTGGCCGCCGAATGATCGAAGTTGCCCTTCTGCAACTGAGGACGCCGGCCTCGCAGGCGGCGGCCCTGGAGCACGCCGCGCCTTTGGTCCGCCGGGCCGCCGACCGGGGCGCAACCCTGATCGTGACGCCGGAGGGGAGCAATCTGCTGCAACGCAATCGCGCACTTCTGTTCGAGAGCCTCGCGCCTGTGGACTCCGATCCGGCGGTCATCGGGTTTCGCGCCCTGGCGGCGGAGTTGAAGGTATGGATCCTCATCGGCTCGGCGATGGTGAAGCGCGAGGACGGCAAGGCGGCCAATCGTTCAATCCTCATCGACCGGGAGGGGGCGATAATCGCCACCTACGACAAGCTGCACATGTTCGATGTCGACCTGCCCAGCGGAGACCGTTATCGCGAATCGGCGACCTTCGAGCCGGGCGCGCGGGCGGTGATCGCGGAGGCGGCGGGAGCGAAGATCGGTCTGACCGTGTGCTACGACATCCGCTTCCCGGCCCTGCATCGCGCCCTGGCCAGGTCCGGCGCAGAGATCATCACCGTGCCGGCCGCTTTCACGCGACCGACAGGCGCTGCGCATTGGGAGATCCTGTTGCGGGCCCGGGCGATCGAGACCGGCTGCTGGGTGCTGGCCCCGGCCCAGGGCGGAACCCATGAGGACGGCCGCGAGACCTGGGGGCGCTCAATGATTGTTTCGCCCTGGGGCGAGGTCGTCGCTCTGGCCGATCATGATGAGCCCTGCGTGCTGACGGCGTCGTTGGACCTGGAGGCTGTCTCCGCCGCCCGCGCATCGATTCCA
>Ga0302196_10001231_pt1 | contig 24367 bp, 26 predicted proteins | sample II_Bog_N1_3_FD_198794 | JGI IMG/M metagenome (GOLD analysis project Ga0302196, IMG submission 198794) | Peat permafrost microbial communities from Stordalen Mire near Abisko, Sweden - II_Bog_N1_3 | ecosystem: Environmental > Terrestrial > Soil > Wetlands > Peat | place: Sweden: Abisko...
GCGCCAACGCCGAACCGGCGAGGAGGTCGATGGGAAAGAGCTCGCTGTCGTTGAAGGACGGGACGTAGGCACGGGCCCCATCCGGTGTCACCGCGATGCTGAAGGCTCCCGGGGTGCCCGGCCCAAGCAATGGAATTGGGCTGCCGGGGGCGCGGGTGGCGATATCGATGGGGGTGACATTCGGGCTGTTGTCCTCGACGACATACGCCGTCCGGCCGTTCGGTGCGATGGCAAGGTTCTCGCCGGACGGCACGGCGATCGGGGTTCCGGCGGTGCCGGTTGCCACATCGATCGGCGTCACCGAGTTCGCATCGAACGAGTCCGCGAGATCCATGGTGACCACCAGGAGCGTCGGAGCCACTCCGGTCGTGGACGCTGACGCCGGCGCGGGAGATTCCATCGCCCCGACACCGACCAACATCATGATGAAGGCGCTGACGACGAGGGCTCTACCCGTTTGGACTGCTCTCATGCTCACTCCATGGTGTTCGTCAGCCCGGGCGGTCACCCGGTGGGGGAGGTTCCGGGCTACCCCGGGATGGGGCTCGTGGGCGCCAGGGCCTTGGACAGGGACGCCATGATCTTGGGCCCGGCATCCGTCACGTTGCCCTGGTCGTCGAACGCCGACGGCAGGTAGGTGGTGACCACGGCGATGGCGATCTTCTGCGAAGGCAGGTAGCCGAACGCCGCCCCGCTCCCCGCGTAGAACTTGTTGCCGGTGATCCACGGTCCTTGCAGGATGACCCCCATACCGAAGGAGGCGGTCGCGGTGTTCGCCCGGCACGCACTGCAGCCGGGGGCCGGCTGGCCGAAGCCGACGAGGTTCGGGCCGACCTGTGCCTGGTGGGAGGCCGGCGACAGCAACGCCCCGGACCCGATCTGCTGGATCGAGGTGGTCAGGTCGTCGATGTCGGTCGTCTGGACGGCACCCTCGGGGGCGGTCCACGACGGGTTCCAGAAGGTGGAGTCCTCGGTGAACGGGGTGGCCGGTGGGATACCGAGGGTCTCGCGGCGCTCGGAGGAGAAGGTGTGCAGCACCGGCTCGGGGATCTGCGGGGTGTCCGACGACCGGGTGTGGGTGAGCCCCATCGGCTCGAAGATGTACTGCTTCATCAGCTGGCTCAGCGGCGCGCCGCCGACCTTCGCCAGGACCTCGCCCAGGATGGCGTAGTTGGTGTGCGCGTAGGCGAAGTTGGTGCCCGGAGGGAAGGTCGGCGGGGCCGAGGTGCCGATCTGGATCAGCTCGGCGGTCGACCACTGCCGGAAGGGGTCCAGGTTGATGCCGTCCAACACCGCCGGCTGGTACACGTAGTCGGCGTACCCGGAGGTGGAGTTGGCGAGCATCTTGATGGTGATCTCGTTCGCCTCCGGGAGGTTCGGGAAGTACTTCGACAGCTTGTCGTCGAGGCTGATCTTCTTCCGGTCGACGAGCTCGAGCAGAATCGTCGTGAGGTAGCTGTAGGCGATGAACCCGTTCCGGAACTGCATGTCGACGGTGGCCGGCACCCCGGTCATCGACTCGCCCATCGCCGCGGTGTAGGTGTTGCGGCCGTCGGTGGTGACCCGGACGATCAGTGCCCGGAGGTCGTACGTCGCCATCGCCGCCTTGGCGATCGCCGCGACCTGCTGCTGTTCGGGGCCCGGAGCGGTGGAGGACGTCGACGCCGCGGGTGACGCCGATGGCGTGGTGGAACAGGCGGCGACGGTCAACGAGACGACCACCGCCACGAGGACCGGACCGCCGCGCAGCCATCGTCGCCGGGGCCGGACGACCTCCTCCGACACCGCATCCTGTCGGGCCGACATGTTCAGCTGACCTCCACGCCGCTCACGGTAACAGCGCCAGCGGAGCCGGCAGCGGACAGGGCTGCAAGACTCCGACCCATGGACGTGCATCTGGTGGACGGGACCTACGAGCTGTTCCGTCAGTACTTCGGCCAGCCGTCGCGCCGCGGTGAGGACGGTCGGGAGATCGGCGCCGTCCGGGGCGTCCTCCTGTCCCTGCTGGGCATGCTGGCGGAAGGGGCCTCCCACGTGGGCGTGGCCACCGACCATGTCGTCGAGTCGTTCCGCAACGACCTCTGGCCGGGCTACAAGACCGGGGAGGGCATCGAGCCCGAACTGCGCTCGCAGTTCGAGATCCTCGAGACGGCGCTGGAGGCCTTGGGCCTGACCGTCTGGCCCATGGTCGAGCTCGAGGCCGACGACGCCCTGGCCTCGGCGGCCTCGGTGGCGGCCGACGACCCGACCGTCGGTCGGGTGGTCATCTGCACGCCCGACAAAGATCTGGCGCAGTGTGTGGTGGGCACCCGGGTGGTCCAGCTGGACCGGCGCAAGGGCGTGGTGACCGACGAGGACGGGGTGTGGGCCAAGTTCGGGGTGGCCCCCCGGTCCATCCCCGACTGGTTGGCCCTGGTGGGCGACTCCGCCGACGGCTTCCCCGGACTGGCCGGGTGGGGGAAGCGCTCCGCCTCGGTGGTGCTGGCCCACTACGGCACCTTCGACGCCGTGCCCGACGACGTGGCCAGCTGGGATCCCACGGTGCGGGACGGCCTGCGGGGTGCGGCCACCCTGGCCGGGCGGCTGGCCGAGGAGCGTGACCTCGCCGTCCTGTTCCGGGACCTGGCCACCCTGCGCCGGGACCCGGACCTGCTGGCCGGGGTGGACACCCTCCGTTGGCAGGGACCGACCGGCGCGCTCGAGGAGGTCTGCCGGCTGCTGCGGGACCCGGGCTTGGCCGAGCGGGCCCGTTCGGTGGCGGCCCGCTGAGCTCGCAGGCCGGCCCCCGCCGGCCCCGGTCAGGCCCCGGTCACGTTGCGGGCATCGCTCCGGTCGAAGCGCACCGTGCCGCTCGCCGGGTCGACCTCGTACGACCTGACCTCACCCTCCACCGGCAGCCGCAGGAGATCGTCGTCGTCGTTGTCGACGGCGAGGTACACCACCGCGGTGTAGGCCTCGGCGGTCCGGGGCTCGAGGCGGACGGTCACCTGCTCGCCCCCCGGTCCGTCCGTGACGTCGAGCGCGGTCCCCTCCATCCGCTCCCACCGGACCACCGCCGGGGGTGTGCCGGGGACGGGCGGCCCGACCCGGGGCGGCGGCGCCGCCCGGGCCTTCGGGTCCGAGGGACCCGCGCTCGGAGGCTGCTGTCGGCGTCGGAACCAGCTCACGGCCCCAGTCCAGCACCCCGGCGGGCACCGGCGCACCCGGGTCAGGCGTCGGGGTCGCCCCCGTCGGGGAGGTGCGATCGGGCCTCCAGCACCAGGCGGCCGTCCGGCTCGAAGGCGGCGGCCACCTCGCCGGCCAGGAGGCGCCGGAGGGGACCCCCGGCGATGTCCCCCCGCCAGCCCCGGTCGAGCCGGCTGGGCTCGCCGACCACCAGCTGGGTGATGTCGGCCCGGGTGGCCAACAGGGCCTGGTCGAACTGGAGCTCGTCGGCGATCTGGCGCACCAGGCCCGAGCACACCGCCACCGCCGCCTGGGAAGCCCTCGACTCACCGGTATCGGGCGGCAGCCGCAGCTCGCCGGGGGCCAGGGCCTGCCCCCGCTGGACCGCCTCCAGGATCTCGGCGCCGGCCCCGCCGGAGAGGTGACGGCCGTCGACGCCCCGGAGCTTCTCGAGATCGTGGCGGCTGCGGGGCGACCGCTGGGCGATGGTGAGGATGGCCAGGTCCGACAGCACACTCCGGCGGGGACGGTCGGTCTCGGCCGCCCGGCGCTCGCGCCAGGCCGCCAGCTCCTGCGCCACGCCCCGCGACCGCCCGGAGAGCTTGCGCACGTCCCCCACCCTCCACCAGGCCCGCTCCGGCTCGACGTCGACCTTCCGGGTGCCGAGCACCTGGGCGCACTCCTCGACCGCCCAGTCGAGCCGCCCGCGCTCTTCGAGCTGGCTGACCATGGACGTCCGCAGGGCGAGCAGGTGCACGACGTCCCCGGCGGCGTAGGTGAGCTGGCGCGGGGGGATGGGCCGGTGCAGCCAGTCGGACAGCTGGTCCGTCTTGGGGAGGTCGATCCCCAGGACCCGCTCGACCAGCCGGGCCAGCGAGGGCGAGGACATCCCCAGGAACCCGGCGGCGATCTGGGTGTCGAACACGCTGGCCGGGGCCACCCCGCAGGCCGAATGGAGGATGTCGAGGTCCTGGCCGGCGGCGTGGGCCACGGCGGTGCCGGCCCCGGCGAAGAGGCGGCCCAACGGGGTGGGGTCGACGGCCAGGGGGTCCACCAACGCCACCCGGTCCCTCCACCCCAGCTGGATCAGCGCCAGCTTGGGCCAGTAGGTCCGCTCGGTGTGGAACTCGGTGTCGATGGCGTAGAACGCCTCGCCGGCCAGTTCGTCGCAGAGCGCCTCGAGCCGTCCGGTGTCGGCGATCAGGTCGGGGGAGGCGTCGGCGGTGCTCACGGTCTGGAACGTACCCCAGCCGTCCGGGGCCGCCGGACCCTTGGTGCCGAGCGCCGACGTCGACCGACCTCGACGGCGGCTGGCCGCGGCCCCGCGTTACCGGTACCTGTACCGTCTGGAGGGTGAGCGACGACGGAGGAGCCACGGCAGGGTCGGGTCCGACCGCGGGCACCGGTGGCATCGACCGCTACACGGAGCCCGACGGCGATCCGGACACCCTGGCCAACCTCGGACCACTCGCACCCTTGGCGGGCATCTGGGAGGGGACCGGCGGGGCCGACGTGCACCCGGTCGCCGGTGGACCGGAGGGCGACGCCTACGTCGAGCGGTACGAGCTGCAGCCCATCGACCGCCAGACCAACGGCCCCCAGCTCCTCTACGGCCTGCGCTACCACCGCCACATCGTCAAGCCCGGCGAGGTCGAGACCTTCCACGACCAGGTGGGCTACTGGCTCTGGGAGCCCGCCACCGCCACGGTGACCTTCACCCTGGCCATCCCGCGGGCCCAGGTGCTCCTCGCCCACGGGACCGCCGCGGCGGACGCCAGGGAGTTCGAGGTGCGTGCCGAGGTCGGCGACGGCAGCTACGGCATCCTCTCCGGCCCGTTCCTCGAGGCCAACTTCAGGACCGTCAGCTGCCGGGTCCGGGTGACGATCGGAGCCGACGACACCTGGTCCTATGCCGAGGAGACCATGCTCGTGATCCCGGACCGGGACGAGCCCTTCGCCCACACCGACGCCAACACCCTCACGAGGGTCGCACCGCCGACGCCCAACCCCCTGGCCGCCGCGGCGTCGGCCAATGGGAGCCTCGGGATCGGCGACCTCCGCGCCGAGACCCGGTGGAGGCCGTAGCCCACCCGGGCTCGACGCGGTAGGTTCGGCCGGCGATGGGCGGCCCTGGAGGACCTGCGGCGACCGCTGGGCGGGCCTCGGCGGCGCCCCGCTTCTCGGTGATCGTCCCGACGCACGACCGGCCCGGTCTCCTGGCGGAGGCGCTGGCCTCCGTCCGGGCCCAGACGCTCGGCGACTTCGAGTGCCTCGTCGTGGACGACGCGTCGGCGCACCCGACGGTCGTCCCCTCCGACCCCCGGTTCCGGGTCATCGCCCTGCCCGCCAACCGGGGTCCGAGCGCCGCCCGCAACGCCGGGCTGGACGCCGCCGTCGGTGACGTCGTCACGTTCCTCGACGACGACGACCTCTGGACCCCCGGCCGGTTGGCGCTGGCCGAGTCGGGCCTGGCCAGGGCTCCGGTCACGGTCTGCGGCAAGCGGAACCTGGACGAGCCGGACGGCCCGGTGACCCACGGACCCGACGGGTGGGTGACCGACACCATCCTCGACACCTACACGCCGCACGTCGGTGCCACCGCGGTCCGCCGGGACCTCGCTCCCCGCTTCGACGAGCGGCTCGACAACCTGGAGGACGCCGACTGGTGGCTGCGCCTCGCCTCGGCCGCCCCGGTGGCCAGTGAGGCGGGCGTGGGCCTGCTCTACCGTCGTCACGCGGGACCACGCGATCGCACCGGCACCGAGCGGCGACTCGCCGACAACCAGCGCTTCCTCGTGGTCCGGGCCGACTGGTTCGCCACCCACCGCCGGGCGGCGGCGTTCCGCTGGCGGCGCGTCGGGGACATCGCCACCGACGCCGGCGAGCCAGGCGTGGCCCGACGGGCCCTCGTCCGCTCGTTCCGGTTGCGCCCCTCACGCGCCACCGCCGGCGCGCTGTGGCGTTCGGTGCGGGTGCGGCGGTGAACCGATCCCGTCAGGCGGTGGCGGTGCTCCGTCGGGGCAGCACCCAGCCCGGCCGCGCGAAGTGGCAGGTGTAGCCGTTGGGGATGCGCTCCAGGTAGTCCTGGTGCTCGGGCTCCGCCTCCCAAAATGGTCCGGCCGGGGCCACCTCGGTCACGACCTCGCCCGGCCACAGGCCCGACGCCTCGACGTCGGCGATGGTGTCCTCGGCGATCCGACGCTGCCCGTCGTCGACGGTGAAGATGGCCGACCGGTAGCTCAGGCCGCGGTCGTTCCCCTGACGGTTCTTGGTGGTGGGGTCGTGGATCTGGAAGAAGAACTCGAGCAGCTCCCGGTAGGAGGTCTGCTCCGGGTCGAAGACGATCTCGATCGCCTCGGCATGGGTCCCGTGGTTCCGGTAGGTGGCGTTGGGGACGTCCCCACCGGAGTAGCCAACCCGGGTCGAGACCACGCCCGGACGCTTCCGGATCAGGTCCTGCATGCCCCAGAAGCACCCGCCGGCCAGGATCGCCCGCTCCGTCGTTCCGCTCATCGTCCGCCCTCCTCAGTCGTCGTCCCGTCGAACACCTTCCTGTACTCGCCGTACCCTTCGGCCTCCAGGTCCTCGTAGGGGACGAACCGGAGCGCGGCGGAGTTGATGCAGTAGCGGAGGCCCCCGTCCTCCGGCGGCCCGTCGTCGAAGACGTGGCCGAGATGGCTGTCGCCGTGGGCCGACCGGACCTCGGTCCGGACCATGCCGTGGCTCCGGTCCCGATGCTCGACGACGTTGGCGCGCTCGAGCGGCACGGTGAAGCTCGGCCAGCCGCAGCCGCTGTCGAACTTCTGCTCGGAGGCGAAGAGGGGCTCCCCCGACACGATGTCGACGTAGATGCCGGCGTCCTTCTTGTCCCAGAACTCGTTCCGGAACGCCGGCTCGGTGGCCGCCTCCTGGGTGACGGCGTACTGCTCGCGGTTCAGCGTGGCGATCGTCTCGGGGTCCTTGCGGTAGCGGTCGGTCACGTCGGCTCCTTCCCGGGGTCCGGAGGGGTGTCCGTCACCCTCCCACAGCACAACGCCCGGGGCGCCCTGACGCTTCCCGGCGGTGCCTCCCCCCACCGGCGACCACCGCCGGAGGCGGCCCCGAAGGGACTTCCGGCCCTGGCCAGCCCCCCTGACGTGCACGAGGATGCCAGCAGCGCAGGTCAGCGCACGACACGGAGGTGGGCAGATGCAGGTGGAGTTGTCCGACGAATTGGCCGAGGAGCTCCGGGAGACCCTGAGCGCCCTGGTGGCCGACATGAGCAGTGAGATCGCCGACACCGACAACGCCGCATACCGGCGCGATCTCGACGCCCGCCGGGAGCGCCTCCGGTCGATCGTGGCCGCCCTCGGGTAGGCGGACGCCGCCGCCGGTCACCCGCCCCTCGGGGTGCGCTCGACCGTCCGGTTCCGCCCCGACATACTGGTGCGACCGGAACCCCGTGCCGTCGGTGGGGGCGGGGAACGCCGGGTCGGGCGAACGGAGGCTCCGATGGAGGGCGGTGGGATCGTCACGGACACCAGCCGGGACTGGCAGCGCCGCCGGCGCCGTCGGCTGGGGTCGCTGGCGGTGGCGGCGCTCTTCCTCCTCGTCGCCGTCGGCCTCTACCGGGAGACGCACGCCATCGCGTCCGCCATGAACGCCCACACCGCCCATTCGGTGGCCTCGACGGTCTGGGTCGGCTGGCGGGCGTCGGTCCTCAACCCCTGGTACTGGGGCCTCGTGGTCTGCCTGCTGGTGGCCGAGCGCCTCTGGCCGGCCCAGCCCGGTCGGGGCATGCTCACCGTCGGCGGCGCCCAGGATCTGGTGTGGATCGCCTTCTTCCCCCTCTTCGGCCTGACCATCGTGGCGCTGTGGTCGCTGGTCCTCGACGCGACGTATACCAAGGTGCTGGGGGGGCACACGGTCCACCTGGCCACCACCATCGGCGTGGCGGCCACCGCGGTCGTGGCCTTCCTCCTGTCCGACTTCCTGTTCTGGTTCACCCACTGGGCGAGGCACAAGGTGCCGACCTTCTGGTACTTCCACGCCGTCCACCACGCGGCGCCCAGCCTGAACACGCTGACCGACAACCGCGTGCACTTCATGGAGGCGATGATCGCCGCCACGCTGACGGTGGTCCCGGCACGGCTGCTGGGCCTCTCCGCCCCGGCGGCCTTCGCTCTGGTCGTCGCCACCACCTACTTCACCGCCTTCACCCACACCGCGGTGCGGACCAACATGGGGCCGCTCCGCTACGTCCTGGTGACCCCCCAGTCCCACCGGGTCCACCACTCGCAGGCACCCGAGCACATCGACGTGAATTTCGGCACCGTGTTCAGCGTCTGGGACCAGCTCTTCCGGACCCAGTACCGGGGGTGGGACGAGTACCCCGACACCGGCATCGCCGATCCGAGGTTTCCGCTCGAGCGGCGCCTCTCGGTCCCGTCGCTGCTCGGGACCTACTTCCGGATGGTCGCCTACCCCTTCACCCAGATGGCGCACGACGTGGGGAAGTACCGCCGCCGGGTCACCCGCCCCGCCGCCACCTGACCGTCGACGGCCCCACCCGGATCCGGGTGCGGGCCGAAGGGTGTACCGTCGGTGGCACAGGGCATTCCGCCCATCAACCCCTCTCGGCACGCCCGTGCCGTGGGGGAGTCGTCGCTCCAGACCCTCGGTGACGCAGTCTCTGTATCGAGGACGGTTCTGTTGAGCACGCCACACCATCGGCCGATCCGGCAGCGTCCGACGCGTCGCGCCCGTGCCGCGGACCCGTCGTCTGGCTGTCGTCCTCCGGGTTGCGGAAGTTGGGTCATTCGGCCCTACGGCGGAGGCCATGCGTCGCGCACCATTTCTGAAGAGGTGGTCGTGCGTTCGGCGGCCACCCACCGCCGGAGGGACCCGGCACCGTCGTCCGCCGACGGGGACCGCACCGCACAAGGGAGACGTCAGCCATGACCATCATCGCCGAGCCGGCACCGGCCGGGCAGGTGCCGCCGCCGACCCCCACGGCCGGGCCACCCGACCAACCCCTGTCGCCCCGCAACCGCGAGAAGGCCCACGCCCTCGGGCTGACCTCGGCCACCGGGCTGGTGATCGGCAGCATCGTCGGCACCGGTGTCTTCACCATGCCGGCGGTGCTGGCCGGCGCCGGCACCATGGGCATCGTCGTCCTCGGCGTCATCGCGGTGGGGGCCATGCTCCTGGCCATCCTGTTCGGCCAGCTCACCAAGCGGGTGCCCAACAGCGACGGCGGCCTGTACGCCTACAGCCGCCACGAGTACGGCGACTTCGCCGGCTACCTGGTCGGTTGGTGCTACTGGATCCAGGCCTGGGCCGGCAACGCCGCCATCGTGTCGTCGTGGGTCTTCTACGTCGACGCCCTCTTCGGCTTCAACCACATCTCCGGCATCGAGAACTGGGGCATCGCCATGGTCGGCCTGTGGGTGCCGGCCGCGGTGAACCTGGTGGGGATCCGCCAGATGGCCTGGTTCCAGAACGTGACCGTCGTGCTGAAGTTCCTCCCCCTGCTGTTCGTGGCGGTGGTCGGCTGGTTCTTCGTCGAGTCCGCCCACTTCGGCCCGTTCAACGCCTCGGGCGGGAGCCTCTACAGCGGCATCGGCATCGCCGCCGGCGTCGCCCTCTTCTCCTTCATCGGGGTCGAGGCGGCGGCCATGACCGCCAAGCGGGTGAAGAACCCCCGGGTCAACGTCGGCCGCGCCTCGCTCCTCGGCACCGCCCTCAGCGCCATCCTCTACGTGCTGGTCACCGCGGTGGTGATGGGCCTGGTGTCCCACCACACCCTGGTGAACACCGGCTCCCCGTTCGTCAACGCCTTCCAGTCGATCTTCCCCCACCAGGCGTGGGCCGGGAAGTTCATCGCCGCCATCGCGGTGATCTCCGGTATCGGGGCGCTGAACGGCTGGACCCTCATCGTCACCGAGACGTCCCGGGCCATCGCCCAGGACGACATGTTCCCCCGGCCGTTCGCCTGGACCGACAAGAAGGGCACCGCCTGGTTCGGGATCCTGGTGGGGACGGCGCTGCCGTCGATCCTGATGCTGTGGCGCTACACCACCACCTCGGGCCTGACCGTCTTCACCTACCTGGTGGACCTGACCGTGGTGACCGTGGCCATCCCGTACTTCATGTCGGCCATCGCCCAGTTGACCTACCTGGTCTCGCGGCGCCGGAAGGTCCAGGGATGGGCCTTGGCCCGGGACCTGGCCGTGGCCGGCACCAGCGTGCTGTTCTCCATGTGGGTGACGTTCGCCTCCGGGTACCAGGTCGTCTACCAGGCCCTGGTGGTCATCCTGGCCGGCCTGATCCTGTACGCCTTCCTCAACGCCCGCCGCCAGCGGCTCGGGGAGACCGCCGAGCCGGTGGACCTGCCCGAGTACGTGCCCGGCGAGGAGGCCGGCGCCAACAGGGCGGTGCCCCTGCCCGCCACACCCGGGACGGTGCCCGTCCCCGGGGCCGTTCCCGTCGGCACCCCCTGACCGGTCGGTCGACGCCCCACCTGCCCGCACGACAGAAGGAAGCACCCATGACGTTCTCCGTAGGATCCGAGATCGGCCGGCTCCGCCAGGCCATCGTCCACCGACCCGGTCTGGAGCTGAGCCGGCTCACGCCCGACAACATCGCGAGCCTGCTCTTCGACGACGTGATGTGGGCCTCCAAGGCCAAGGAAGAGCACGACGCCTTCGCTGAGGCCCTGCGGGACAGGGGCGTCGAGGTCCACCTTTACGGCCACCTGCTGGCCGAGGTGCTCGACCGCCCGGAGGGCCGGGCCTTCGTCCTCGACCGGCTCTGCACGCCCCAGAACCTCGGACCGTCGCTGGTCGACCCGGTGCGACGGCTGTTCGAGGACCTCGAGGGTCCGGACCTCGCCGAGTACCTGATCGGCGGCGTCCTGAAGGCCGACCTCCACCCGCTCCGGACCCACAGCCTGAAATGGGAGATGCTGCGGGCCGACGACTTCGTGCTGACCCCGCTGCCCAACCACCTCTTCCAACGCGACAACTCGTGCTGGATCTACGGCGGCGTCACCATCAACCCCATGGCCATGCCCGCCCGCCGGCGCGAGTCGCTGCACACCCGGGCCATCTACCAGCACCACCCGATGTTCGCCGAGGCCGACTTCACCACCTACTACGGCGGTGACGACTCCGACTACCAGCCCGCCACCATCGAGGGCGGCGACGTCCACGTGATCGGGCACGGGGCCGTGCTCATCGGCATGGGGGAGCGGTCGACGCCGATGGCGGTGGAGTCGGTGGCCAACGCCCTCTTCGACAGCGGCCAGGCCACCACGGTGGTGGCCATCGAGCTGCCCCACAGCCACGCGTTCATGCACCTCGACACGGTGATGTCCATGGTCGACGTGGCCACCTTCGTCCTCTACCCGTACTTCGACCGCCACCTGCGCAGCTGGACGCTGACCCGGGGGGAGGCCCCCGGCCAGCTGGCCATCGCCCGGAACCACAGCCTGTGGGAGACCCTGGCCGCCATCCTCGAGGTCGACCAGATCCACGTGCTCACCACCGACGAGGACATCCGGGCCGCCGAACGCGAGCAGTGGGACGACGGCACCAACTACCTGGCCCTCGCCCCCGGCGTGGTCATGGGCTACGAGCGCAACGTCGCCACCAACACCATGCTCCGCAAGCAGGGCATCGAGGTGGTCACCATCGCCGGCAGCGAGCTCGGCCGCGGCCGCGGCGGACCGCGCTGCATGACGTGCCCGATCGTCCGCGACCCCGCCTGAGCCATGGCGAGCGTCGAGCAGACCATCGAGCAGACCATCGAGCAGACCATGGCCCACTTCCACGGGCGCAGCCTCCTGAAGGAGGTCGACCTGTCCCGGGAGGAGTTCCTCGACCTGATCGGCCTGGCCACCAGGCTCCGGGCGGCCAAGCGGTCCGGCACCGAGCGGCCCCGTCTGGTGGACCGCAACATCGCCCTCATCTTCGAGAAGGCTTCCACCCGCACCCGGTGCGCCTTCGAGGTCGGTGCCCACGACCAGGGGGCCAAGGTCACCTACCTCGGTCCGGAGGGCTCCCACATCGGGAGCGGCGAGACCATCAAGGACACCGCCCGGGTCCTCGGCCGCATGTTCGACGGCATCGAGTACCGCGGCTTCGCCCAGGCCTCGGTGGAGACGCTGGCGCAGTACTCGGGGGTGCCGGTGTGGAACGGGCTGACCGACCAGTGGCACCCCACCCAGATGCTGGCCGACATCCTCACCATGCGCGACCACGCCACCAAGCCCCTCGAGGAGATCCGCTACTGCTACCTGGGTGACGCCCGCAACAACACCGCCAACTCCCTCCTGGTGACCGGTGCCCTGCTCGGCATGGACGTGCGCATCGCCGCCCCCGAGGCCCTGTGGCCCACCGCCGAGGTCCAGGACATCGCCCAGGTGCTCGCCGCCGGGTCGGGGGCCCGGATCCAACTCGGCACGGACGTCGACGCCGGGGTGGCGGGGGCCGACTTCCTCTACACCGACGTCTGGGTGTCGATGGGGGAGCCGGTCGGCGCCTGGAAGTCCCGCATCGAGCAGCTCCTCCCGTACCAGGTCAACTCGGACGTGGTGGCCGCCACCGGCAACCCGGACGTGCGGTTCATGCACTGCCTGCCGTCCCTCCACAACACCGACACCGACCTCGGGCGCCAGCTGCACGAGCAGTACGGGCTCGACGCCCTGGAGGTCACCGACGACGTCTTCGAGTCGCCGGCCTCCATCGTGTTCGACCAGGCGGAGAACCGGCTCCACACCATCAAGGCGGCCATGGTGGCCAGCCTCGGGAGCTGAGGTGCGCCTGGTGGTGGCGGTGGGCGGCAACGCCCTGCTCGAGCGGGGCGAGGTCCCCCTGGCCGAGACCCAGGAGAAGCACGTCGGCGTGGCCGTGGACGCCATTGCCCCCCTGGCCGACGACCACGACCTGGTCATCGCCCACGGCAACGGTCCCCAGGTCGGGATGCTGGCCATCGAGAGCTCGCTCGACCCCGACCTGCCGGGTCCCTACCCGCTCGACGTGCTGGGGGCCCAGACCCAGGGGATGATCGGCTACTTCCTGTTGCAGGCGTTCGAGAACGCCCTCCCCGGCCGGGAGGTGGTCAGCCTGGTCTGCCAGACCGTGGTGGCCGCCGACGACCCGGCCTTCGGCGCCCCGACCAAGTTCGTGGGCCCGGTGTTCACCGAGGAGGAGGGCCGGCGGCTTGCCGGCCTCCGGGGATGGCAGGTCCGGCCCGACGGGAGCTCGTGGCGCCGCGTGGTGGCCTCGCCGGAGCCGCAGGCGATGGTCGAGCTCGCCACCATCCGGATGCTGATGACCAACGGCGCCGTGGTGATCTGCGCCGGGGGAGGGGGCATCCCAGTGATCCGGGGACACGACGGCCTGCTGCGCGGTGCCGAGGCGGTCATCGACAAGGACCTCGGGGCCGCCCTGCTGGCCCGCGACCTCGACGCCGAGGCCCTGGTGATCCTCACCGACGTGGCCAACGTCCAGACCGGGTACGGGACGCCCTCGGCCCGGCCCATCGGCCGGACCTCGCCGGCCGAGCTGCGGTCCCTGCACCTCCCGGCCGGTTCGATGGGCCCCAAGGTGGAGGCCGCCTGCCGCTTCGTGGAGGCCACCGGGCGTCCGGCCATGATCGGCCGCCTCGGGGACGCCGCCGCCCTCCTGGCCGGGACGACGGGGACCATCGTGGAGCCGGAACCCGTCACCGACCCGAACCGATGAGCCCGCCGGCCGGCGTCGTCGTCCCCCCCGATCCGGGCAGCGGCCAGGGCGACCTGAAGACGCTTCCCCTCGCCGAGGTGGAGGCCCGCCTGCAGTCGTCGGAGGACGGGCTCACCCAGGCCGAGGCCGAGCAGCGACTGGCCCGGTACGGGCCGAACGAGATCGACGAGAAGACGACCAACCCGCTGCTGAAGTTCCTCACCTACTTCTGGGGGCCCATCCCCTGGATGATCGAGGTGGCGGTGGTCCTGTCCGGCGTGCTCAAGCACTGGCCCGACTTCTTCATCATCCTCGTCCTGCTCCTGGCTAACGCCGGGATCGGGTTCTGGGAGGAGCGCCAGGCGGGCAGGGCCATCGCCGCCCTGAAGGCGGAACTGGCCGTCAGGGCCCGGGTCAGGCGCGACGGCACGTGGGTCACACCACCCTCCCGTGAGCTGGTGCCGGGGGACGTCATCCGCCTGCGCCTGGGTGACATCGTGCCCGCCGACGCCCGCCTCCTCGACGGCGACCCGATCGAGGTGGACCAGTCGGCCCTCACCGGGGAGTCGCTGCCCGCCACCCGCACCTCCGGCGACGCGGTGTTCTCCGCCTCCATCATCCGTCAGGGTGAGATCGGGGCGCTCGTCTATGCGACGGGCGCCGACACCTACTTCGGGCAGACCGCGGCGCTCGTGCAGGAGGCCCAGACGGTGAGCCACTTCCAGCGGGCCGTGCTCAGGATCGGCACCTTCCTGATCATCCTGGCGGTGGCCATGGTGGTGGTGATCATCATCGTCTCCACCCTCCGCGGCGACGCCTTCTTCACCACCCTTCAGTTCGCCCTGGTCCTCACCGTGGCCGCCATCCCCGTGGCGATGCCGACGGTGCTGTCGGTGACGATGGCCGTCGGTGCCCGGGTACTCGCCTCCAAGAAGGCCATCGTCAGCCGGTTGGTGGCCATCGAGGAGCTGGCCGGCGTGGACGTGCTCTGCACCGACAAGACCGGGACCCTGACCCAGAACAAGCTCACCCTGGGCGATCCCTTCACCGTCGGCACGTCCACCGCCGGACAGGTGATCCTCGACGCCTCCCTGGCCTCCCGCGCCGATGACGCCGACGCCATCGACCTGGCGGTGCTCGGAGGCCTGACGGACGACCAGTCGATGGACGACTACCACGTGGTCACGTTCCAGCCCTTCGACGCGGTTCGCAAGCGCACCGAGGCCACCGTGACCGGCGCTGACGGGAGCACCTTCAAGGTGACGAAGGGCGCCCCCCAGGTGATCCTGGACCTGTCGGCCGACACGTCGCAGGTCAAGGCGGCGGTCGATGCGGCCGTCGACGGGTTCGCCGCCCGGGGCTTCCGGTCACTGGGTGTGGCCCGGGCCGCCGGGGACGGTCCGTGGAATCTGGTCGGGGTGCTACCCCTGTTCGATCCACCCCGGGACGACGCCGAGGCGACCATCGCCACCGCCCGGCAGATGGGTGTGGACGTGAAGATGGTGACCGGCGACGCCCTGGCCATCGCCCGCGAGACGGCCAGGACGCTCGGGATGGGCACGGACATCCTCGATGCCTCAGGTCTGGGCGATGTCAAGCGAGACGAGACCGCGGCGACAGCCGAGTCCATCGACGACGCCGACGGGTTCGCCCAGGTCTTCCCGGAGCACAAGTTCCACATCGTCGACGTCCTCCAGCAACGGGGTCACATCGTCGGCATGACGGGCGACGGGGTCAACGACGCCCCGGCGCTGAAGAAGGCCGACTGCGGCATCGCCGTCTCGGGGGCCACCGACGCGGCGCGGGCGGCGGCATCCATCGTGCTGACCACGCCCGGACTGTCGGTGATCATCGACGCCATCAAGGAGAGCCGGCGGATCTTCCAGCGGATGAACAGCTACGCCATCTACCGCATCGCCGAGACCCTCCGCGTGCTGCTGTTCGTCTCGGCGGTGATCATGGTCGACAACTTCTTCCCGGTCACCGCCATCCAGATCGTCATGCTGGCCCTGCTCAACGACGGTGCCATCCTGTCCATCGCCTACGACAACGTGCGCTACCGGCAACAGCCCGAGGCGTGGAACATGCGACTGGTGCTGGGGATCGCCACCGTGCTCGGCATCGTCGGCCCGATCGCCGCCTTCGGCCTGTTCACCCTGGGCGACAACGTGCTCCACCTCGACCACGCACGCCTGCAGACCCTGATGTACCTGACGCTCTCGGTGGCCGGACACCTGACCATCTTCCTCGCCCGCACCCGCGGTCCGTTCTGGTCGATACGGCCCGCCCGGGTCCTTCTGCTGGCCGTGCTCGGCACCCAGGCGCTGGCCACCCTGGTCGCCGTGTACGGGGTCTTCATGACCCCCCTCGGCTGGGGTTACGCCGCGCTGGTCTGGGGGTACGCACTGGTGTGGTTCCTCCTGACCGACCGGGTGAAGCTGCTCGCCTACCGGATCCTCGACCCGGGACCGCCCCGGCGGGCGGCACCGGCCGTCGCCGCCGCCGGCCCGGTCCAGGCCCGGGCCGCCTGAGATCCGTCGACCGGGGGGACCGCGGACGCCCTCACCCAGGGGCTCCGGCCACGCCGGCCCGGTGGTCGGGGCCGGAGCGGAACCGCTTCCAGGCCGGTAGCACCAGTCGGTCGAGGCCGAGCCAGCCGGCGTTCCGCCAGGCGAGGACCAGCAGCACCGACAGGATGGCGTACATCGGGTTGACGCCGGCCGAGCCCGAGAACAGGTAGATGACGTTCAGGGACAGCCCGCAGAAGGCGGCCACCCCGGTGAACAGCCCGAGCACCAGGGCCACGCCGATCAGGATCTCGCCCAGGGAGATGAACTTGGCGATCCACGAGGCGTTGGGGATCACGAAGTTGTGGAGGAACCCGGCCCACCAGCCGTAGCTGGCGCCGCTCTTGCCGGTGGCCGAGCCGGCGACCCCGGCGGTGGCGAAACCCTTGACGCCGGCGCCGTTTCCGTACCAGAACGCCGCCTTCTCACTCCCCCAGATCTTCTGGTAGCCGGCGTTGATCCACTGGTAGCCGAGCCACAGGCGCACCAGGAGCCAGAGGACGCTGGCCTGGTGGGAGCGGTAGAGCCACGTCGACGGTCGAAGCGGCTGGGCGTCCGCCCGGCCGGAGAGCCACGACGCGCCCGGACGAGCCGGTGGGCCCGGGGGAGTGGACACCGTCCCGACGGGGGCGGGGGGTGTCGCCGGGGCGACGGGTGGTTGGTCGGTGCGAAGTCCCATCGGGACCGCCGTTCTTCCTCCGTAAGCGGAGGATCTGGTGCTCGGGGTGAGCGGGGTGCAGCAGGCGGAGCGTGGCGCCACGGCCGGCGCCCGGCACCACCGCGATGGAGGGACCGTCGACACGCCCGCCGCGCACCAGGGCGAACTGCGCCCGGGGTGCCGGCGGACCGGATGGCGCCACCGCAAGGTGTCGGTCGGCGGCGACGGAGTCGTGACCGACCGCCAACGTCTCGAGGATGCGACTCCGGAACACGCTCAACAGACCCACCTTGGTGATGCCTTGCGTCACCAGGGTTCCGGAGCGACGGGCCGTGCGATCGCTCGCCTGGCCACCGAGGAGCGAAACGCCGCCTCGATCACGACCATACACCCGAACGTGCGAGAGGCCAACATCGAAGGGTCCCGCGCCACCCGTTGGGCCCCGGCGCGGCCGACGGCATCACGGGTGCCGGTGTGTAGGGTGGGTGGCGAGCCGGTCGTGTGCCGGGCGCGCTGAATCAGGTCCTCGTTGAGCGTCTCACCCTGGAGCCAGGAGACGACCGATGGCGTTGCACCGGACCGTCCCCGGCTTCCCCGCTCCGATCTGCCGCCGGCGGCGACCGTGACGACCCGGCGGCTGACCGCCATCCTGGCCGCGCTGGCGGAGCACGGCGACGACGGGAGGGGCACTGCGCACCTGTGTGAGATCGCGGCCTCGGTGTCCGGAACCAGCGGGGCCGGGATGATGCTGCTGTCGGACGAGCTCTCGCGCGGATCGGTGTGCGCCACCGACGGCATGGCGGCCTCCCTCGACGATGCCCAGTACACGCTGGGCGAGGGACCGTCGTTCGACGCCCACCGGGTCGGGCGCGCCGTCCTCGAGCCCGAGTTGGAGGCGCCCGCCGTGCTCCGGTGGCCGGCGTTCTCTGCTGAGGCCGTGCGGGCGGGCGCCCGCGCCGTCTTCGCCTTCCCGGTCCGGATCGGCGCCGTCCGGATGGGTGCCCTCACGCTGCATCGGGTCCGGTCGGGCGACCTGGACGTCACCCAGTACACCGACGCCCTGGTGGTGGCCGACGTGATGGCCCGCACCATCCTGGGCCTGCAGGCCGCCGCCCCGCCCGGAGGTGTGGCCCGCGAGCTCGAGCAGGGCGCCAACTTCCACTTCGTGGTCCACCAGGCCGCCGGCATGGTCTCGGTGCAGCTGGGGATCACCATCGCCGAGGCGCTGGTCCGCCTCCGCTCCCGTGCCTTCGCGTCCGATCGCCACATCGACGACGTCTCCCGGGAGGTGGTGGACCGACGTCTCCGGTTCCTCCCCTCCGATGCCCTCTGACGGCCGTCGTGGGTGACGGGGACCGCGTCCCCGGGGGTGAGTAGGGTGGTCCCGGCGCCTGCATCGAACTCGCCTCGCCCCCGAGCTCATCTCCCATGGATCGGTGGAGCGATGTCCAGAGAAGCACTCCTGGTCCGGACCCTGGTCGACCTGGCCGACAACCTGGTCGAGGAGTTCGACGTCATCGACGTCCTGACCGTGCTCAGTGACCGTTGCGTCGAGGTGCTCGACGTCGACTCGGCGGGGGTCATGCTGGCCTCACCCGGCGGGGAGCTCCAGGTGGTGGCCTCCTCGAGCGACGCCATGCGTCTGCTCGAGCTCTTCGAGCTCCAGGCCAACGAGGGTCCCTGCCTCGACTGCTTCCAGACCGGCCGCCCGGTGATCAGGCTCGAGCTGACCCCGGACGACGGCAGCTGGCCCCGGTTCGCGGCTCGGGCCCTCGAGGCCGGGGTGCACTCGGTCCACGCGCTCCCGATGCACCTGCGCGGGCGCACCATCGGAGCGCTGAACCTGTTCCGCACCGCCACCGGCACCATGGAGATCCCTGACGTGGTGGTCGCCCAGGCCCTGGCGGACGTGGCCACCATCGCCATCATCCAGCACCAGGCCTCGATGGACGCCGCAGTGCTCAACGAGCAGCTCAACGAGGCGCTCAACAGCCGCATCGTCATCGAGCAGGCCAAGGGGAAGATCAGCGAGGCCGCCGGCCTCGACATGGTGGACGCCTTCCAGCGGCTGCGTGCCCACGCCCGCAACCACAACCTCCGGCTCACCGATGTGTCGCGCGGCATCGCCGACGGATCGCTACCGGTCGACGCCCTCGACCCGGTCCACCGCCCCCCGAACCCTCCGGCCGCCTAGCCGGTCCGGGCCGCCCGGCCCCGGGCGGCGGGTGACCCGGGAGCGGCCGCCCCCGGGTCACCGGAACAGCATCAGGCGGTGGGCACTGCCCCCACGATGTTGGTGACGCTGATGCCCAGGCTGGGCAGCGACCCGTGGAAGGCGGCGTCACCGAAGGCGAACAGACCGCCGTCCGAGCCGACCAGCAGATAGCCGCCGTCGTCGCCGGTGGGCACGATCGACACGATGTCGGTCGGCGGACCCCCGGTGTTGTCGCTGGCCGGACGGCCACCCCAGTAGGGGGCGTCCCCGAGGTTGTAGACGAAGCCGTAGTTGTCGACGACCCACACCCCCAGGCCGGTGTAGGTGGAGACGATGCTCACGGTGTTTCCGCACACGTACCCGGCCGGGCACGACAGCGAACCCAGGTTCGGGGCGCTGCCGAAGTTGTAGATGGTGCCGCTGGAGAGGAGCACCCAGTAGCCGCGGTTGTCGGGCGTCCCGGCGATGCTGACCACGCTGTTGGTGCTGACCCCGTTGCCCGGCAGCGAGCCCTCGAAGACGGCGTCGCCGAAGGCGAACACCCCACCGTCCGACCCGACCAGGAAGTAGCCGCGGTCGTCGCTGGAGGGGACCAGGCCCACGATGTTGTGGACCTTGATGCCCAGGCCGGGGAGGGAGCCCTCGAACTGGGTGTCACCGAAGCTGAACACCCCGCCGTCGGAGCCCACCAGGAAGTAGCCCTTGCCGTCGGCCGAACCCACCATGCCCACCACGTTGGTCACATGGATGTTCAGACCCGGGAGCGAGCCGTAGAACCCCCCGGCCTGGCCGAAGACGAACACGCCGCCGTCGGAGCCGACCATGTCGTAGCCGGTGGTCGCCGCATGGGGACGTGTCGTCAGCGGGGTGGTGGCGTGGCCCCCCTGGACGACCAGCGGTGTCCGCCCCGCACCGGCACCGCCGGCGACCGAGGCGCCGGCCGGTGCGGCCGCCACCGCGGCCGCCAGTGGTGCGACGACGAGGACGGCCAGGACCAGGCACCGCCTGACCGCGCGTGCATACCCTGAGACCACCCCTGCACCCGGCATCGCTCCCCCTCGCGTTGGTCGACCGTACGGCCAGGGACATCATGCTCGCGGCGGGTGCCGGTTGCAATCGATGTTCGGGCGGTCGAGGTCCGGGGTCGGGACGGCTTCCGCACGTAGCATCGTGCGGATCGGACCACCCGGTCGGTGAAAGGGGCAGCCGGTGGCGATCGTGCACGGTGAGGACGAGCCGGTGGCCGAGGTGACCACCGCCACCGATAGCGCTGCCGCGGACGGTCCCCACATGGCCCGGACCCTCGGGCTCTGGGCCGCCGTCGGGCTGTCGCTGGCCCTCGTGGCCCCCAGCCAGGCCGTGAACATCAACCCCCAGGCGGCGGTGCCGTTCGTGGGGAAGGCGGTGCCCCTGGCGTTCCTGGCGGCGTTCGTCGCCGTCCTGCTGGTCGCCTACGGCATCACCCGGCTCGCCCAGCGCATCAACGGCTCGGGATCGCTGTCGACGCTCGTCGCCCAGTCGGTGACCCACCGCGCCGGCGCGGTGACCGGATGGCTCCTCTGCGGCGCCTACATCCTCTTCGTGGTGGTCCAGGCCGTCACCTGCAGCATCTTCCTGGGTGCGCTCCTCGACGGCCTGGGCATCGCCCACTCCATCCCCGGCGGGGTGACCTTTCTGATCGCCTTCGGCCTGCTGGCGGCGGCCACCCTGGTGGCGTGCCTGCGGATCCAACGAGCCATCGGCCTCCTCATGACCTTCGAGATCGGCACCATCGTCCTCATCGTGGTGGTGATGGCCATCGTGGCCTGCACGGTCATCTTCAGCCACGGTCCCCAGGGTCAGCACTTCACCTGGAGCGTCTTCCAGCCCACCGGCGGCGGCCATCTGGGCGAGGCGGCGGTGTTCGGGTTCCTCTCGTTCGCCGGCTTCGAGGGAGCGGTGGCCCTGGGGGAGGAGACGAAGAACCCGAAGCACGACATCCCCTTCGCGGTGACCGGCTCGGTGGTGTTCGCCGGGATCTTCTTCGTCTCCATCATCGCCTTCGAGGTGATGGGGTTCGGAACCTCGGCGGCCGGCCTGCACGCCTTCACCTCCTCGGGGGCCCTGGTGGGCTCGCTGGCCCAGCTCTACGCCACGAGCTGGGTGGCCAACCTCATCCGCCTGGGCATCGTGGTCGGTGCCTTCTCGGCCATGGCCGGCAACATCGTGGGGTCGGCCCGGATCCTGTACGCCGTCACCCGGCACGGGTACCCGAGCGCCCCGTGTGCCCGCCTCCAGACGCGCGAAGCGGTGCCGATCGCCGGCAACCTGCTGATCGCCACCACCGCCGGCGTCTTCATCGGCGTCTGGTGGCTGGCCCTCGGCCAGAGCCCGTTCGACACCTTCGCGGCCGCCGGCACCGCCGGGGTCCTGCTCATCCTGGCCTGCTATGCCCTGGCCTCGGTGGGGGCCGGGCGGCAGATCGCCGAGCGGGTCGACCCCAGGGTGCCCCGCTGGCAGGCGGTGGTCCCGGTGGTGGCCATCGGGGTGCTGGGCTACGTCTTCTACGAGAACGTGGTGCCGTGGCCCCACGGGGGCGAGGCCTGGGCCGTGCTGGTGGCGGCCGGGTGGGTGGTGGTGGCCATCGCCACCGTGCTGCACCCGCCGAAGCGCTTCTCGCAGTTCCTGGGGGTCGACAACGCCATCGGGACCGTCGACCCGGCCGAGTCGGCCGAGGAGGACGCGCCCACCCTCTGAGCGGCCCGGCGGCCCGTCTGGCCGGGTGGCCCGTCAGGCCGGGTGGCCGGGGTACGAGCCGATGACCGTGCCCCGGGCCGGGTGTGGCCCGTCGGCGCACCGCTCGCCCACCGTCGACGAGAACCGCTGGAAGGCCTCCAGGGCCAACAGCGGGTTCCCATCGCCCTCCAGGACCGCCACGTGGACGAAGCTGATCCCGTCGTCGAGCCGCAACGCCGTGTACTCGACGCCGCCCGGATCGGCGGCGGCCAGCTCGGCGAAGACCTCCCGGATCAGCTGCTCGTTCTCGTCCGCCCGGTCCGGACGGGTCGTGTAGCGGACCACCACGGCGCCCATCAGAGGGCCCGCATCCGGTTGTTGCGCGGGTCGTGGGTCAGCTCCGCCAGGCCGAGCGCCTCCAGGAGGGGCGGGAGGTACATGCCGAACCGGCCCCGGTAGCCCTTGCGCAGCCCGTACCAGCCGCCCACCGGGTTGTCCGGCGACCGTCCCCAGGCCTCGACCGTCCCCTCGGCGGCGTCCTTCTTCTCGTCGGCTGCCCCCAGGGCTACCCAGTCGCCCTGCCCGACCAGCCAGGCATGGAGATCCTCCACCGCCGACAGGCGGTACCGGAGGGTCGTCGAGCCCACCTGGCAGACCAGGGCCGGCGGGTCGGCGTCCTCGTCCCGGTACATGGTGTACGCCGAGCTGCCGGGTGGCGTGCGGAGCTCCCAGGGCTCCTGTTCGGTTCCAGCGGTCATCGGTGGTCTCCTCCCGTGAGTGCGGCGCGGTAGTGGGGGAGGAGGGTGTCCCAGCCGTCGACGTTCCGTTGGCGCCACTCCTCCCGGTCCGGGGCGGGTCGGTCCCAGCCCCGGTGCTCGATCTCGACGCGGGTGGCGGCCGGCCCCAGGTCCACGAAGCGGATCTCCACCTCGGTGGCGTCGGCGGGGTCGCGTCGGAGGTGCCACCGGTAGGCCAGTTGCGAGGGCGGCCGCCAGACCGTCACCACCCCCCAGTCGTGCTCGGTCCCGTCGGCCGTCCGCTCGAAGATCCGGCCGCCGACCGCCCCCTGGAGGACCACCTGCAGGTCGGGTTGCCCGGTCACCGTGTGGTCCGGTGGCCACCACGTGCCGATGGCCTCGGTCCACACCGTGAAGGCGTGCTCGCTCGAGCACGCCACGTCGAAGGCCAACCGGATCGGGGCGCTCACCGGTCGGGATCCCCCCCGGTGTTCTCGGCGACCAGCCGGAAGCGCCCGGCCGCCTGGCCCCAGACGCCCTCGAGGTAGGTCCGGACCGCCTCCATCCCCTCGTCCCGGAGGTGGTAGATCCGGCGGGTGCCGTCGGGCTGCTCGGAGACCATGCCGGCGTCCTTTAGGAGGCGGAGGTGGCGCGAGACGGCCGGACGGCTGATGGGCAGGGCGTCGGCGATCTCCCGGACCGGCTTGTCCCCGTGGCTCAGGAGCCGGAGGATCTCCCGTCGGGTGGGATCGCCGAGGGCCTCGAAGGGGTCGCCCGGGGCGGCCCCGGCCGGGCTCACCAGCCCACCCCCGCCCGCCGTCCCCCGGCGCCGTCGCACCGGCTCCCAGTAGGTAACATCAGGGCTACCGTAACTGGTTCGTTACCAATCTGCAAGCGCGGCACCAGGCACCATGGGCGGGGCCACCGGAAAATTGTCCGACGGTATCGGCCCAGGTCAGCCGCCGATCTTCCCGCGAAGCCGCGGGGGATGACACGAATTGCGCCGACCGGCGAGTACGATGCGCTGGTCAGATCACGCCGCTGTCCTCTGCCCGAACCCTCGGTGACAGACCGGACGCCGCTCGCATCGCCGCTGGGCGATCGCCGCTGGCCTACCGATCAGGAGATCCTCGAAGCAACCATCACCACCGACTACCGGACATGAACACCCGCTAGCACACCCGGCTGTAATAGCCAGGCCGTACCACCCTCCCCGGTGCTCGGCTGGGGCGTTGAATGCACAGATGTGGGGTCCACCCAACCAGAAGAGAGTCAGGGACGTTCCGCCATGCGGGAGCCCTGACCGACCAAGGAAAAGGTCTCCCCCCCATGGCATCGCCCATCCGTCGTACCCCTACCCCTGATTCCGTCGTCCCCGAACCCGCCCGCAAGCGCCGGAAACCCGGCCGCCGGCACGCCGTCGTCGGCGCCTGCGTCGGTCTCTGCGCCTGCGCCACCGGCGGTCTCACCGTCCTGATGCACCCGGCCAGCGCCGCCACCTCGGCACCGCTGCCGACCGGTGCCGGGGTGGTCCTCAACTCCCCGATCGTCGACGCCGCGTCCACCCCGGACGGGCACGGCTACTGGGAGGACGCCGCCGACGG
>Ga0302196_10001233_pt1 | contig 24356 bp, 22 predicted proteins | sample II_Bog_N1_3_FD_198794 | JGI IMG/M metagenome (GOLD analysis project Ga0302196, IMG submission 198794) | Peat permafrost microbial communities from Stordalen Mire near Abisko, Sweden - II_Bog_N1_3 | ecosystem: Environmental > Terrestrial > Soil > Wetlands > Peat | place: Sweden: Abisko...
GACCCCGCCCTGAACGCCCCGATCGTCGTCTACCTGGCATCGGAGCGGGCCGCCGGGGTGAACGGGCAGCTCTTCGGTCGGACCGACTGGGCGTACACGCTCTTCCAGCATCCCAAGCAGATCGCCTGGATGGACCGCCCCGGCGGCTGGGACGTGGAGAGCCTGGCGGAGCACTTCGACTCCATGCTCGGCCAACATCTGCAGACCGTGGGCATGGTCATGCCCGGAGGCCTCAGCCAGGACACGGCCCGGTCCTGAGCGGGGCACAGCGTCGCGGCCGGCCCTGAGCCGCATCGTCGCCTTGGACGGGCGGCTCGGCTGGTGCGGTTCCGCTGGTGCGGTTCCGCTGGTGCGGTTCCGCTGGTGCGGCTCCGCTGGTCAATTGGTTTTCAGAATAACGTGAGATCGGTACGTTGTTTTGAAAACCAATTGGCCGAGACAGACCTCCCGGGATGCGCCCTCCGAGACAGACCCCCAGGCCCGGGCCCCACGGAGCGACTCAGGCCGAAGGCTCCGAGCCCACCACGCTGACGAAGCTCACGCACTCGCCGGGCCCGCCCCCCAGGTTGTGGGTGAGGCCGAGCGTCCGGCCACCCTCGGTGACGCTCCGGATCTGGCGGTCCTCGGGTGCCTGGCCACGCAGCTGCAGCCAGCATTCGAACATCATGCGGAGCCCGGAGGCGCCGATGGGATGGCCGAAGCTCTTGAGCCCGCCGTCGGGGTTGACCGGGAGCTCACCGTCGAGATCGAAGGTCCCGGCCAGTACTTCCTTCCATCCGGTGCCCCGCTCCGCGAACCCGAGGTCCTCCATCAGGACCAGCTCGGTCGGGGTGAAGCAGTCGTGGACCTCGGCCATGGCCAGCTGGGAGCGGGGGTCGGTCACGCCGGCCTGGCGGTAGGCGTCCTCGGCGGACCGGATCACCTCCTCGAAGGTGGTGTAGTCGTAGTCGGGATCGATCGGCCCGGCCGCCGGTCCCGCCACCATGCTCAGCCCCTTCACGTAGAGCGGCGCATCGGTGTAGCGGTGGGCGTCCTCGGCCCGGCAGACGATGGCGGCGGCGGATCCGTCGGCCACACCACTGCAGTCGAAGACACCGAGCTCGCCGGCGACCCTCGGGGACTTGGAGATGGTCTCGAGGGACACCTCCTTGCGGAACTGGGCCCGGGGGTTGCGGGCGCCGTTGTAGTGGTTCTTCCAGGCGATGCGGGTCAGCACCTCCTTCAGCTCCTCGGGGTCGACCCCGTACTTGTGCGCGTAGGACGGCGCCAGGAACGAGAAGGCGGCGGGTGAGGTCAGCGAGGTACCGGTGCCGTCACCGACCTGGTGGATGCCGGTGAGACCCGAGAAGCCCGAGTCCTTGAGCTTCTCCACCCCAACGGCCATGGCCAGGTCGTAGGCGCCCGAGGCCACGGCGTAGCAGGCATTGCGCAGGGACTCGGACCCCGTGGCACAGAAGTTCTCGACCCGGGTGACCGGCCGGTAATCGATCTTGAGGGGACGCGACAGGGTGAGCCCGCTGTTGCCCGAGCCCAGTGTGCCGAGCCAGAAGGCGTCGATGTCGTCCAGGGCCACTCCGGCCGAGTTGATGGCGTCCTGGGTGGCGTCCACCAACAGGTCGTCGGCGCCCTTGTCCCACAGCTCACCGAACGGCGTGCAGCCCATGCCGACGATGGCCACCCGGTCACGAATTCCGTTGCTCGCCACGGCTATGCCTCCTTGCCCGACACGGGCACCGTCGATCCGTCCGACACCATTGTTGCATCCCCGGCCGACGCGTCCCCAACGGGGGTGTCCCCGACGGGCCGCGCCTTCCAGAAGTAATTGTGCATCCCGTCGGCCGAGTACAGCCGGCGGAAGGTCATCTGCACCCGGGTCCCGATCCTCACGGCATCGGGATCGCAGTCGGTCAGCTCGCAGCGGAACCGGCCCCCGCCGTCGAAGTCGACGACCACACCCACCGTGGGCGGGGCCAGGCTGTAGGCCAGGTAGTCGATGGTGAAGGTGGCCACCGTGCCCTCGACGTCGGCCAGGCGGTCCGGCTCCATCTGGTCGACGGACTTGCAACGCAGGCAGACACGGGTCGGGGGCAGGTGCCGGAAGCCACAGGCCAGGCACCGGCTGGCGCTGAAGCCGAACTTCCACTCCTCGGTGCGGAGCATGTTGGGCGCCCCGGGCCGACTCGGCTCGGGGCGACGGGGCGGCTCCCGGTGGAGCTGGTCGCGCCAGGTCAGGAAGGAGGCGTAGGACAGATCGGAGCGTCCCGCCTCCGCCTGCTCGGCCACGGTGGCCAGTCCGGCCTGGGCCCTGGCCTGCTGCACGGCGGGCAGCGCATCGGTGGTCCGCCACACCAGTGCGTCGGCACCATCGGCCAGCTGCAGGGTGACCACCACCTGTCCGGGCGTGGCCCGCTCGAGCACGTCGGCCAGGCCCACTCCCAGTTGGGCGGCCCCCAGGTTGCCGATGGTGGCGGTGCGGTCGGGGGCGGCCACGCCGGCCTGGACCCCGAGCGACCCCGACACGGCGCGGACGGCGCGGGCGTGCAGGCCGGCCACCACCAGGTGGTCGATGTCGTCGACGCCGATGCCGGCCGCCTTCAGCGCATCGGCGAACGCGTCCTTGGCCAGCGGCACGTAGGCCTGCTCCCCGAAGCGCTCCTCCCACTGGTGCGAGTACGGCTCACCCGGCACCCGCCAGCGGTCCAGGAATTCGTCGCTGGCCGACGCCCGACCGATGAGCTCGGCCACCGCGCCGTCACTGACGCAGGCGAAGGCCACGGCGCCGTCCCCCGAGTCGCGCTCGTCGGCCCCCCCGGCCAGCCCGGTGCGGATCTCCGCCAGGACCGCCAGCGTCGGGACGGTGGGGGCGGCGCTGACCGCGGCGACCAGCGTGCCCACCGCCGAGCGGACCGATCCCACCATGTCGAAGGCGGCCACCCGCTGGGCCAGGCCGAGGGCGGCGTGGACCGTGGTGGCATTGGTCTTGTCCTGGTACGCAGGCACGGGGCTCGAGAACAGCAGCTGGTCCGGGGACCAGCCACCGGGGACCTCGAGCGCCCGTCGCCCGGCCTCCACCCCCAGGGTGGTGGTGTCCTCGTCGTAGGAGGCGACCGTCCGGGTCCCCCGGCCCGACGGCCCGCCCAGTGCGGCGCCGATGGCCTTGCGCTCCAACCTCCAGAACGGGAGGTAGACCCCCCATGCGCCGATTCCCGATGTCATGCCCTCACCCTTCGTGGTCCTGCAGCGCCCGATCTCGTGTCACGGCAGCGCCGTCGCCCCGCATGTTACGGGCCGCGCCGCGCACCCGACAGCGGGACCGGCCGCGCACCCGACGGTGGAGCCGGCCACGCCCGCCACACGGGACCGGCCGGCGTCGTCAGAACTTGGACCGCTCCCCGCCGCCGGGGGCATGGCCGTCGGCGAAGCCACGGACCATGTTGTCCTGGACGAACGACCCGACCAGGCGGCCGTCGGACGTGAAGATGTTGGCCCTCCCGTAGGTCCTCCCCCGGCCGGCATAGGGACTCTCGTGGGCCAACAAGTGCCACTCACCCGCGTCGACCGGCTCGTGGAACGTCAGAGTGTGGCTGAGCACACTGGTCGAGATGGAGACGTGGGCCATCGACTGGCCGATGCCGGCATGGGGCCGCATGGCCGTCCCGATGAGAAACCCGTCGGTGGCGTAGGCCAGCAGGGCCTGGCCGAGGACGCCGTGGGCGACCGCCCCCGGAAAGCGGACCCAGGCGGCCAGCTCGGGCGGACCCACGGCGTCGGGATCCGAGATGTCCACACCGCCGACCACCCGGATCTCCCAGAACCCGCCCTCGGCGCCGCTCGGTTGGGCATCCTCTGGTGTCCCCACGTCCGGAGCGTCGGCGGCGTGGCGGATGAGATCGGGCTCCACGGCACTCAGCAGCACCAGCGAGCGCGTGCACAGGCGCTCACCCTGGCGGACGGTCACCGTGGCGCTGGCCAGGGCCCGCCCGACGTGCATGGTGTCGACGTCGATGTCCAGGGGCTGGTCGGGCGCCCCACCCCGGGCAAAGACCGTGTGGATGGACTTCACCTCCTTGGTCGGGTCCACGGTGGCGGCGGCCACGATGGACTGGGCAAGGAGCTGGCCGCCGAAGACCACGCCCCCCAGCCCTGACACGAAGTTCTGGCCCCGGAACCGGCCCTCGGCCACCGTCTCGAGATCGAGTACCTTCACCAGCTCATCGAGGTCGGTCATCGTGCGCTCCCTCCGGGGACGGGCCATGGACGGCGGACCGGATCGGGTCCACCACAGCCGGGATCATGGCACAACCCCCGCGGGGACGGCAGGCCTCAGACCGCCGCGGGGCCGTCCCCCCCGACGGTGGCCCCGCCGGCCCTCGGGAGCTCGCCGACCAGGGCACCGACGTCGGCCAGTGAGCGGAGCATGTCGTTCAGATGGGTGCAGGTCGAGGTCCCCTTGAACTCGCGTCGCACGTGCGAACGAAGCCCATCGATCGGCATGCCGACCAGACGCCCGGCGCTGGCCAGGGCACCGGGGCACTCCATCCACGGGAGTACGTGGGCACGGGCCGCCATCGTCACGACGGTGCCTCGGCTGGCGTCGACGGACCCGCCCAGCGAGTACTCGTGCACCACGGTCTCCTCCCCCTCGGCGTCCATGTGACTGTCCCGGAAGTGGGCGTCGAGCCGATGGGTGGCACCGGTGCCGTGGTCGGAGGTCACGTCGAGCCGGCGCCGCCTGCGCATGGCGAAGGGGCCGAGCGGCTCCATGGCGTGCCAACCGTCGGGATCGTCGGACCGCTCCAGTGTCGGGGCCACCGGTCCCATCGGTGTGGGGATGACACCGGTGGCGCGGATGGCATCCATCATGGCCGAGTCGCTCGCCCACCCGGCACAGAGGTCGACCGACGGCAGCTGGGCCGCGGTCAGGGTGATCCGCCCCCGGCCCGACGCAGACGCTGCCGGCGGGCCGGTGTCGGCCGGGCCGGTGTCGGCCGGGTCGGTCGCCGCCGGTCCGATCCGGGCCTCGAAGAACCCCGAACGCTGCAGCGCGTACCCGGACACCAATGCCGCCCCGGGGAGGTCGTCGAGCAGGAGGTACAGGAGCGAACCGGAGAACTCCTCCTCAGGGAGGGCCTCGTTCACCCGGGACCGGAACCCGGGCCCCACCGCCAGGCCGACCAGTGCGTCGATCCCGTCGAGCGCGGGGGTGGACTGCACCGAGAGGATGGCGCGGGTCCGGCCCTCCAAGCGGAGGCGCAGCTCGGCGTGGGCCAGCACCGTCGCCGATCCGGTCGTGTCGGTCCGGAGGTCCCGGGCGCGACCGACGACCACCAGGTCGCCACCCAGGCCGTCGGGTCGGGAACTGTCGATGCTCGACGTCCGGCGGACCGATCCCGCCGAGCGGGTGGGGGTGGTCGGTGCCGGGTCGTGGGGTCCGGCGGCCTCGGGGAGGAGCATCACCGTTGCCTGACGTGTCCGTCGGCGTCGACGATCGGCAGTCTCACGGCAGTTTCACCCCTCATCCGTCCGGCCGTCCCGGGACCGCCGACGGCAGTCCGGATGGCCGGAGCCCGGTCACAGTCACGCTAGCCGTCGGCATTCCGGACGCATCCATGCCGGACGCGCCCGGGCCGGCTACTCGGTGAAATCCCCGATCTCCAGGCGCAATTTCCTGATGATCCCCATCAGGTCCCGGAGGTCGTCGCCACTGAGCCCGTCCAGTCCGAAGTGGACGGCGTTGACCGCAGCGGTGGCCCGGACGGCCAGACGCCGGCCGTTGTCGGTGAGCTCGGCCAGAGTGGTCCGACGATCGGTCGGGTGGGGGAGCCGCCGGACCAGGCCCTGCTCCTCGAGACGGTCGATGATGTTGGTCACGCTGGTGGGATGGATCATCAGGCGCTGGCCCATCTTCCCCAGTGGCAGCACGCCGCGCCGGCTGAAGTGGAGGAGCACCAGTCCCTCGTAGCGGGCGAAGGTCAGGCCCAGCGGACGCAGCGCGCCGTCCACCGCGGCCAGGACCACCTGCTGGGCCCGCATGATCGAGGTGGCCGCCGCCATGGCGTCACCGGTGTCCGGCTCCCACCGCGTCGACCACTGCTCCCTCGCCTCTTCGATGGGATCGAAGTCCAGCGGTCGGGCGGCCATCGCCCGGAGGCTACTCCGTCCGTTGCTCCGCCCGTCAGTGCTCCAGCCCCGGGCGACGCCTCCCCGGCAGCGGCGTCACCGCGGTTCGGCGAACACTCGATGACGCCGGACAACTGCCGAGGCGGGCCCGGCCGCCGCCCCCGGTGGAGAGGGCCCATACTGGTGGTGTGCTGATCCGCATCGAGGCGCACGACCTGCCCGGACGATCCTGTGGGCCATCCCCTCAGCGTCCGGAGGGCCACCACGGGATCGAGGTGGGTGTCCAGCGCAAGAACCGGCCGGACGAATTGCTGGGTCAGGTGCGCGCCGATGCGGACTCGGTGACCTGGGAGGTGGACGCCACCCCCGTCACGTCCGCCGGTGCCGACTTCCGGGGCCCGTACATCTCGGGGCCGCCCGGTGGCCGGTTCATCTACCTGTCCTGGGGCGTCGTCGAGCGACCGGGGAGCTTCGAGATGTTCAGGCGGGCCAAGCTCATGTTCGACGGCATACCCGCCGACGTGATGGCCGCCGCCCGGGCCTCGGGCGTGCTCATCGGCCGGTTGGGCCTCACCGATCCCCGGGGGAACCCGACGTGCGCTGCCGTGAGACCACCGCTGATCGAATGGACGAGTGGGGTGGCGTAGGGGCGAGCCACGGGCATGATGCCGGGGAGCTGCCTACAATTCCCACTGGCGACGAGGCAGGGTGGTTAGACGGCGATGGCAACTGGGGGCCGGGCGACTGATGCGACGCTGGCGGAGTCGTGGCCACCCGTGGCCGCTCCCCTGCCGTCCGACGGAGTGGCTCCATCGGGGCACCCGATCACCGAAGGCCACGGTGCGCTGACGTGGCTCGGAGCGACGGCTGCCTATCTCGCCCTCTCGGTGGGGGTGTGGTGGAACATCTGGTCCGGCCATCCGACCACCACGGCGACATGCGGCTGCGGCGACAGCTCGCTCTTCACCTGGTTCATCGAATGGCCCGCCCACGCGCTGGCGCACGGTCTTGACCCACTCCACTCCACGGCCATGGGCTATCCCGGCGGAGTGAACCTGCTGTCCAACACCAGCGAGCTGGCCGTGGGTGTGGTCCTCGCCCCGGTCACCTGGCTCTTCGGCCCGGTGGCGAGCCTCAATGTGGCGGTGACCCTTGCCCCGGTCCTGTCGGCGCTGGCCATGTTCTTCCTCCTTCGCCGTTGGATCGCCTGGGCACCCGCCGCCTTCGTCGGTGGCCTGCTGTACGGGTTCTCGCCGTTCGTCCTCGGTGCGCTCAGCGGTTCGTACCTGATGGTGGGCGTGGCGGTCGTGCCGCCCCTGGTGGTGGCCGGTCTCGACGAACTGATGGTCCGACAACGACGCTCGGCGGTCGTGACCGGGGTCGGCCTCGGGCTCGTACTGGTGGTGCAGTTCTTCATCGGCACCGAAGCCCTGGCCATCCTGGTGATGACGACGGCACTGGGCGTCCTGGTGGTCGTGGCCTATGCCGCCCTGCGCCTCCCGGAGGTCCTCCGCTCCAAGGCCCATCACGCCGGGGTCGGGCTGGCGTCCGCCGGGGTGACCTCGGTGGTCCTGCTCGCCTACCCGGCGTGGTACGCCTTCGCCGGACCGAGTCATCTGTCCGAACCCATCTGGCCCGGGACCACCCTGCGCTACTCGGGGGCGGTGTTCGCGGACTTCTTCGACCCGGCACCTGCAGCCACCGGCCAGACCGCCCTGAACAGGATCGTGGGCGGCTATCAGGGGCCCGCCCTCTCCCACCAGTACTTCGGATGGGGGACGGTCGCCGTCCTCGTGGTCGGCCTGGTGCTCTGGCGGCGGGACCTCCGGCTGTGGCTGTTCGGTGCCCTGTCGGTGGTCACCGGGGTGCTCGCACTCGGGCAGGAGCACGGCACGTGGTTGCCGTGGCAGGCGCTGAGCACGTTGCCCCTGTTCGAGAACATCATCCCCAGCCGGTACCTCGTCGAGACCTACCTGACCGTGGCGATCATGGTGGCGATCATCGTCGACCATGCCCACCGTGCCGCCTCCGAGTCGCTCCACGCACGACAGAAGGGACGGGGGAGCGCGTGGTGGTCCGGCGCGGTCGGCATCGCCGTCGCCGCTGTGGCCATCGTGCCCATCGCCGACTACCTGGCCCCGGGCCTGCCACTCACCGTGCAGCCGATCACCCTTCCCACCTGGTTTCGCGCTGTGGCCCCTCACCTCACCGCCCATCAGGTCGTGCTGGTGTTCCCGGCGCCGTTCAGTCTCAGCCAGAGTGCCCTGACCTGGCAGGCCGTCGATCACGACGCCTTCTCCCTGGCCGGCCAGGGCGGTCCTGGGGGACAGGCGTCCCGCGCCGGGGTCGAGGCCGCCGGCGTGACCGTCCTCAGCGACGCATCGGTCGATTTCGGAGCGGAGCCGACCGGGCCCGGGCCGATCGCCGCCGCCCGCCGGGCCCTCGACGGGTGGGGGGTCACCACGGTCGTCATCCCGGATCAGCCGGGCTTGCCGACCTACGACCAGATCGTGTCGGTGCCCCGTGCGGCCGCGCTGATCACCGCCGCCACCGGCAGGCGTCCCGAGCACCGTTCGGACGCCTGGGTCTGGTCAGGGGTGCAGCACGCGGGGCCGCCGGTGCTGACCAGCGCTGACCGATTCACCGAGTGCACCGAGTTCCTCCCCTCCCACGGGGCTCCGGCCGTCGATCGGGCCACCTCCTGCGTACTGGCGGGTTGACGTCGTCCACACGCCACGACGTTGCTGCTCCTGCACCGCCCGCACCCCCGGCGGGCTACGACAGGCGCTGGGCGTGGAGCACCACGTCGTGGGTGTGTCCTGCGCCGGCGCCCGCGTGGACGTGGCGTGGCCTCCGCTCATCCACGGTGACCCGCCAGCCCCCGTCCAGCACCGTTGCGACATCATCGGGTGAGACGTAGAGGTCCGGGTCGAATCCGTGGGCCTTGGCCTCCTCGATGTCGATGTCGGCGTGGTGGACGACCAGGAGGTGTCCCCCCGGCGCCACCGCTGCCAGCAGCGCGAGCTCGGCCTGGCGGCCCGGGGTGTGCGCCAGCGCGGGATAGAAGACGGACACCAGGGCGAAGTCACGGTCGGTGAGCGGGGCATCGAGCAGAGCGGCCTGCATCCACTCCACCTCCACGCCGGCCCGGTCGGCGGCTGCCGCGGCACGTCGCAGGGCGACGCCTGACACATCGATCGCCGTCACGCGCCAACCCCGGCCGGCCAGCCAGATGGCGTCGGCCCCTTCGCCGCACCCGACGTCCAGGGCACGGCCCGGTTCGAGGTCGCCCACCTCGGCCACCAGTGCGCCGTTGGGTTCTCCACTCCACACCTGCTCCGCCCCGGCGTACCGCTCGTCCCACTGGTCGGCGCCCTGCTCCACCCGTCCGTGCTCCGATCCACGGTGGTCGTGTGCGGTGCCCCCGTCGGGGGCGGGCTGAGGGGGCGCCGGCGTCATCGTCACCGAGTCTCCCTCACCGAGGGCACGACCGGCGACAGCGGTCAGGCCCCGATGACGCCCCCGTAGGAGCCCACCACGGTCGCGGTGGCGGGAAACGGCCCCTCGTCGAGGCGCGCACCGATGTCGGCTTGGAACGCAGCGAAGGCCGGCGACGAGTCGAGCGGGTTGTCGTCACCGTCGAATGTGGCGATGTGGACGAATGTGACGCCGTCGTCGAGTCGGAGGGCCGTGTAGCGCATGCCGACGACTGTGCGCTCGCTCAGCTCGTCGAAGACGGCCTCGATCAGGTTGGCATTGTCCGCGGCACACTCGGGCCGTGTCCGGTATCGGATGACGCGGATATCCGTCACGGCAGCGCACGCATGCTGTTGGCGCGGGGGTCGTGGGTGACCTCGGCCAGTCCGAGGGCCTCGAGCAGGGGGGGCAGGTACATCCCGAACCGTCCGCGGTAGCCCTTGCGGAGCCCGTACCAGCCGCCGACCGGATTGTCGGCTGACCGTCCCCACGCCTCAACCGTGCCGGCGGCCGGCTCCTTCTTCTCGTCCGTGGCGCCCAGCGGCACCCACCCACCCTCGGCGACCAGCCAGTCATGGAGGTCGTCCACGGCGCGCCACAGATAGATCAGCCTGGTGGAGCCCACCTGGCACACCAACTGCTCGGGATCGGACTCGGCGTCCCGGTACATCTCGTAGGCCGAGGTGCCCGGTGGGGTCGTGAGCTTCCAGGGGTCGTCCCGGGTGCCGGTGGTCATGGTCGGTCCTCCTTGGTGTCCTCGTTGCGTTGCGATGCGGTCGCGCCCCTGGCCACTGTGTCGCGGGGTCCGTCGAGGGCGACGGCCGCCACGAAGTGGGGCCCGAGCGTCCGCCAACCGGTCTCGTTGCGCTCCCGCCAGACCTCGCCTCCCGCCCCCAGACGCTCCCAGCCGCTGTGCTCGATCGTCACCAGGGTGCCGTCGTCGCCCCGGGGGACGAAGCGGACCGACACGTCGGTCGCATCGGCCCGGTCCCGCCGCAGGTGCCACAGGTAGCCCAGCCGGTCCGGCGGGTCCCACGCCGTCACCACGCCCCACTCGTGCTCGTCGCCCTCGGGGGTGCGTTCGAAGATGCGACCTCCGATGTGCGGCTCGAAGACCACCGTCAGGTCGTCCCGTCCGGAGACCGTGTGATCAGCGGGCCACCAGGCGCTGATTCCGTCGGTCCACAGGACGAAGGCGCGGTCGGGCGGACAGGCCACCTCGAAGTCCACGCGCAGGGGCTCCGTCACGGCCGTGGTCCGGGCCCGTCGTTGTCGGCGAGGTGCGAGAACCGTGCCGCCACGTCGCCCCACACCCGGTCCAGATAGGCATGGACGACGTGGAGCCCCTGTTCGTGCAGGTGGTAGATCCGCCTGGTGCCCCGGGCCTGCTCGGTGACCAGTCCCGCCTGCTTGAGGAGCCGGAGGTGACGTGAGACGGCCGGCCTGCTGATGGGCATGGAGTCGGCCAGTTCCGTGACGGCCTTGTCGCCCTGGCCCAACAGGCGGAGGATCTCGCGCCGGTTGGGATCGCCGAGCGCCTCAAAGGGATCGCCGTCAGGTTCGGGGACCGTCGCTGCTCGCCCCGCCATGTCGCTCACCACCCCTCGTCGGGCCCGTTCGGGACGGGCGTCCGCTCACTGTCACCACCGGGTCCGGTCCCAGGCCGACACCGGCAGGCTCCGTAGCCCCGCCGTTACCGTAACCGATCAGTTACTGATTGACAAGGGACCTCCAGCCGGCCCGTCGTACACTGAGCCGGTGCTGCTGCTCGACGACGTCGGCGTTGCGGTGGAGCTCCCCCAGGCGCCGACCCGGGTGGTCTCGCTGGTGCCGTCGCTGACCGAGGCGCTGGCGCTGACCGTGCCCACGCGGGTGGTGGGGGCGACCGAGTGGTGCACCCATCCGGAGGACCTCGACGTGGCCCGTGTCCGGGGCACCAAGAACCCGGATCACCGGGCCATCGGGAGGTTGTGTCCGGACCTGGTGGTGGCCAACCGGGAGGAGAACCGCCGGGTGGACGTCGAGCGCCTCCGGGCGGCCGGCATCCCGGTGTGGGTGACGGTGACCGAGTCGGTGGACCAGGCCCTGCGGGCGCTGCAGCGGCTGTGCGTGGACGTGCTCTGCGTCGACGAGCCCGCCTGGCTCACCCGGGCCGGCGAGGTGTGGGACGGTCCCGTCGAGCTTCCGCCCGCCACCGTGGTGGTGCCCATCTGGCGGGACCCGTGGATGGTGGTGGGCGCCCGCACCTTCACGGGCGATCTCATCGCCCGCCTGGGACTGGGACACCTGTATGGCGACTCCCCCGACCGCTATCCCAAGGTGGGGCTGGAGGATCTGAGGCAACGGGGGCCGGATCTCGTCATCCTGCCCGACGAGCCCTACGCCTTCGCCGGCGACGACGGCCCCGAGGCCTTCCCCGGGCTCACCACCGTGCTCGTCCCGGGTCGCAGCCTCACCTGGTACGGACCGTCGATGGTCGAGGCCCGATCGGTGTTGACCGACCGGATCGCGTCGGCCCTGTCGGCCTGATGCCGGCTCAGATGCTCCGGCGGTAGGACCCGCCGATCTCGAAGAGCGCGTCGGTGATCTCGCCGAGGGTGGCATGGCGCACAGTGTGCATGAGCTCGGCGAACACGTTGTCACCGCGCAGTGCGGTGTCGCGCAGGGCCTCGAGGGCGGCGTCGCGGTCGAGAACGTGTCGGTGGCGGAAGTCGCCGAGCCGGGCCAGCTGGCGCTGCTTCTCCTCCTCGGTCGACCGGGCCAGGGCGATGGGCGGGGCGGGGAGGCCTCCGGTCGGGGCGGTGAAGGTGTTCACGCCCACGATGGGGAGGGTGCCGTCGTGCTTCTTGTGCTCGTACAGCATGGAGTCGTCCTGGATGCGGCCCCGCTGGTAACCGGTCTCCATGGCGCCCAACACACCACCGCGCTCGCTGATCCGTCCCAGCTCGGCCAGGACCGCCTGCTCGACGAGGTCGGTGAGCTCCTCCACGATGAAGCTCCCCTGGAGCGGGTTCTCGTTCAGGGACAGCCCCCACTCCTGGTCGATGATCATCTGGATGGCCAGCGCCCGGCGCACCGACTCCTCGCCGGGCGTGGTGACCGCCTCGTCGTAGGCGTTGGTGTGCAGGCTGTTGGCGTTGTCGTAGATGGCGCAGAGGGCCTGCAGGGTGGTGCGGATGTCGTTGAAGGCCATCTCCTGGGCGTGCAGGGAGCGACCCGACGTCTGGATGTGGTACTTCAGCTTCTGGGAGCGCTCGTTGGCCCCGTAGCGCTCCTTCATGGCGATGGCCCAGATCCGCCGGGCCACCCGTCCGATCACCGTGTACTCGGGGTCCATCCCGTTGGAGAAGAAGAAGGAGAGGTTCGGGGCGAAGGCGTCGACATCCATCCCGCGCGCCAGGTACGACTCCACGTAGGTGAAGCCGTTGGCCAGGGTGAAGGCCAGCTGCGTCACGGGGTTGGCCCCGGCCTCGGCGATGTGGTAGCCGGAGATGGACACGGAGTAGAAGTTGCGGACCTGGTGGTCGATGAACCACTCCTGCATGTCGCCCATGACGCCGAGGGAGAACTCGGTCGAGAAGATGCAGGTGTTCTGGCCCTGGTCCTCCTTCAGGATGTCGGCCTGCACCGTCCCCCGGACCGTCTGGAGCACCTCGGCCGCCACGGCTGTGGCCTCGTCGGGGGTGAGCGCCCGGCCGAGCGTCGCCTCGGACCGGTCGATCCGCTGGTCGATGGCCGTGTTCATGAACATGGCCAGGATGGTGGGCGCCGGTCCGTTGATGGTCATCGACACCGACGTGGTCGGGTCGCACAGGTCGAACCCCTCGAACAGCGCCTTCATGTCGTCGAGCGTGGCGATCGAGACGCCCGAGGTGCCGATCTTGCCGTAGACGTCGGGGCGCTCGGTGGGGTCGAAGCCGTACAGCGTCACCGAGTCGAAGGCCACCGACAGTCGGGTGGCCGGCTGGCCCTCGGCCAGGAGGTGGAACCGGCGGTTGGTCCGGAAGGCGTCGCCCTCCCCGGCGAACATCCGGGCCGGGGCCTCGCCGTCCCGTTTGAACGGGAACACGCCGGCGGTGAAGGGGAAGTGGCCGGGCAGGTGCTCGGCCCGGAGCCAGCGGACCAGTGCCCCGTGGTCGGTCATCTGGGGGAGCGCCACCCGGGGGACCCGGGTGCCGGACAGGGAGGTCCGGACCAGCGGGGTTTGTCCGGGCGTCACGGCGTCGGTGGTGGTGGTGGTGGTGTCGACATCGTCGGTGTCCCGGGCGCCGACCTCCATCGCCGACCGGAGCTCGAACCACTCCTCGAGCAGGCGGCGCGCCTCGGGGTCCCGGCCGGCCTCGATCCGGGCGGCGAACGCCCCGAGCCCACCGGTGTCGATGCCGCGCTCGGCGGTGAGCGCGCCCACCTCGGCCAGCTGCTGGGCCAGGCGCGCCTCGTGGGCCAGGCGCACCGACGTGGCGTGGTAGGCGGTGACGGTCTCCGCGATCTCGGCCAGGTAGCGGCGGCGCTCGGCGGGAACGATGACCGAGGCCCGGGTCGAGCGGCGGCCGGCCACCGGGGGGAGCGTCCCCTCCGTGGCGGCCATGCCCCGGTCGACCAGCCGGCCCTTGAGGAGGTGGAACAGGGCCGAGACCCCGTCGTCGTTGAAGCGGGACGCGATGGTGCCGTACACCGGCTCGGCGCCGGCCCCGGCTGTCGCTCCCGGGTGGTCCCGGCCCCACTGGCGGCACACCTGGCGGAAGGCGTCGTCGGCGCCCTGGCGGTCGAACTTGTTGATGGCCACCACATCGGCCATCTCCAGCATGTCGATCTTCTCGAGCTGCGAGGCGGCGCCGTACTCGGGCGTCATCACGTAGAGCGAGACGTCGGCGATGTCGGTCACGGCGGCATCGCCCTGGCCGATGCCGGGTGTCTCCACGATGACCAGGTCGAATCCGGCCGCCGAGCACGCCGCCACCACGTCCGGCAGGTAGGCCGGCAGCTCGGACGTGGACCCGCGTGTGGCCAGCGACCGGAAGAAGACGTGGGGCACGTCGATGGAGTTCATGCGGATGCGGTCCCCGAGCAGCGCACCTCCCCCCCGGCGACGCGTCGGGTCCACGGCCAGGACGGCGATGGACACCTTGTCCTCCTGGTCGAGCCGGAACCGGCGGATGATCTCGTCGGTCAGCGACGACTTCCCCGATCCACCGGTTCCGGTGATGCCCAGCACCGGAACCGGATGCCGGGCGCGTGCCTGCCCGAGGGCCCCGGCCTGGGCCGGGGCGAGGGTGCCCGACTCGATGTGGGTGATCCACCGTGCCAACGCCCGTCGGTCGCCGGCGCCCAGCGCGTCGAACGGGGCCAGTGGCTCGCCGGTCAGGTCCCGGTCGCACTCCTCGATCAGCAGGTTGATCATGCGCTCGAGGCCCAGCCGCTGCCCGTCGGCCGGCGAGAAGACCCTCCGCACGCCGTAGGCCTCGAGCTCCTCGATCTCCTCGGGCACGATCACCCCGCCGCCGCCGCCGTACACCGCGATGTCACCGCGGCCCTCGGCCCGGAGCCGGTCCACCAGGTACCGGAAGTACTCCATGTGCCCGCCCTGGTACGAGCTGATGGCCAAGCCGTGGACGTCCTCGTCGATGGCGGCCCGCACCACCTCGGCGACCGACCGGTTGTGGCCGAGGTGGACGACCTCGGCCCCTTGCGCCTGGAGGAGCCGACGCATGATGTTGATGGCGGCGTCGTGACCATCGAACAGGCTGGCCGCGGTGACGAACCGCACCTTGTGCCGGGGCTCGTAGAGCGGCACCGGGTGCGCCGGCGGGTCCGGGCTCACCGCCCCGGCCCCGACTCTGGCCACCGGAGTGGGCACCGCGGGCTGGAGGCCATCGCCACCACTTTACTACAACGTCCTACTATTTGGCCACGGTGGCGGACGGCGCAGTCTCGGATACGGGCAGGGGCCCGTGACCCGGACGGCTCAACGCAGAGCGGCAGCCAGCGCCGCCACCTGGGCGGCGCGGTAGGCCCGCGACACCCCGGCCGTCGCCCGCACGCTGTCGAATCCGTGGAAGGCCCCGTCCACCACGTCCAGTTGGCTGGCCACACCGGCCCGGTCGAGCCGGGCGGCGTAGTCCAGGACCTCGTCGTAGAACAGATCCAGGGTGCCCACCCCCAACCAGGCCGGCGGCAACCCCGACAGGTCCGACGCCCGCGCCGGTGCAGCCGTCCCGTCGACCCCGTCCGACCCAGGCGCCACGCCCAGATAGGACTGCCAGCCGAACCGGTTCGACCGGTTGTTCCACAGCCGGAAGTTGCGCTCGTCGATGTCGGTCCGGAGGGTGGTCCGGTCGTCCAGCATGGGATACGAGAGCAATTGGAAGGCCAGCGGCAGCTCGCCGCGGTCACGGGCCAGCAGGGCCAGGCCCGCGGCCAGGCCCCCGCCGGCGCTGGCTCCGCCGACAGCCAGCCGCGTGGCGTCCACAGAGGGCTGTCGGGCCAGCCACTTCAGCGCGTCGTAGCAGTCGTGCAGCGGCACGGGGAACGCGTGCTCGGGCGCCAGCCGGTAGTCGACGGCGGCCACCACGATCCCCAGCCGCTCGGCGAAGTGCCGGCACACCGCATCGTCCTGGGCCGCCGAGCCGATCACGTACCCGCCGCCGTGGATCCACAGCAGGGCCGGACGGGGGGTGAGGCTGGCCAGCGGTCCGTGCAGCCGCACCGACACCGCGCCGACGGACTCGACGGTGACTCCTCCGGTGGCCTTCCCCCCCGACAGCCCGCCGAGGGCGCGGATGACGCCGATGGACCGGGGCCCGATCGGGCCGCGTGGCAGCCAGGGGGCGATGCGCCGCAGGTCGGGGTGGACAGGGTCGGGCGGCGTGGCGCCGGTCGGGCGTGTCGTCATGGTCACTCCTGTCGGCTCGGGGACGGCGGTGGCCTCATCGGGTGGGATCCACCAGCACCTTGCCGGTGGCCCGCCGTTCGTCCAGGTCGGCGAGGGCGCGGCCCACCCGTTCCAGGGGATAGGTGGCCGAGATGTGGGGGACGGCCCGACCGGTGCGGGCCAGCTCGGCCAACTCGGCCAGGTCCCGTTCCCGGTCCGCGGCCTGGTTACGGCCGAAGCCCTCCATGGTGAAGCCGGTGACCCACACGCCCTTGAGCAGCACCAGGTTCAAGGGGATGCGGGGGATCTCCCCGGAGGCGAAGCCCACCGTGACGAACCGGCCGCCCCAGGACAGCGCCCGCAGCGCCTCCTCGGACGCCGGGCCGCCCACCGGGTCCACCACCACGTCGGCACCGCCGCCACTCACCTCCTTGATCCTCGCCTTGAGGTCCTCGGTGGCGTAGTCCACCCCGACCTCGGCCCCCCGCCGGGTGCACAGGTCCACCTTGGCGCGTGTCGATGCCACCGCCACCACCCTGGCTCCGAGGGCCGCGCCCAGCTGCACGGTGGCCAGGCCCACGCCGCCGGCGGCGCCGAGCACCACCACCCACTCCCCCGGCTGCACCCGGGCCACGCTGCGGAGGGCGTGGTAGGCGGTCTGATGGGCCACGCCGGAGGCCGCCGCGACGGCGAGGTCGACGGCCGGGTCGACAGCCTGCAGCGAGGTGGCGGGCACGGCGACCTGCTCGGCGAAGGCCCCGCAGAGGGCCGACCCCATGACGCGGTCGCCGACGGTGGTGCCGTCCACCCCGGGGCCGACCGACCGCACGGTCCCGGCGAACTCACTGCCCACCGTGAAGGGGACGGGGAGGTGGACCTGATACCGGTCCGCCACCAGCAGGACGTCGGGGAAGTTGACCGCCGCGTAGGCCACGTCCACCACCACCTGGCCGGCCGCCGGCTCCGGATCGGGCACGTCGAGGACCACGACGGAGGACGGGGGCCCGTACTCGACGCAGCGGGCAGCGCGCACGGCCGGACTCAGGCGTTGCCGACGACGTGCTCCACCCACGCCGCCAGCTTCTCCCGGGCCAGCTCCCGCTGGGCGGGCAGATGGGCGGTGGGCCACAGCCCCGGTGCCGGCTCGTACCCCTTCAGGACCTCGCGGGCCACGGTGACCTTGTGGACCTCGGTGGGCCCGTCGACGACGCTCATGATCGGGGCCATCATCCACATGCCCCCGAACGGCATCTCGTTGGACACGCCCAGCGCGCCGTGGGCGTGCATCGAGCGCCAGACGGCATCGTGCACCACCTTGGGGGTCAGCGCCTTGATGGCGGCGATGTTCTTGCGGGTGCGCCGGTAGTCCTTGTACTGGTCGATCTCCCACGCCGTGTAGAGGACCAGCAGTCTGAACTGGGCCAGCTCGGCGTACGAGTCGGCGATGTCCCCCTGGATGAACTCCTTGCGGGCGAGCAGGCTGCCCTGGGTCTCGCGGCTCAGCACCCGCTCGCACAGGAGGTCGAGCGCACGCTGACAGGTGGCCACCGTGCGCATGGCGTGGTGGACCCGCCCACCGCCCAGGCGGGTCTGGGCGATGGCGAAGGCCTGACCCTCGCCGCCGAGCAGGTTCTCGTGGGGCACCCGCACGTCCTCGTAGTGGATGAGGGCATGCATCCCCTCGTCCTCGGACTCGCCGGCCAGGCCCACGTGGCGGACCATGTCCACCCCGGGGGTGTCGGTCGGCACCAGAAACATGGACGCGCCCTGGTAGACGCTGACGTCCGGGTCGGTCACCGCCATGACGATGAGGAACGCCGCGGTCCGGGCGTTGGAGGAGAAGAACTTCCACCCGTTGATGACCCACTCGTCGCCGTCCCGCACCGCCCGGGTGGTGAACTGCTGGGGGTCCGAGCCGGCCTGGGGCTCGGTCATCGAGTAGCAGGAGAACACCTCGCCGTTGAGGAGGGGCTGCAGGTACAGGGCCTTCTGCTCCTCGGTCCCGTAGTGGGCGATGATCTCGGCGTTCCCGGTGTCGGGGGCCTGGGTCCCGAAGACGATCGGGGCCCACTGCGACACCCCCAGGATCTCGTTCAGCAGGGCCAGCTTGACCTGTCCGTAGCCCTTCCCCCCGAGCTCGGGGCCGAGGTGAGCGGCCCACAGATCGTGGTCACGGACCTCCTGTTTCATCGGGTCGACGATCGGCCGCAGCTCGTCGTCGAGGGGGTGGAACTGGCGGTGCGGGTACAGGATGTCGAGTGGCTCGACCCGCTCGGTCACGAACTGGCGTGCCCAGTCCAACTTCGCTTGGAACTCCGGTTCGGTGGAGAAATCCCAGGCCATATCGGTTCCTTCCTCGTGGTCCTCGGTGTGATGGTCGTGTGGCGGGGGTCGTGTGGTGGTGGTCGCAGCTCGGGCGGTGGTGGTAGGGCGGCGCGGGCCGGCGGGTGGCGCTCAGTCCCCGCTGGGCCCGGCCGGCTGGACGCCGAGGCCCGAGAGCAGTCGCTCGTAACATCGCCCGACCTCGGCGCGGGCCTCTCCGGGGTCCTCCGACTGGGCCACGTACATGGCCGATCCCACCCCGAGGGCCGACAGCAGGTGGGCCAGCGGCTCGACGGGTTGGGGCTCGAGCACGCCCTCGGCGATGGCGTCCCGCAGGTACTCGATGATCTTGCCCGTCGGCCCGTCCCCGCGCTCGGACCAGGCACTCCACCCGAGGACGGCGGGACCGTCGATGAGCACGATCTGCCGGTAGGCCCGGTTGGTCGAGGCCGCCTCGAGATAGACCTCGCTGTTGGCACGGAAGAGGCTCCAGGCATCGGTCGGCCGCTCCCCCGAGCGCCGCTGCAGTGAGCGGTCGACCTCGCTGCTGACCTCGTCCAGCACCGCCCGGAACAGCTCCTCCTTGTCACGGAAGTGGTGGTAGAGCGCCCCCCGGGTCAACCCGGCCCGCTGGACGATCTCCTCGGTGCGGGTGGCCTGGAAGCCGTTGGTGGCGAAGAGCTCGCGGGCCGTCGCCAGCAGGGCGCGCCGGGTGTCGCGCACATGGGCGGCCCGCAGCCCACCGGCCCGGGGAGCCTCGGGCACCACCGACTTGTTCGCCACGCCTTGATCCACCACGTATCCAACATACATACTGTTTGCCACGGCGGCATCCGCAAGGGCAGCATCGGGAGCGGACGGCCCGTGCCGACAACGGGGGAGGCAGTGGATGGACGAGCTCGAGGGCAAGGTTGCCCTGGTCACCGGGGCCAGCCGGGGGGTGGGCGCCGCCACCGCGGTAGCCCTGGCCGAGGCCGGCTGCGACGTGGCCTGTGCCGCCCGCTCCACCCGGTCCCAGCCCCAGCGGACGGCCGGCACCCTGGACGAGACGGTGGACCGGGTCACCCGGACCGGACGCCGGGGCCTGGCCGTCCCGACCAACCTGGCCGTCGACGAGGAGGTCGAGGCCATGGTGGCCACCACCGTGGACCACTTCGGGCGGCTCGACATCCTGGTCAACAACGCCGCCATCACCTTCATCGGCGACCTCGACATCCCACTCCACCGGTACGACCTGGTGATGCAGGTCAACCTGCGGGCCCCGCTGATCGCCATCCGCCAGGCCGCGCCGGCCATGCGCGCCGTCGGCGGCGGCGCCATCGTGAACGTGTCCTCGGTCGCCGCCATGTTCCCCCACGACGCGCTGATGGCCTACGGCATCTCGAAGATCGGCCTCGAACGGCTCACCGTCGATGCCGCCGTGCAGCTGGCACCGGACAACATCGCCGTCAACTGCTTCCGGATCGACGTGGCGGTGGCCTCGGAGGGATTTGTGGCCAACACGCCCGGGGTCGACCACTCGACCTGGGAGCCGTCCGAGGTGGCGGCCGAGGGCATCCTGTGGATGCTCCGCCAGCCCGTCGGGTACTCGGGCCGGCGCGAGAGCATGTTCGCGCTCCGTGCGCGGGAGGGCATCATGCCCACCCGGAGCACCGCGCCGGCCACCGAGGCACCGCCGGTGGAGCTGCTCAACGGGCTGGTGTCGGTGCCCCGGGCCGGATTCGAAGAGCCCTATCCCGACGACGGGGGACGCTGAGCGTGGCCCGACGGATCCGGGGCGGCACCCGTTCCGTCGCCGTCGCCCGTGCCGACCGGTGTGAGGTCGTGCGATGAAGATCGGACTCTCGCTGGGGGCCCTGCGGCCGTCGGCCTGGACCGAGGTGACCGTCGAGGCCGACCGCCTGGGATTCGAGTCGGTATGGATGCCCGAGCACCTGGTGATCCCCGTGGAATCGGCGGGCAGCCCCTTCGCCGGGGCCGACCATCCCCCCATCCCGCCCGACGTGCCCGTGTTCGACGCCTTCGCCTTTCTGGGATTCCTGGCCGCCAGGACGAACCAGATCCACCTGGGCACCCAGGTCTACAACATCGGGTTGCGCCATCCCTTCACGGTGGCCCGGTCCGTCACCACGCTCGACGTGATCTCGGAGGGCCGGGTGGAGTTCGGGATCGGGGCCAGTTGGCTGCGGGCCGAATGGGAGGCGGCCGGCTTGGACTTCGACCGGCGGGGCCCTCGGGTCGACGAGTCCATCGAGGTCTGCCAACGGCTGTGGGGCGAGGAGGTCGTGGAGCACCACGGCGCCTGCTTCGACTTCGGGCCGGTGATGTTCGAGCCCAAGCCGGTCCAGCGCCCGTGGCCCCCGCTCCACATCGGCGGCGACGGGCCGGCCGCCCTGCGCCGGGCCGGCACGGTCGGCGACGGCTGGATCCCCATGAACCACACCATCGAGCAGATCCCGGCCGACGCCGCCCGGATCGCCGCCATCCGGGAGGCCGCCGGACGGACCGGTGCCGTCGAGATCACACTGGGCGCGGCCGGGACCGACCTCGACTCGCTGCGCCGGTACGCCGACGCCGGCGTGGGTCGGGCCCTGGTCAGGCCGTGGACGAGCACCAAGGACGCCGTCGACGGCATCAGGCGCTTCGCCGAGGAGACCCTGGCGGACATCAGCGCCCACCCGGTGACCCCGGCGGCGTGAGGGGCGGCGCGGTGCGGATGGCGGGCCGGTGCGACCACAGCCGTTCTCCACGGGTAGGGTGGCGGCCGTGAAGGTCACCCTGGACTCCGAGCGCTGCACCGGCCACGGCCGCTGCTACTCGCTGGCCCCCGAGCTCTTCGACAGCGACGACGAGGGCCACAGCGTCCTCCTGCACCCCGAGGTGCCGCCGGGCCTCGAGGGGCAGGCGTGGACGGCGGTGCAGAACTGCCCCGAGGGTTGCCTGGCCATCGAGGAATGACGCTGGTCCGAGGAACGAGGGAGCACGGGGACATGGACACAGAGCCGACCGACAACGACGACCAGGTACGGGAGTTCCGGGCGGAGCTGGCCGCCTGGTTGGACGCCCATCTGACACCCGACGTCGTCGACGCCGGCCGGAGCGGGCCCGACGTGGACGGCAACCTCGAGATCCTCCGCCGCTGGAACGCCACCCTGGCCGACGCCGGGTGGGCCGCACCGGCCTGGCCGAAGGAGTTCGGCGGCCGGGACGCGTCCATCGCCGAACAGCTGGCGTGGCTGGAGGAGATGTCGGCAGCCGGTGCCCCCGGCGCCGTCAACGTCATCGGGGTCTCCAACATCGCCCCGGCCATCATGGCCCTCGGCACGCCCGAGCAGCAGGAGCGGTTCCTCAGCCCCATGCTCCGGGGCGAGGAGATCTGGAGCCAGGGCATGTCCGAGCCCGACGCCGGCAGCGACCTGGCCTCGCTGCGCACGGCGGCGCGCCTGGAGGGCGACGTATTCGTGGTGAACGGCCAGAAGACGTGGAACAGCCTGGGCCGTCACGCCGACTGGTGCCAGCTCTACGTCCGCACCGACCCCGAGGCCCCCAAGCACAAGGGCCTGAGCTGCCTGCTGGTCGACATGCGGACCCCGGGCATCGAGGTGCGCCCCCTCACGACCATGGCCGGCGAGCAGACGTTCTCCGAATTGTTCTTCACCGACGTCGAGATCCCGGCCCAGAACCTGCTCGGCCCCCTGCACGGGGGCTGGGGGGTGGCCATGACGACGCTGAGCCACGAGCGGGCCGGCGTGGCCCGGCTCCACCTCTCCATCAGCGCCCGCCTGGACAAGCTGCTGGACGACGCCAAGGGCTCGGCCGCCATCGCCGACCCGGTGATCCGCGACCGCCTGATGGACGTGTACGCCCGCGTGGCCTGCATGCGCTGGACCACCACCCGCGAGCTCGAGGCCATCGGGCTCGGCCGCCAGCCGTCGGCCAGCATGGGGGCCGTGGCCAAGCTGATGTGGTCCGGCATCGAGCAGGACCTGGCCGAGCTGGCAGTCGACCTGCTGGGCATGGAGGCGCTGCTCGGCCCGTGGGCGAGGAACCTGGCCGCCTCGCGCCAGACCTCCATCGCCGGCGGCACCACCGAGATCAACCGCAACATCCTGGCCGAGCACGGGCTCGGCCTCCCGCGCTGAACGCCGAGCTGAACGCCGCGCTGAACGCCGTGTGGCCCCGGTCGTCGGGGCGCCGCCACCCGGCCGCCCCGTCGGACTACGCCTCGGGGGGCAGGGCTCCGGCGTAGGTCTTGGTCTCGAGGTACTGCTCGAATCCCTCGCGACCGTTCTGGCGGCCGATCCCGCTGGCCTTGTAGCCGCCGAAGGGCGCATCGGGCCCGTACCAGATGCCCCCGTTGATGGACACCGTGCCGGCCCGCACCCGCCGCGCCACGGCCAGGGCCCGCTCCTCGGAGCCGGCAGTGACGCCGACGCCGAGGCCGTAGTCGTTCTCGTTGGCCAGCCGCACGGCGTCGTCGTCGTCGTCGAAGGGCACCACCACCAGCACGGGCCCGAAGATCTCCTCACGGGCGATGCTCATGGAGTTGTCCACGTCGGCGAAGAGGGTGGGCTCGACGTAGTAGCCGGTGTCCAGGTGGGCCGGCCGGCCGCCGCCGACCACCAGACGGGCCCCTTCCTCCACCCCCCGTTCGATGTACCCGAGGACCCGGTCACGCTGGACGGCGCTGATCTGCGGGCCCTGCATGTTGGCCGGGTCGGTGGGGTCGCCGTAGGGCACGGTCCGGAAGCCGGCCTCGATGATGGCCATGCCCTCTTCATAGCGGGACCGGGGCAGGAGCATCCGGGTCAGCATGACGCAGCCCTGCCCGGCGTGGGTGCACACGGCCCAGGCGAACGACAGCTTCGCCTCGAAGTCGGCGTCCTCCAGCACGATGTCGGCCGACTTGCCGCCCAGCTCGAGGAAGAGCCGCTTGAGCGAGGGGGCGCCCCGCTCCATGATCCGCCGGCCCACCCCGGTCGAGCCGGTGAACGAGATCAGGTCCACGCGGGGGTCGGTGATCAGGTCCTCGGCCACGGCGTTGTCGGACGTGGTCACCACCTGGAGCACCCCGGGCGGGAAGTCGGTGCGCTCGGCCACCAGGCGGCCGATGCGGGTGGCGTTCCACGGGGTGTTGGGGGCGGCCTTCAATATGACGGTGTTCCCGGTGGCCAGGCCCTGGCCCAACTTGCCCACGGTGACCTCGAACGGGAAGTTCCAGGGGACGATGGCCCCCACCACGCCCACCGCCTCCTTGGTGACCTTCCGCCAGCTGCGCGACCCGAACGCCGTCCCGACCGGCAGGTCCCGCTCCCACTCGAACTCATCGATGTAGTTGGCCGGCCAGAGCAGCCCGTCCGACAGGGGCGTGTCGAGCTGGGGTCCGTAGGTGAGGAGGACCGGGGTACCGACTTCGGCCACCAACTCGGCCCGGAGGAGTTCCTGCTCCTCTTCCAGCGCGCTCTGGAGCTGGCGCAGGCACCGCTGGCGGAGCGCGCCGTCGGTGGCCCACGACGACTCGTCGAAGGCCCGGCGTGCCGAGGCGATGGCGTCGGCCATGTCCTCG
>Ga0302196_10001246_pt1 | contig 24248 bp, 24 predicted proteins | sample II_Bog_N1_3_FD_198794 | JGI IMG/M metagenome (GOLD analysis project Ga0302196, IMG submission 198794) | Peat permafrost microbial communities from Stordalen Mire near Abisko, Sweden - II_Bog_N1_3 | ecosystem: Environmental > Terrestrial > Soil > Wetlands > Peat | place: Sweden: Abisko...
GGGGATCGCCGCCGGGGCCGGGGGCGGCTACACCCTGGCCACGTCGGCCGGTGGCGTCTACAACTACGGCGTCCCCTTCTACGGCAGCCAGGCCGGCACCCTGAAGACCGCTCCGGTCATCGGCATCGCCGCCTGATGGGCGACGCGTGAGGTGGTGAGAGGCGTGAGATCCACCCTGGAGGACACACCGCCTACGGGCACGACACCGCAGATCCACGCGAACGGCAGTTCGCCTGGACCTGACGGTGTGCCGCAGGGCGCCGGCCCGGCCGGACTCGACGCGCAGGGGATCTGCGCGTGGTTCGGCCGCACCCAGGTGCTGGACGACGTCACCCTGTCGGTCCCCCCGGCGATGGTGACCGCGCTCATCGGCCCCTCGGGCTGCGGCAAGTCGACATTCCTCCGGATCCTCAACAGGATGCACGAGTCGACCGAAGGCGCGCAGATGGCCGGTGAGGTGTACCTCAGCGGTGAGGACATCTACGGACCCGGCCACCGGCTGACCGACGTCCGCAAGCAGATCGGCATGGTCTTCCAGAAGCCCAACCCCTTCCCGTCCATGTCGATCGCCGACAACGTCACCGCCGGACTCGGTCTCACCAACACCAAGGTGAGCCGGTCGGCCAAGGTGGCCCTGGTCGAGGAGTGCCTGACCCGGGCCGGACTGTGGAGCGAGGTCAAGGACCGGCTCGACCGACCCGGGGCGGCGCTCTCCGGTGGCCAGCAGCAGCGTCTGTGCATCGCCCGTTCCCTCGCCGTGCGGCCGAAGGTCCTCCTCATGGACGAGCCGTGTTCGGCCCTGGACCCGACCTCCACCCGCAGGATCGAGGACACGATCGCCGAGCTGAAGGACGAGGTGACCATCGTCATCGTCACCCACAACATGCAGCAGGCGGTCCGGGTGTCGCAGCGTGCGGCCTTCTTCCTGGCCGAGCCGGGCACCCCGGGTGGCATCGTCGAGCAGGGCACCACCGTCGACCTGTTCGAGCATCCGCAGGACCCCCGCACGTCGGACTACGTCAACGGCCGGTTCGGGTGACCGCCACCGTCGACCTCCTGCCGCCGGCGACGCCTCCATCGGAGCCCCGCCAGCCGCGCCGCCTGTCGTCCGGGCTGCAGCCGTCAGACCGCATCTTCCACGGGGGCGTCACCTCGATCGGCATGGTGGTTCTGGCGCTGACCGGAGCAATCGGCCTGTTCCTCGGCTACCAGTCCATCCCGACGCTCCACCACTACGGACTCCGGTTCTTCACCCAGACCCAGTGGCTCCCCCAGCTCGACAAGATCGGCATCGCCGCCGTGCTGGTGGGCACGGTCGAGGTGGCGCTGGTGGCGATGGTCGTGGCCTTCCCGCTGGCGCTCATGTTCGCCCTGTTCATCACCGACTACGCCCCGAAGCGGATGAAGTCGTGGCTGATCTCCACGGTCGACCTGATGGCCGCCGTCCCGAGCATCATCTACGGGCTGTGGGGGTTCTTCCTGCTCCAGCCCCACGCCATCAACCTCGCCCGGTGGCTGAGCCAGTACTTCGGCTGGTTCCCGCTCTTCCACGTGGACACCGACCCGAACGCCGCCGTCTGGCAGCAGTCCCGCTACACCAGCTCGGCCTTCATCGCCGGGCTGGCCGTCTCGATGATGGCCATTCCCCTGGCCTGCGCGATCATGCGCGGGGTGTTCGACCAGGCGCCACTGGGCGAGCGCGAGGCGGCCATGGCGCTGGGTGGCACCCGGTTCGGCGTGGCCAGGACCGTGGTGCTGCCGTTCGCCAAGGGTGGCGTCATCGGCGGCACCATGCTGGCCCTGGGCCGGGCGCTGGGGGAGACGGCGGCGGTGCTGATCATCATCTCGCCGGCCTACGCCATCAAGCCGCGCGTCCTCGAGGCCGGCACCCAGACCACGTCGGCCCTCATCGCCGGCAACTTCGGCAACGCCACCAAGTCCCAGCTGTCGGCCCTCCTCACCGCGGGGTTCGTCCTGTTCCTCATCACGCTGGCCGTCAACAGTGTGGCTGCCGTGTTCATCCGGCGGAGCCGCAGCGGCACGGGCACGGAGATCTGATCGTGACCACGCTCTATGCCGTCCCGCCCGTGGCCGAAGCCGACACCCCGCGGCCCGCCCCGCGGACCCCCCGCCGGATCCGCAGGTTCACCGCCGAGGACCGGTTCGCGGCCATCGGGTCGTTCCTGGGCTCCCTCGCACTCGTCTACATCGGCTACCTGCACATCCTCTACTTCAGCGGCGTCCTCGGCTTCCTGGTGTGCTGGTACGTGACGTTCATGGTCCTCTACGGCGTGGTGGTCTCCGTGTCCAATCCCCGGCCGATCGTGGTGGAGCGACTGGTGACCTCCACCCTCTACCTGGCCTCGGCCGTCGTCGTCCTGGCGTTGGGGAGCACCGTCCTCTACACGTTCGCCAAGGGATGGCGGGCGCTCGTGCACCTCAACTTCTTCACCCGCGACATGGCCGGTGTCAGTCCGACCGCGCCCTTGACCCAGGGCGGGATCTTCCATGCCATCGTCGGCACCGTCATCGAGGTCGGTATCGCCGTGGCCGTCTCGGTGCCACTGGGCATCGGGACCGCGGTCTACATGACCGAGGTCCGCGGGCGGGCGTCGAAGCTGGTGCGGACCATCGTCGAGTCGATGACGGCCCTGCCCGAGATCCTGGCCGGGCTGTTCGTCTACGTGGTGCTCGTCATCGGCTTCGGCCTGTCCAAGACGGGCCTGGCCGTGTCCGCGGCCATGGCGGTCACCATGATCCCGATCATCGCCCGGGCGGGGGAGGTGGCCCTGCGGGTGGTGCCGGGGGGCCTGCGTGAGGCCAGCAGCGCGCTGGGTGCCACCCACTGGAAGACGGTCAGCCGCGTGGTCCTGCCGAGTGCCGCGGCGGGCCTGGTGACGGCCACGATCCTGGCCATCGCCCGCGGGATCGGCGAGACGGCGATCCCCCTCATCTGCTCGGGCGCATCGAGCTTCACCAACTACGACCCGGTCAACGAGCCGATGAATTCGCTGCCGCTGATGGCCTACACCGAGTACAGCACCCACGAGCCCCTGGCCATCGTCCGTGCGTTCGGCGCCTCCAGCGTGCTGCTGACCATGGTGCTGATCCTGTTCGTCGTGGCGCGTCTGCTCGTGCGGGACCGCGGGGCGCGGCGATGACCCGTCACCGGAACCGTACGGTCGGCATGCGCCTCGTGCCGCTGCTGCTGGTGCTGCTGCTGGGGTCGTCGCTGGTGGCGGCACCGGCCGGGGCCGACCCGCCGTCCCAGATCGACGGCTCGGGTTCGAGCTGGGCCGAGAACGCCGTCAACCAGTGGGTGTCCGACGTGCACTCCCAGGGGGTCGAGGTCGTCTACAGCCCCGATGGTGACTCGCAGGGACGCCAGGACTTCGCCAACAAGGTCTCGGACTTCTCGGTGACGTCCGACGGCTACCAGGGGCTCGACCCGGTGACCGGGGTCTCCGACACCTCGGGCGGGCGCCCCTATGCGTACCTGCCCATCGCCGCCGGCGGGACCTCGTTCCCGTACCAGATCCGCTTCGACGGGCAGCAGGTGGAGAACCTGCGCCTGTCGGGCCAGACGCTGGTCAAGATCTTCACCAACGTCATCACCAACTGGGACGATCCGGAGATCACCCAGGACAACAACGGCCACGCGCTGCCGTCCCTGCCCATCACCCCGGTGGTCCAGTCCGAGGGCTCCGGTGCCACCGAGCAGCTGACCAACTTCTTCGCCACCGATTTCCCGAACCAGTGGAAGGCGTTCGCCGGCCAGTCGGGCGCCACCGAGTACTTCCCCCGGCAGGGCGACCAGATCGCCCAGAACGGCTCCAACGGGGCGATGAACTACGTGGCCTCCAGCCAGGCCAACGGGTCCATCAGCTACGTCGAGTACTCGTTCGCCCTGAGCGTGAACTACCCGGTCGCCAAGGTGCTCAACGCCGCCGGTTACTACACGCTGCCCACGCAGTACAACGTGGCCGTGTCGCTCGAGGCGGCCCAGATCAACATGGACCCGAACTCGCCGGACTACCTGCTGCAGAACCTGACCAACGTGTACGTCGACCCGGATCCCCGCACGTACCCGCTCTCGTCGTACGTCTACATGATCGAGCCCACCGGGTCCGCCCCCGCGGAGAGCTCGATCACCACGGGAAAGCGCCAGGCCCTGGCCGACTTCGGTTACTACTCCATCTGCCAGGGGCAGAAGGAGATCGGACCCATCGGGTACTCGCCGCTGCCGGTCAACCTGGTGGAGGCGGGGTTCGGCCAGCTCCAGAAGCTCCAGACGGTCGATCCGGCGGTGGACCTGACCAACCTGAACATCCTCACCTGCAACAACCCCACGTTCGTCCTGGGCCAACCCAACACCAACTACCTGGCGACCATCGCCCCCCTCCCCCCTCCCTGTGACCAGGTGGGGACCGGCCCGTGTGCCGCGGGGGTCACCCCCAACGGGATCGGCGCCACGCCCACGTCGTCCGGCGTGGTGGCCGGCGCCGGGGGGACGTCCGGCGGATCCGGGTCGGCGGCGCAGGGCGGCGCGAGCGGATCCGGCCCGGGATCGGCCGCGGCGACCGCGGCGGCCGCGGCAGCGTCGGCGGGGACGGGCGGCGCCGCGCCGTCCGGTGCCGGCTCGGCCGGCGGCGGTGCCAGCTCAGACTCCGCCAGTGCCGCGATCGTCAACGCCACGCTTCCCGGGACCGAGACCTCGACCCTGTTCCGGGACTGGGGACTCCTGGCCGTCGTCCTGCTGCTCCTGGCCTTCTGTGTCCCCGCATTCATCGGGGTCCGACGGATCCGTCGTCAGCGGGAGGAGGCATCATGAGGCGGCGACCCCGGACGTTGGCGATCGCCATGCTGGCGGTGGTGGTGTTGGCCACGGCCTCCGGTGCCCGCGCCTCGGCCGCCACCGGACCGTCTCCATCCGGCGACGCAGTGTCCCCGAGTGCGTTCTCGCAGACGGAGACGATCAGCCGGGTGAACCAGGTGGGCGGCACCGACGTGACCGCCGACTCGCGGACCGTGACCCTGGACGTGAGCCAGACGGCCAACCTGCAGGGGCGTCAGGAGGTCCATGTCTCCTGGTCGGGAGCACATCCAACCGGGGGCATCGTCGCCGACGAGAACTCGAAGTACGCACAGCAGGAGGAGTATCCGTTCGTCCTGCTCGAGTGCCGGGGCGTCGACTCGGCGGCGGCGCCGGCCAGCCAGCAACTGAGTCCCCAGACATGTTGGACCCAGACCTGGAGCGAGCACTATCAGGACGTCTCCGGCGACCTGTACCCGCCCTACCGGCTCGACCAGTACGCGGGCGCCACTCCGGAGCCGGCGGTCGTCGGTGCGCCGTCCCCGCTGCCGGCATCGTGCGCCGGGGACGAGTCCGCGCAGGTACAGCACTGGGTGCCGTTCGTGGCCGCCGACGGCACGGTCTTCAGCGGTGGGGCCGAGGCCTGTGCCGGTGAGCCGCCCGAATCGGACGATACGGGTGGAGCCGCGCAGCCGAGCAACGAGACCTTCGGTGTCACCGGGCTGGACGGAACGGGGAGCGCCAACTTCGACATCTTCACCGCGGCCGAGAACGCCTCACTGGGCTGCTCGCAGACCGTGGCCTGCAGCCTGGTCGCCGTGCCGATCATGGGCGTCAGCTGCCTGGACACCGCCGGTGTGCCCGCTGCCGACGTGGCGCAGTGCCAGCAGACGGGCGCATTCGCACCGGGGTCCCCGTTGGTCGGCGTGGACACGCCCGATCTGACGGTGAGCGGTTCGCTGTGGTGGACGCCGTCGAACTGGCGCAACCACATCACCGTGCCGCTGCAGTTCGCCACCCCGTCGAACTACTGCACCGTCGCCGGCTCACCGACCGACAACGTGGTCGATGTCTACGGCTCGGAGCTGATGATCCAGGCGACCAACCAGTGGGATCCGAGCTTCTGTCAGGACCCGAAGTCGCACTTCTCCTTCGTCCACGTCCAGGCGGGCGAGCCCCAGTCCCGCAACCTGGTGGCGAGCGGGTCCGCCGAGGCGGCGTTCACCAGCGAGGCGCAACCCGGCGGCTACGGCAAACCGGTCGTGAACGCCCCGGTGGCAGCCACCGGATTCGCCGTCTCCTACGCCATCGACGGGGCCGACGGCGAACCGTACACCTCGCTGAAACTCACGCCCCTGCTGTTGGCCAAGCTCCTGACCGAGTCCTATCCGAGCGATCTGTTCGTCCAACGCGCCGATCCGACGGCATTCGCCCACAGTCCGCTCAACATCACGATGGACCCCGAGTTCCAGGCGCTGAATCCGGGGGTCGCCCCGAACCCGGGCACCGGATTCGACGCGGCATCGGAGCTGATCGCCATGTCGGGTGGCTCGGACGTCATGCAGGCCCTCACCCAGTACATCAACGCCGATCCGACAGCCCGGGCCTGGCTCGACGGCACTCCCGACCCCGGGTCGGGAGGGATGACGGTCAACCCGGCTTACGAGGGGATCCAGCTGCCGGTGAGCCAGTGGCCTCTGCTGTCGACGGTGGAACCGACGGCCTTCTACCAGTCCGACAACAACGACTGCCTCTACAACGACCCGGTCCCGTACCAGCCGCTGGTGGCAGCACCGCTGGCCAACCTCGAGTCGATCAGCGAGTCCCTGCAGTACACCAAGCCCAACTCGACGACCAGCTGCTACCAGCCGGATTCGTCCACCACGCTCGGTGAGAAGATGACGACCGGAGGGCGGCAGTCGGCCCCCCACCGGTTCATGATCGGGATCACCCCGTTGGCGGACACGCAGCGCTACCTGCTCCAGAACGCCGCCCTCGAGACCACCAGCGGCACGTTCGTGGCGCCCTCCGATACGACCCTGCAGGCGGCGGCGTCGCTCCTCACCCCGGACCCCACCACCGGCACCTGGCCGATTCCGTACACGACGTTCCAGCAGCCTGCCGGTGCATCGGCCTATCCGGGGACCATGCTGGTCTACGCGGCGATCCCGACCACCGGGCTCCCGGCCGCGGATGCCGCTGACTACGCCTCGTTCCTCCAGTTCGCGGCCACCTCGGGACAGGTCCCCGGGTTCGGCGTGGGCCAACTGCCACCCGGCTACCTGCCGCTGACCGCGGCCAACGGCCTCGGGGGACTGTCCGCCTACACGCTGGCGGCGGCCACGGATGTCGCCGCGCAGAACGGGCAGGTCCCGTCGATGACCACGGTGTCGGCGACGACCTCCGGTCCGGGTTCGGGGTCGGCGGCCACCTCGGCGGGGTCGTCCGGCTCCGGGTCGTTCCTGCCGGGGACGATCGGCTACGCCGGGGGGAGCACCTTCGGCGGTGCAGCGGGATCGTCGGCCACGGCAGCTGTGGCCGGCATCCATCGGATCCCCCCGTCCAAGGGGCTGGCGTTCACCGTCGTCCACCCGGGGATCGCGCCGGGTACGACCCTGTGGACGGGCGGATCACTCCTCATCCTGGGCCTGGCGCTGGCACTGGCCGGCGTGTTCGCCATCCCGGCCCTCTTCGCCTTCGGAAGGCGCCGGGGCCGATGGTGATCGGCATCATGCCCAGCCGGGCCGACGGCGTCGACGGGGACCACGGAGACGTGGTCGCCGTCCCTGGTGCGTCCGACCACGCCCCGGCCCCCGGCCCGGCGCGGACGGGACCACCGACGCCGGGCCTGCTGCAGCTGGTGCTCGCCGCGGCCATGGTGTGCAGTGTGGCCGCACTCTTCCTCGGAGCGTTCGCCTTCGGTCTCAGCGGGCTCCAGGAGCAGCGCAGTCAGCACCTGCTGTACGCGGAGTTCCGGGGGCTCCTCGACCCGTCGAGCACCGTGGCGCCGAGCATCGGGGGACGGATTCCCGCCGGGACCCCGGTGGCCCTCGTGAATGCCCCGGGCGCCGGTCTGGACCAGGTGATGGTGGTGGAGGGGACGACGTCCGGTGACCTGCTGGCCGGGCCGGGACACCGTCCGGACACGCCGCTGCCGGGACAGCGGGGGGCGTCGATCATCATCGGGAGGTCCGCCACGGCCGGGGCGCCGTTCGCCGGGCTGGCACAGCTGCGCCACGGCGCCGTGATCCGTGTACGGACCGGACAGGGGGCGTTCCGGTACACCGTGGTGGGACGCGTCGCCGTCGGTCAGGCGCTGCCCACCTTCCATTCGAACAGCAGCCTGCTGGTGCTGGTCACGTCTGCGGGTTCCGGGTGGGCCGGGAAGCTCACCTCGGACCATCTGGTCTACGTGGTGGCGAAGCTGGACGGCACGGCCGTCACCGCCCCCCCGGGCCGGCCGAGGTCCGTTCCGCCTGCGGCGGTCCAGGGCCACAACGATCCCGCCGGCCTGCCCTTGGCGCTGGGCTGGCTGGTGGTCCTGATGGCGGTGTCCGCGCTGTGCTGGCGGGCATGGTACCGCTGGGGCCTCCTGCGGACCTGGCTGATCGGGGCGCCGGTGCTCTTCGCCGTCCTGTGGGCATTCGGGAACGAGTCCATGCGCCTGCTCCCCAACGTCTACTGAGCCACCGGTGCCCTGGGGCGTCTGCGGCGCCACGCGGTAGGGGGCGGCACCGGTTCCACCGGTCAGGCCCGTGCCAGGAATCTGGCCTGACGGACCGACAGCTCCGGCAGGATCTCCGCGGGCACGTCGTGGCCCATGCCCTCGACGACCCACAGCTCGGCCCCCGGGACGGCGGCGGCCGTGGCCTCACCACCTGGAAGGGTCACGAGCGGGTCCGCGGCCCCGTGGACGACCAGGGTGGGTACCGTCACCCGCTGCAGGCCCTCGGTCCGGTCGGGCGAGGCCAGGATGGCCGCCAGCTGGCGGGCCGTGCCTTCCGGGTGGTGGCCCCGGTCGTAGTGGACGGCGGCCCGCCGGCGCAGTCCGGCCTCGTCGAAGGGGAAGCCGGGCGACGCGATCACCCGCGAGCCGGCCACCGACTGCTCGATCACCTCGTCGCGGCCCTCGGCCGGCGGAGCGAGCAGTGCGGCCGCGGCCTCGGGCGTGGGGGTCCCGACTCGGGTGCTCGGGGTCGACATGATCGACGTGAGGCTGATCGAGCGGTCGGGGTGGTCGATGACGAACTGCTGGGCGATCATCCCGCCCATGGACACACCGATGACATGGGCCCGGTCGATCCCCAGCGCGTCGGGCAGGCCGACGGCGTCGTCCGCCATGTCGGCGACCAGGTAGGGGACGGGGAGCGAGGGGTCGTCGAGCAGCGCGCCCAGGTCGGGCTGGCCGGCGTCGTCGAACCACGTGGACTCGCCCTGGTCCCGGTTGTCCCAGGTCACGACGTGATATCCCTGGCCGACGAAGCCCTCGAGGAACCCCGGCCGCCAGTCGGTCATCTGGGCGCCCAGCCCGTGGACGGCCAGGAGGGTCGGCGCCGACGGGTCCCCGTGGGTCTCGAAGGTGAGCTCGATGCCGTTGGCGGCGGTTCGGGACACGGGCTGCTCCTCGGTAGTGACGGCCGTCCACCAGGTCGTGACGGTGGAGTGACGTTAGCGGCCGTCCCGGGTGCGCCGTCCCTGGCAGGATGGCCCGATGGCCCGCGAGTACCCGGTCCCCACCACCGCCGAACTCGACGCGCTGTTCGAGGCGCTGAAGAACTGGGGCCGGTGGGGCGACGACGACGAACGGGGCACCCTCGCCTTCCTCACCGACGAGCGCCGGGCGGCCGCCACCGCGCTGGTGCGTACCGGCGAGGCGCTCAGCCTGGCCCACGACCTGGCCACGTCGACCCAACCCGATCATCCGGTGCCGGTGCAGCACCACATGCTGGCCTCGGGCGACGCCCGCGACGCCGACGGGATCGGGGGCTACGAGGCGGCCCGGGACCACCTCGCCCTCGACGTCCACGGACTGTGGACCACCCATGTCGACGCGCTGGCCCACATGTTCGTCCGAGGGCAGATGTACGGGGGCCGGCCGGCGAGCGACGTGCGCAGCGACGGCGCCCGTGCCAACACGGTGCTGGCCATGGCGGACGGGGTGGTCGGTCGGGGTGTGCTGCTCGACGTGGCCCGGGTGCTGGGACAGGACTTCCTGGGTGACGGTGAGGTGGTGACGGCGTCCGACCTCGAGGCCGCCGAGATCAGCCAGGGGGTCCGGGTGGGCACCGGCGACATCCTGGTGGTGGCGTGGGGCCGCCAGGCCCGCAGACGTGCCACCCGCGGGTTCGACGGGTTCTCGGGGCTCCACCCGGACTGCCTGCCGTGGCTGGCCGATCGGGAGGTGGCCGTGCTCGGGAGCGACGGGATCTCGGACCCGATGCCGTTCGTGGGGACACCGGACTGGCCATTCCCGATCCACCAGATCGGCATCGTGGCCATGGGCCTCCCGCTGATCGACAACGTGGCCACCGCGGCCCTGTCCGACCGCTGTGCGGCACTCGGCCGGTGGGAGTTCCTGTTCGCCATGGCGCCCCTGCGCATCCCCCGTGGGACGGGCTGCCCGGTCAACCCGGTCGCCGTCCTCTGACCTCGGGAAAGGCCGTCCCGGCCCCCGGACCTCCCGTTGGGTACGGTCGACACTCCTATCTGGAAGAATCCTCCCCATGTACATCTCCGCCAAGGTCGACTACGCCGTCCGGGCACTGTGCACGCTGGCTGCGTCGGACACCCCGTTGACCTCCGAATCGCTCGCCCTGTCCCAGGGGCTGCCGGCGAAGTTCCTGGAGAGCATCCTCAACGACATGCGGCGTGCCGGGCTCCTGACCAGCCAACGCGGTCCGGACGGCGGCTACCGCCTGGCCCGGCCGGCCACCGGGATCACCGTCGCCGACATCATCCGTCCCCTCGACGGCCCGCTGGCGGAGATACGCGGGCTGCGTCCCGAGGCGGCCAACTACGAGGGCGCGGCCGAACACCTCCAGGCGGTGTGGGTGGCGGTCCGGGCCAGCCTCCGGAACGTGCTCGACGAGGTCACCATCGCCGGCATCGTCTCGGGGGACCTGCCCGATGCGGTCACCGCCCTGACCGAGGACCCGGAGGCCTGGCGCTCGCGCTGAACTCCCTCGCTCCCGCTGACGGGCTACTCGACCGTGAGCGCCAGCTTGACGACCGCCGCACCATCGAGGGCACGGCCTTCGGCGTAGAGGACATCGAACTCCTCACCCAGAACGAGCCGGAGCCGGGCGATGTCGTCGTTGCGGATGGATGCCTCCAGGGTCTCCCACTGGTCGACCGTGCCGTCCAGGAGGTTGTCCGCTCCTCCGTGCAGGCGGGCTGCAGTTCCGGCGTCGCCGAGCGAGTTCGCGCAGCAGGCCAGGCCGAGGACGGCGTAGGGGGGGTCGGTGACGATGCCGTGGAGCCGACAGATCCGCAGGACCCCCCGGAAGTGCACCGCGGCCGCGCCGGCATCGCCCCGCAGCAGTTGCACCCAGGCCAGGTTCAGGTACTGCGTGGACGACCGCCGGGTCAGCTCGACCCCGACGATGTCGAGGGCCAGCTCGAGGTGACGTTGGGCCCCGTCGAGGTCCCCCTTGGCCATCAGGACCAGCGAGTAGTTGTTGTGCATCGCCTGGGCGGTCATCCGGTCACCCGAGCGCTCGACCACCTCGAGGGCCTCCACGCTGACGGCCACCGCCGTCGGGTCCTCGGCGAGCTCGAGCGCATTCGAGAAGAAGCGCAGTACGGAGCCGAGGAGCACCGGGTCATCGATCTCGCGGGCGATGGCGAGGGCCTCGGCCCCGGTGGCGAGTGCCTGTTCGGTGTCACCGAACAGTGCCCGGGACCGCGAGTACTGGGAGAGCGCATCAGCCTCGAGCGAACGGTCGCCCGCCTGGCGTGCGAGTTCGACGACGGTCGGCAGTGTCTCGTCCATGAGCCGGAGGTCCACGCTGAACAGGAGCTTGGCCTTGCAGACGAGCGCCTTGCCCCGTCGGCCGGCGGACAGATCCGGCCCGGCCATCTCGAGGGCGGCATCCAACAGGGTCAGGGTCTGGGCCGGCAGCCGCGATTCCATCCAGTAGCGCAGGAGGGCCCCGAAGTGGTCGAGGACCCGGCCCGCGCCGTCCTCCGTGGACAGCAGGTAGGAGAGCGCCGCCCGCAGGTTCAGCTCCTCGGCATCCAGGCGATCGACCCACGGACCCGAGTCGCGCCCTTCGAGGTGGGTCGCCGCCTCGTCGGCGAAGGCGAGGAAGTACCCGGCGTGGGCGGCCCATACCCGTTCCCGCTCGGCCACACCCCCGTGTGGCACCGGCACCTCGGACAGTCGTTCCGCCCCGTAGCTGCGGAGTGTCTCCTGGAGCCGGTACCGGAGATCCTGGCCGTCGGGTTCGGCGACCACCAGGCTCTTGTCGACCAGGGACGCCAACAGGTCGGCGATGTCCCAGTCCGGGATGTCGTCGAGTGCACAGACACCCTCGACCGCCTCCAGGCCGAATCCGTCGACGAACACCGACACCCGCCGGAAGAGGGCCTGCTCGGCCTCGGACAGCAGGTCGTAGGACCAGTCCACCAGTCCCCGCAGGGTCTGCTGGCGCGGCAGGGCCAGCCGGTTCCCCCCGGTGAGGAGCCCGAACCGGTGCTCGAGCCGCTGGTGGAGCTTGGCCAGCGACATCGACCGCAGGCGAGCGGTGGCCAGCTCCAGGGCCAGCGGCATCCCGTCGAGGCGGCGGCAGATGTCCGCCACCAGCGGTGCGTCCTCGTCGCTCAGCTCGAAGTCGGGCACCTGGGCCGTGGCCCGCTCGACGAACAGTGCGACGGCACCCGATCCGGCGAGGTCGACCCGGTCGTCGACGTGCATCGGAGGCAGGCTCAGCGGAGGCACCCGGTAGATGGTCTCCCCTTCGATGCGCAGCGGCTCCCGGCTGGTCGCCAGGATACGGACGTCGGGACACCTCCGGATGACGGCATCGGCCAGCCCGGCACACCCGTCGAGTATCTGCTCGCAGTTGTCCAGGATGATCAGCCGGTTCTGGCCGGCGAGCACGTCGACCAGGGTGTCGATCGGCGCCCGACCCTGCTGCTCGCCGATGCCGAGGTCACTCAGTACCTCGGCGGCAACCAGATCGGGGTCGGACACCGTGGCCAGTTCGGAGATCCACACGCCGTCGGCCGTACCGGGCAGGGCGGCACGCCCGACTTCGATGGCCAGCCGCGTCTTGCCGGTGCCCCCGGGTCCCGTCAACGACACCATGTGGTGGAGCGCCAACAGCTTCCCGACATCGGTGACCTCGCCCGTCCGGCCCACGAAGCTCGAGGTCGGGTTGGTCAGGTTGGTGGGGATCTCGGCGTCCCGCGAGCGCAGCGGTGGGAACTCGGTCAACAGGCCGTCGACGGCGAGCTGGAACACCTCCTCGGGGTGATCCATGTCCTTGAGCAGGTGGGCCCCCAGGTCGATCAGGGACGTGCCGGGAGGCAGCCGGTGGCGGACCAGCTCGGCCGTCGAGCGGGACACCACCGCTTGACCGCCGTGGGCGGTCGCCTCGAGCCGCGCCGTCCGGTTCACCGTGGGACCGAAGTAGTCGCCGTCGCGCTCCTCGCACTCACCAGTATGGAGGGCCATTCGGACGCGTATGGCGACAGGACTCGGCCAGGCTTCGCCCTGCAGGGCCCGCTGGGATGTGACGACAGCATCGATGGCGTCCTTGGCCGACGAGAAGGCGGCGCAGAAGGAATCTCCGACCGTCTTGAACACGAACCCGCCCGCCGACTCGATCCCCGACCGCATCAACTCGTCGTGGCGCTGCAGGGCGAGCGCCATCTCGCCGGGATGCTTCTCCCACAGTCGGGTCGATCCTTCGATGTCCGTGAAGAGGAGCGTCACTGTCCCGCTCGGAGCCGCCATGGGACGATTCTGCCCCACCGAAGGCGCCCGGTGGGGATCACGAGATCGGATCGGGGCTGCTCAGCGGCGGTTCGTATCGGCTCCTGATCGTGACCCCGGCCGACGTTGTCCAACGCCGACGCGTCGACGCCGGACGGACGCTCTCCGGCGCCCCGGGGAGCTCGTCGTCCTCCGATGACCGGTCCCTCACCACGCCACCGTCTCACCCCGGTAGTCGAGGAACCGGAGACCGGGGCGGCCGCGCTGGGAGTCGATGGTCGTGACCAGACCCGGGATGCTCTCCCCGATGGTGAGCCGGGCGCCGGGGCCGCCGAGATCGGTCTTGACCCAGCCGGGGGCCATCAGGAGCAGCGTCCGGGTCTCGCCGCGGTGACGGGCGGCGTAGCTGCGCATGAGTTGGTTGAGCGCGGACTTGCTGGCCCGGTAGATCTCGAAGCCGCCGCCTCCGTTGTTGGCGATGCTGCCCTGACCCGAGGACATGATCCCGATGGTGCCGTCCGGGTCCACGAGATCGCCGAGTGTCTCGACGACCCGCATCGGGCTCAGGGCGTTGGTGACCATCAGCCGGGTGAACTCCTCGGTGGTGACGTCCGCCGTGGTGACCGCAGTGGCGGTGGCGACGCCGGCATTGACGAAGAGGAGGTCGAACCGGCGATCGTCGAGCCGGTTGCGCAGGGCGTGGAGCTGCGGGGGCGAGTTGATGTCGAGCTGCTCGATCTCGAGGCACCCACCGGCGCCGTCCGCCAACTCGTGCAGCGCGGTGCGACCCGTGCCGCGCACGGTGGCCACGACCCGGGATCCCCGTTCGAGGTACTCCGCGGCGATGGCATGACCCAGGCCCCGTGACGCGCCGATGATGAGGACGGTCGTGTTCTCGGATACCGGGCTCACCGCGGCCCGGCCCCGGGCGTCGGCTGCACGTCGATGCACTGCATACACCCATTCTTCCCGGCTGTCGCACGCACGTCCCCGGACCGGGCCACCGTCCATCGGGGTCGCACGCGTGCCGCCCGTCAGGGACGGGGAATGCCGTCGGGAAGTGGGGAACGGGGACCCCGGTCGATCTCGGACACCCACTGCGGTTGACATCCGGCGTGCGGCGGTCAATAATCAACTATGTGGTTGATTAGCTGATTAGTTGAATACACATGGCAGACGATCCACTGAGTCAGACGTTCGCCGCCCTGGCCGATCCGACACGGCGGGCCATCCTGGTCCGCCTGGCCAACGGCGAAGCGACGGTGAACGAGCTGGCCGAACCGTTCGACATCAGCCTGCAGGCGGTGTCCAGGCACCTCAAGGTGCTCGAAGCGGCCGGGTTGATCTCCCGGGGACGGAATGCGCAGTACCGGCCCTGTCAGTTCGAGCCGGCCCGGCTGGAAGCGGCCACGGACTGGATCACGCAGAACCGACGGATCTGGACGGAGCGGTTCGACCAGCTCGAGCAGCACCTGAAGCGCATGACACACGACAAGGACAAGGACAAGGAGAGAGAATCATGAGCGACGCACCCACCGAACTGGGCGAACTGACCATCACCCGGACCTTCGACGCCCGACCCGATGTGGTCTTCGAGTGCCTGACCACGCCGGCCCACCTGACCCACTTCTGGGGGCCGATCGGAATGAGCACGCCGCTCGAGGGGATCACGGTCGAGCCCCGTCCCGGCGGCCGCTACGAGTTCGTCATGGTCAATGACGAGACCGGAGACGAATATCCGACCCGTGGCGTCTTCGTGGAGTTCGACCCGCCCAACACGTTCTCCTTCACCGAAGCGGACGTGGCCGGAGGAATGACGACGGCGATCGTCTTCAACGACCTCGGTGACGGTCGCACGGAGACGGTCACCCATCAGACCAACGTGCCACCCATGTTCCTGAGCCCCGAGGCCCAGGCCGGGATGGAGACCGCCTTCGTCAAGATGGACGCGTACCTGGCCACCCTGTAGCGAGGCCACCGGCGGTCCGGGGGCCGTCCCGGACACCGGTGGCGCGCCATCCCCCCGCCCCGGGGACACGCTCGACACCGTCTCCGTGTGCGACCATGAGGGCTGCGGAATGGGAGGTGCGTCATGATGGTTCCAGGCGGCATGGGATGGAAGCTCCCGGCGATCGCCGATGCGGTGCTGGAGGACAAGATCCGGCACGCCGATCCGCTCGGCACCGTGGAGCTGACCTGCCCGGCCTGCGCGGAGCCTCGGCAGATGACCTGCTACCGGTTCGCCAGCGGCTCGTTCGGGATCCACAAGACCCTGCATCTCGTCTGCCCGATGTGCGGTGGATCATGGACCGTGGACAGATCGGAGAGCGAGAAGATCCTCGCATCCATGACGCCGACCGGTGGCGGCGGGTCGGGGGCTTCGTAGCCGGAGTTTCGGAGCCGGTACGCAGTGGCGTGGATCACCGGGGGTGTGACCCGCTGCGGCCACCGTGGTTCCCATCGGGCGGAGACCCACGGACATGCCGACGTCCGTGGGACGGCCCCCACCGACGGCCGAGCTACGCGTCGCCGGGCGACTCCCCGGCATCGGACCGGTCGCCGGCGTGGTCCTCCGGCTCCGCCTCGACGGCGTCCGCGGTGGTCCGGCGGGCCCGGCGGGCCCGCAGGACCATGGCCAGGCTGACCGCCGAGGAGGTGACCGCTCCACCGACGACGACACGGCGGAGCGACTTCGGAACCCGGAATCCGGTGACCCGGTCGAAGGAGATCGAACCCGGCCCGCTGACACAGAGGGCCAGCGCCGTTGCCAGGTTGGTCAACGGGAGCTCGTAGCCCGCCTTCGTGGAGAAGGGCCCGTTGTCGAAATGGGTCGAGCTGGCCACGGCCATGGTGCCCGCCAGGACGACGGGACCCACCGGCTCCGCCGCCCCGACCGCAACCAGCGCACCACCTCCGAGCTCCGACAATCCGGCCACCCGGGCGAACAACCCACCCGGCCGCAGACCGAGGCGGTCGAATCCCGCGGAGGTCGCCTCGATGCCGTGACCGTCGAAGGATCCGAACAGCTTCTGGGCCCCGTGTGCCGCCAGGTAGCCGCCCAGGACAAGTCGGGAGGTGAGGAGTGCGAGGTCACGGGGGGCAGGCATGGCGGAGTCCTTCCGGTGCCGGTCGAGGCGCGGAACCGATGTCCCTTGTGCCGATGGATGTCCGGATCGGACCACCCCAGCATAGGGACGACCGCGGGCCTGACGACCGTGGCACCATGGGGCCATGGGCGACGGAGACCTCGGGCGCTACTACCACGGCACCTGTGCCGACCTGGGTCCCGGGGACCTGATCGAGCCGGGGTACCTCTCCAACTTCGGCAGCCGCCGGCAGGCCAACCACGTCTATCTGACGGCCACGGTGGACGCCGCGGTGTGGGGAGCGGAATTGGCGATCGGCGACGGCCCCGGCCGGATCTACGTCGTGGAACCGACGGGCCCCATCGAGGACGACCCGAACCTGACGGACAAGAAGTTCCCCGGCAACCCGACGAAGTCGTACCGCTCCCGTGATCCGCTCCGGGTCACGGGCGAGCTCACGGACTGGGAGGGACACGCCCCCGACGTCCTCCAGGCGATGAAGGACAACGTCGCACGAGCGAGGCAGCTCGGCATCGAGGCGATCGACGACTGACGGTCGACGGGGGGTCCTGGCCCCGGGCGCCCGATCAGGGTGGTCCGGTTCGTCAGTCAGCCGCGACCGCCAGGCGCTCGAGCTCGGGCAGGAAGCTGTCGATGCCGACGGTGGGCCGGCCGGGTTCCTTGGCCGCCTCGTCCCAGCCGCGCAGCAGGAGTGACTCGTCGACGCCCGGGAGGGCCTCGAAGCGGGTGACGGCGGCTCCGTCGAGCAGTCCGCCCTGGGTCCGGAGCGTCGCCACCGAGGTGGGGGAGAGGCTGGCCGCGTAGGTGGGGTCGACGGTGCACCGGTACCGCTTGGCCAACACGTGGAGTGCGATCGGTCGAGCAACCGACGGCCCGAACCGGGGGGCGACCCACCGGGCGCCCGCCGCCTCGTGCCGGTCGTCCTCGACGGACAGGTCGACCCGGGCACCGGAGCCCGCCGCCACCACCAGGTGTCCGATGTCGTGGAGCAACGCCGCCGCCACCAGGTGGTCCGGTGCCGCCTCCGCACGGGCCAGCGCGGCGCACTGGAGCGCATGGCTCCGCTGGTCGACGACCTCACCGTGGTGCTCGGCACCGTGCTCGTCGAACAACCGGACCACGTCGTCGACTCCTCCCATACCCGGATCTCCTGACCTCGGCTCCACCGGCGACGCTACCGGTCGTCGACGGCTGACGATTTGCCCTATCCATTGAGTAGGGCATAGTATATCGATAGGGAATCAAGGGGGGTTGGCCGTGAACATCGATCCGTACATCGTCCTGGGGAGCGCGGTCGTCGGCTTCCTGGTCGGGCTCACCGGAGCGGGCGGCGGCGCCCTCATGACGCCGATGCTGATCCTGCTGTTCGGCATCAAGCCCTCGACCGCCATCTCGAGCGACCTGGTGGCCGCGGTCTTCATGCGACCGATCGGGGCCGGAGTGCACATCGCCAAGAAGACGGTCAACTTCCGCCTGGTCGGGTGGATGGTGCTCGGATCGGTGCCCATGGCGTTCCTGGGCGCCTACCTCCTGCACCTGATGGGCCATGCCAAGGCTTCCCAGGCGAACATCGAGAAGGCCCTCGGGGCCGCCCTGCTGATCGGCGCGGCCGCCATGGTGCTCCGCTACGTCCTGGACCGGCGCAACGGTCACGCCCGGGCCGGCGTGGTCCACGGTGTCGAGGTCCGTCCGCTGCCGACGGTTCTGATCGGCATGCTCGGCGGCATCGTGGTGGGGATGACCTCCGTCGGGTCGGGGTCGCTGATGATCGTCCTGCTGCTCTTCCTCTACCCCGTCCTGGGAGCCAACCAGTTGGTCGGCACCGACCTCGCCCAGGCCGTCCCGCTGACCATGGCCGCCGCCCTGGGTGCGCTGGCCTTCGGCCACGTGGAATTCTCGGTGACGACGTCGATCATCATCGGAAGCGTGCCGGCGGTCTTCGTCGGGGCCTTCCTGTCGTCGCGTGCCCCGGACCGGTACATCCGCCCGGCCATCACGTTCGTGATCTTCGCGTCCGGACTCAAGTACATCGGCATCGGCACGACCGCCCTGGGTTGGGTGCTGTGCGCCACGCTGCTGGGCGCCGCCGTGGTCTATCTGGCCTATGTCCGGCCATGGCAGGCGGGACGGGACACCCTCGGTGACGGTGACGGTGACGGCGAGACGTCCGAGGAGGAGCCGCCGGACCGACCGACCGCCTCGATCGGGGTGGAACCCGCCGTCCTCGAGTGACGGCGGGCCACCGCAGGGACCACCGGTCCGGTCAGGCCGGACCGGTGGTCGACGGGGGCAGGTAGCCCAGGGTGCGGGCATCCTTGACGAATCGGTTGGCCAACTGACGGGACACGCCGAAGATGTCGGCGATCTCGGTGATGGTCATCCCCTCTTCGACGGCGGCCGCAACCACCGCCGCCCGGATCTCCCGGCGGCTCTGCTCGAATTCGGCGAGGATCCGGGTCAGGTCACGGCTGCGGTCGGCCGAGCCGGTGTCCCTGGTCGACTCCTCGAGCCGGGCCCCAGCACGCAGCCGTTCGATGTCCTCGAAGTTCCAGGCCCGCTGTGTCTGGAGCCGTTCGATCAGGCGGTCGCCGGACTCGGTGTAGCGCTCGATGTGCTCGATGACACGCTCCAGGTACGGCTCCACCGGCACAGCCTACGGGTTGGGCGGCGGCACATTCCAACTAACCCCATCGGAAAAATGCACGGCGGTCGACGATCTCGTGCCTCGAGCAGGCGGACCGGCACGGGTGGGAGTCGGCTCCCACTTGATATGCAGCCATATGGCTGCATATACTGCAGGCAACCGAACAGCTGCCCTTCCAGGGAGGTCCCGTGCCCGACATCCGACACCGTGTGGTCATGTCCGCCCCGCTCGAACGCGTGTACGCGGCGATCGCCACACGGGACGGGCTCTCGGAATGGTGGACCCGGGACGGCGTCCGCTGGGACTCGAGCGAAGGGTCCCGAGTGGAATTCTTCTTCGGCCAGCCGGAGCCGGCCGCCGCCATGGAGGTCTCCCGCCTGGATCCGGAGGGGCACGTGGAGTGGCGGTGCGTCGGTGGTGCCGACGCATGGATCGGGACCACGCTCACCTTCGACCTCACCCGGGTCGACGGTGAGACCGTCGTGCTGTTCGTCCACGCCGACTGGCGGGAGCCGAGTGAGTTCATGGCCCACTGCAGTGCCCGGTGGGCCTACTTCCTCCTCAGTCTGAAGAGCCTCGTCGAGCACGGAACGGGCACCCCGTTCCCCGAGGACCTGAAGTTCTGAGCGCTGCAGATGGCGACGGCGTGGTCGATGTCTTCCGGGCACTTGCCGACCCGAGCCGCCGGCTGCTACTCGACCGGCTGAACGCCCGCGACGGACAGAGCCTCCGGGAACTGTCCGAAGGCCTGGACATGGCCCGTCAGTCGGTCAGCAAACACCTCGCCGTCCTCGGGGCGGCGAACCTGGTGACGACCCTCCGGCGGGGTCGCGAGAAGCTGCACTACCTCAACGCCGAGCCCATCAACGAGATCGCCGAACGTTGGATCCATCGATACGACCGGGCCAGAGTCCGAACGCTGGCCGATCTGAAGCACGCCCTGGAGGAGACACCCATGGAACGACCGGATTTCGTCTACACGACCTACATCAGGACCACGCCGGAACGGCTGTGGCAGGCACTGACCGACCCGTCGTTCACCCGCCGCTGGTGGCAGGCCTCCTTCGACACGGACTGGGTGGTGGGATCACCGATGACGTGGATCAACCACGGGGTCGTCATCGCCGATCCGGAGCAGGTCGTCCTCGAATCCGATCCCTACCGGCGACTCGCCTACACCTGGCACACCTTCACGCCGGAATTGAACGAGCGTCTCCGGTTCGGCGACGAGCTGTTCGCCAAGCTCTCGAACGAGCGCCGATCGCGCGTCTCCTTCGACCTCGAGGAGGCGGGAGAGCTGGTCAAGCTGACCGTCGTCCACGACGACTTCGATCCCGGCAGCACGGCGGCGACCATGGTGCGCAACGGCTGGCCGGTGTTCCTGTCCAGCCTCAAGACGCTGCTCGAGACGGGCGAGCCGCTGCCGTCGACGCGGATCGACCGGGAGGCGACGTAAGGGGAACCAGTCCCTTAGGGGTAGGTCACCACGATCTTGGCGTCGGGCACCAGGGACACGGTGTCGAGGCCCAGCTTCGGCACGCCGACGTAGCAGAGCTCGGCGAGCGCGGTCGACGGCGGCGGCACGACCGTGGGACACGCCTCCACCTTCAACCGGGCACGGAAGCCGCCCTTGGCGTTGGTGGTCACCGTGATCCCGTTTCCGGACGAGCACGGGTTCTGGGGAACGAGCCACACGGTCTGCGAGCACTCGACGATCTGCAGGGTCGTGCGCGGGACGAAGTTCTGGCCGATCAGGGTGGTCTTGGTGTTGACCATCACGCTGCCGGGGTGGGCGGTGATGGTCGGAGGCAGGACCGACACCGCCGCCGCCGGGACCGTGGTGGCGGACAGGGCGGCCAGGCCGAGACCTGCCACCACTCCGATCAACGAGGTCGTTCGATGCATGGTGATCCTCCTTGGGGTCCTGCTCCGTGCCCCCCTACGGCGGTGGATCGTGACACTGCGCCCGACCACCCGCCGAGGAGTACAACGGATGGTCGCCGGTTCCGTTACGGACCCTGACCCTTCTGTGGTCGTGCCCCGGTGGGGCGACCGTGGTTCGGATCCCGTTGTCCGGTGACGGAGGTCCGCCGACCGTTCGAAGCCAGTCGGCTTCCGTCGACTACGAGCCGGCAGGGAGCGAGAACGCGTAGAGGGTGCCGCTCTGGTCGCCCACGTAGATCGTGCCGTCGGCGATCGACGGTGACCCCCAGATGTTGAGCGCCGTCTTGTAGGAGAAGAGCACGTCACCGGTGGCGGCGGACAGGACGGTCAGGTGCTCGAAGTCGGCGGCGATGACGATGCCGGGTGCGGTGGCCAGGGCCCCGATCACCGGGCCGTCGGTGAAGCAGTGCTGCCAATGGGGCACCCCGGTGCCCGGGTCGAGCGACGCGACACTTCCCGCGCACGACGCACCGTTCACCGTGGTGGTGCCGCCGGCCACGTAGACACTGCTCCCGTCGAAGGCCGCCGGGGCGATACTGCCGTTGCCGCAACCTGCGCAGTCTCCACCGATGGCGACCTGGAACTGCCAGATCGGCCCGGCGGTGACCGCTTTGCGGTTGAAGGCGTAGAACACCCCGTTCTTGTTCACCGCGCCGACCAGGGGCAGCGTCTTGTTGTGGTTACCGGGAGCGGTGAAGAGCGTGGGCGTCGAGCCGAAGTCATCGACCCCCGGGGCCTGGGCCGCGGGAACCTGCCAGTGGCCGACCAGTCCGAGCCCGGGGGCGGTGGATAGGATCGACTGGGCGTGCGGATTCGGAAACGTGCAGTCCACCGGGATGTGAGCAGCATTGGCCGAGCTGCCGGTACCGAAGAAGAGGCGCCCTGTTGCCTCGTCGATGGTGATGTCGCCCCAGACGGTGGCCCCCGTGCACTGCTTGCCCGCCGTCCGCAGCGTGTGCTCGACGGCCCCGGACGTGGCGTTGAGTTCGAACACCTGGCCGGGCATCATGATGCAGTCGGGTGGCGAAGACGCCACCCCCACGTAGAGGTTCCCGGCGTACACCGTGGGGGCGCTGAAGATGTAGTCGTCGACCGTGCCCACCTGGGTCGTCCACTCGACGGCCCCGGTGGCGGCGTTGAGCTCGTCGACCACCCCGTTGCCGGCGGCCACGTAGACCACCGAGCCGACGACGGTCGCGGTCGCCGACACGCCCACGTTCCAGTAGGTCGTGTTGCACGACGGTGGGGGCGCCTGGCGCCCGATGTAGGTCTGCCAGACCGGGGCACCCGAGGTGGTGCTGGCCCGCTCATAGCCGTCCCACGAACCCCAGTAGACGAGGCCGTTCGCCACCACGGGCTCGGAGGTCACCCAGTTGGCCGGGCCGGTCGAGGCCGAGGCCGTCCACGCCAGTTGGAGGTTCGGGGCGGTGGCCGGGGTGATGGCGGTCTCGGCGGCGTTGTACCCGGTCCGGGCGTTGCCGTTGCCGAAGGCGGTCCAGTCGCCGGTGGCTGCGCCTGCAGTTCCGACGGTGCTGAGGATCATCAGGGCCGATGCCACGCCCACCAGTGCACAGCGGACTCCGACTCGTCGTGCGTTCATGACGTTCCCCCTGCCGCCAAACGAGTGATCGGGTCCGACCGGACGGTGGACCGCCCTACGGAGACTCTGCGCCTCCCGGCACCGTAGCAGTGGGCAAGTCGCACCTGAAAGCGTGGACCACGCAGCGCGTCCGGGCCACGACTCAGCGTCCCCGGCCGTCGGCGACCGGTGGCTGTTGACTGGGCGCAGGAGGGTCGGCGACCAGGTGGCCGGTAGTGTCTCCCGGTCAGTGGAAAGGACAGGGAGCCATGTCGGGATCGCAGGACGAGCAGCTGTGGGCGCTGGCGAACGCCGAGCGGGCGGCGCTGGCGGAGGACCTGTCGGGCCTCGACGCCGAACAGTGGCGGCACGGCACCCTGTGCGGGACCTGGGACGTCGAGGAGGTGGTCGCCCACCTCACCGCTGCGGCCAGCGTGAACCGGTGGCAGTGGGTGCGGAGCATGGCCGGCGCCCGTTTCCGTGTCGAGGTGCACAACCAACGCCGACTGGACGAGCACCGGGGCAGCACCCCGGCCGAGACGCTCGACCGGTTCCGCGCCGTCATCGGCACCACCACCGCCCCCTCGGGCCACACCCCGGCCTACCTCGGCGAGGTCGTCGTGCACGCCCAGGACATCCGTCAGCCGCTGGGGCTGCCGCGGACGCCGGACGTCGATGCGCTGACACCCGTGGCCGAGTTCTTCGCCAGCCGTAACTTCACCGTCTCCAGCCGGACGGCCGCCGCCGGTCTGCTGCTGCGCGCCGACGACGGGCCGTTCGCCACGGGCACCGGGCCGCTGGTCACCGGATCGACTGTCGCGCTGGTGATGAGCATGGCCGGCCGTGCTCCTTACGTCGACCAGCTCGACGGCCCGGGCGTACCGACCCTGCGGACACGGGTCACGGGCACGGGCACGGGCAGGGAAGGGTGATCCACGGTGCCCGATGGGCCGGTCCTGTGGCGGCGCCCGGACAGAAATGTGCCCCTGGCCTGCGGGAAAACAGGCCAGGGGCAACGTGGAGGTGGCGGGAATCGAACCCGCGTCCTCCGGCTTCTCCGTAGGTCTTCTCCGAGCGCAGCCGGTGTTGGATTGTCGGGACCCATTCCGCTACCGGCGGCAGGTCAGGTCCGTATCCGACTGAGTTGTCCCTGACGGCCCGTCGGCGCAGTCGTTCAGGTGAGCCCCACTAGATGGCGCCCTGTTCTGACCCGTGGGGCTTAG
>Ga0302196_10001247_pt1 | contig 24245 bp, 21 predicted proteins | sample II_Bog_N1_3_FD_198794 | JGI IMG/M metagenome (GOLD analysis project Ga0302196, IMG submission 198794) | Peat permafrost microbial communities from Stordalen Mire near Abisko, Sweden - II_Bog_N1_3 | ecosystem: Environmental > Terrestrial > Soil > Wetlands > Peat | place: Sweden: Abisko...
CCACGCCTTCGGCGTCGTGGCCGGTGCGGCGGTCCTCGGTGCCGCGGCCCTGGCCGTGGTCACCGTGCCCCCGGCCGTCGCGGGAGCCGCCACCACCCCCGAGGCGGCGCAGACGCTGACCGTCCCGACGGCGCTCCACCACGGCTACCGCCACGGGGCCGTGCCCCGCAAGACGCGTGATGTGCGGGGGGTGCAGGCCCTACTCGCCGGTTCCCCGGCCGGCAAGACGACCCTGACCGGAGGGAAGCTCCTGACCTACGGCGGCGGCGTCACGGACCCGGACAGCGGGCTGACCGTCGCCGGCGTCACCACCGGCCAGGCCAAGGTCTACCTGGTCTTCATGGGGAGACAGTGGGGGGCCGAGTCGGTCGACGGCTCGGGAGTGGCGAGCTTCTCCATCGATCCGGACGGGCTGGCTCCGGCACTCCAGGAGCTCTACAACGGGCTCGGGACCGACGGCGAGACGTGGAGCGGCGTCATGACCCAGTACTGCGACGGCACGGCCGTCGGGGCGACCACGTGCTCGCCCGGTGACGCCATGGTCCCCCACCCGGTCGGGGGCGTACTGGCCGGCATCTGGTACGACAACTCCGACTCGGCCACCGCCGAGGAGCGCTCCGGGCCGACCGGGGGGCAGCTGGCCACCGAGGCCGAGCGGGCGGCGACCTACTTCGGCAACGCCGACCAGGCGTCGAACCGTGACACCCAGTACGTGATCGTGTCACCGACCGGCGCCGATCCCGACGGCTGGTTCAACGGCACGGTCGGCTACTGCGCCTACCACGACGACACCCACGACCCCACGATCGACGGCACCGGGCCGGCGTCCGGTCCGACCGTGGCGTTCACCAACCTGCCCTACGTGCCCGACGCCCACGGCAGTTGCGGCGCCGGAACCGTCAACTCGCCGGGCACCCTGGACGGCGCCACCGAGGCGGCCAGCCACGAGTACGCCGAGACCCTGACCGACCAGTTCCCCGAGACGACCCCGCCGGGCGGCTGGTCCAACGCGAAGGGCGCGGAGACCGGTGACCTCTGCGCCTACGTGGCGGCGCCGGCGGTCGGTCACATGTTCGACCTGACCCTGGCCACCGGGACGGTGGCGGTGCAGGGGACGTGGTCGAACCGGGCCAACGGCGGCAAGGGCGCCTGCTCCGACGGCGAGCCGGACTTCACCTTCGTGCCCGCGGTGTCGGCGGTGTCGCCCGCCTCGGCTGCGGCCGGCACGACGGTGACCGTCACCGGGACGTACCTCCAGACCACGACGTCGGTCTCCTTCGCGGGAACGTCGGCCACCATCGTGAACGTGGCGCCCACGGCGGTCACCGTGACCGTGCCCAGCGGGGCCTCCGACGGCCCGGTGACGGTGGTCGGCACGCTCGGGTCGGCCACCAGTTCGGCCATCTTCCACCTGGCGCCGTCGATCGCCTCGTTCGCCCCCACGTCGGCGTCGCCTTCCGGCACCGTCACGATCACCGGGTCCGGGCTCGGCGCGGCCAGGAAGGTGACGATCGACGGGAGGCGGGCCGTGGTGTCGTCGGATACGGCCACCCAGATCGAGGTGACCGTGCCGAAGCGGGCGTCGACCGGGGTCATCGGGGTCGTGACGAAGTACGGGACGGCCTCGAGTCCCACCGCGCTCACGGTCGGCTGACCGGCACCGACGGCCGGGCGGCCGGCGCCGGGCAGGGGCCCGCGGGCGGGCATCACACCCGGGCGACTACCGACCGGGAGGGGGCGGACAGTAGCGTGGCCCCGATGCACGCCCCTGTCTCCACCCACTGCCGATGACCGGCATGGGCGGCCCTCCGGGGCCGGGGAACGCATCGATCGTCGCCGAGTTCCGCCACGCCCTGGCCTGGCAGGGCGCACTGGTCCTGGTGCTCGTCGTCGTGCTCTTCGTCGGCTGGAACCAGCTCCGGTCGATGCAGTACCGGAGGGCGGTGGCCCGCGGTGAGCCGTTTCCCCACGTGACCGCGCCCGGCACGCCCGAACCCACCGCCAGGCGGTTCCTGCGGATCGCCTTCGGAATCCTCTGGACGTTCGACGGACTGCTGCAGCTCCAGTCCGGCATGCCGACCGGCCTGGTCGGCGGCGTCATCAAGCCGGCGGCGGCAACCTCACCCGGTTGGGTGCAGCACCTGGTCGATTCCGGTGTCACGGTGTGGGCGAACCACCCGGCCACGGCCGCCGCGTCCACGGTCTGGATCCAGCTCGGGATCGGGCTGCTGCTGCTGGTGGGGCCGCGGGGCTGGTGGAGCCGGGGCGCCGGACTGGCGAGCGTCGGCTGGGGCCTGGTCGTGTGGTCGGTGGGCAACGCCTTCGGCGGCATCTTCGCGCCCGGTGCGACCGTCCTGTTCGGTGCCCCCGGGGCGGTGCTCTTCTACGTGGTGGCCGGCGCCCTGGTGACCCTGCCCGACCGGGCCTGGGAGGGGCCGCAGCTCGGCCGGCTGGTGCTCCGGGCGGTCGGGGTGTTCCTCCTCGGTGCCGCCCTCCTCCAGGCCTGGCCCGGCCGCGGGTTCTGGCAGGGGACGGCCCACGGAGCGCCGGGCACCCTGGCCGCCATGGTGGCCCAGATGGCCCAGACCGCACAGCCCGCACCGTTCCACTCGCTGGTCGCCTCCTTCGCCTCGTTCGACCGGGCCCACGGCTGGGGGGTCAACCTGTTCGCCGTGGTGGCCCTCGCCGGCCTCGGGGCCGCCCTGCTCGTCGGCGCGCGGGTCGGCCGGCGGGTGCTGCGTCCGACGGTGATCGTCCTCGGCGTGCTGTGCGTGGCCGACTGGGTCCTGATCGAGGACTTCGGGTTCTGGGGCGGGGTCGGGACCGACCCGAACTCCATGCTGCCGCTCCTGTTCGTTGCGGTCGGCGGCTATCTGGCGGTCACGGTCCCGGCCGCGGCCGCCGCCACAGCCGGAATTCCCGGGGAAGACACGGTGGTGCCGCTCACGGCAGCCACGCCCGTGGGGAGCGGCGTACCCGTCGGGGCCGGCGTGGCTGCGGCGTCCGGTTCCACGGGCGGTGCCGGGCCCGGGTCGACCCGGACGTCAGGCGGTGCTGCCCCCGAGCGGCGCTCGTGGTGGGAGGGACTCGACACCCGGCACGCCGGCCGACTGGCCGCCGCCGTCGGCGCGCTCGGGATCCTCCTGGTCGGCATCGCCCCGATGGCCGCCGCCGCCGTCAACGGGACCGCCGACCCGCAGATCGCCGAGGCCGTCGACGGGGCACCCAACGTCGCATCGGGCCCCGCTCCGGGTTTCACCCTCACCGACGTCCAGGGCCACTCCGTCTCCCTGGCCAGCCTTCGGGGATCGACGGTGGTCCTCACCTTCCTGGACCCGGTGTGCACGACGGACTGCCCGATCATCGCCCAGGAGCTCAAGGCCACCAACGGGCTGCTCGGGACCGACGCCGCCCACGTGCGCTTCGTCGCCGTGGTGGCCAACCCCGTGTACCGCTCGGCGGCGTACATGGCGGCCTTCGACCGCCAGGAGGGACTCGACACCCAGGCCAACTGGACCTACCTGACCGGGTCGCTCGCCGACCTGACCTCGGTGTGGGACACCTACGGGGTGTCCGTGGTGACGGCGCCGGCGGGCGGCATGGTGGTGCACGCAGACATCGTCTACGTGATCGACGCCCACGGCACGCTGCGGCGGATCATCAATGCCGACACGGGGTCGGCCACGTCCTCGGTGCGCTCCTCGTTCAGCGGTCTCCTCGCCTCGCAGGTGACCCAGGTCCAGGACGAGGCGGGCCGGACGTGAGCCGGCGGACCTGGGTGGTCGTCGGTGCCGCCCTCGCCGTCATCGTGCTCGGGATCGTGCTCGTGGCCGTCACGTCGACCCCGTCGCCGCCGGACGCAACCGGGGCCCCGTCGGCCGGCACGGTGCCGGCTGCCGCCTCCACCACCGCGGTGGGCGGATCGCAGGTGGTGGTGGCCATGGGGCACCTCGACGACCCGTCCAACACCTTCTCCGAGCTGTTCGACCGGAGTGCCGGCTCGACGACGTGGGTGCTCGCCACGCCGCCGGGTGTCGCCGACAACGGCGGACTGGTCGTGGGCGCCGCCCCCACGGGGGCGCAGACCGCGGGGTTCCTCCCCTCGGCGAACCTGACGTTCTCGGTGCTGGCCCAACGTTCGGCCGCGGCCGCATCGTGGACGCCGGGCATCGTGCCGGGCGCCCTGGCCGCCGAGCCGGACGGACTCACCACCGGGTCGGGCGGCCAGGTGGCGGCGGTACTGGCCCGGCCGGCACCCGAGGTGGTGACGGCCGGTCCCGGGATCACGACGTGGCGACGGCTGACCACGGTCGCCGGGCTCGACGGGACGTCGTCGCGCTGTGCCGTGGACCGGGTCACCGCAGTGGCGATCTCGGCGGCCGGCACGCCGGACCTGGGCGCAGGATGTGCCGGGTCGGCCACGGCCGGGATCTTCGCCGCGGCGCCGTCCGGTGGCTGGACCCTCCTCGGTCCGCTCGCAATACCCGGGGCACCGAGCGCGACGCAGGTGCTGCGCCTGCAGGCGGGCACCCCCGGCCCGACGGCCCTCGTCGAGGGCACGGGCGGACCGGGGACCACCCTGGTGGCGGTGTGGGACGCCGGCGGTTCGGAGCTGTCCGGCTCGGTACCGCTGGCGGTCCCGACGGGGTGGTCGCTGCTGGCCACGTCGGTCGGGGGCGGCGACGGCCGGGCGGTCACGGTCCTGCTCGGCTCCGCGACCGGACCGCAGCGGCGCATCGAGATCGCCGACGGCCCGGCCGGAGGGACGGGTGCCGGGGGGCCGGGTGCCCAGTGGACCGTGCTCCCCGCACCGCCCCCGGGCACGTCGGCGGTGGCCACGGTCGGCGCGGAGTCGGACGCCTTCGTGGTGTCGGGCAACCGGCTCACCGTGTGGTCGCTCGCGCCGGGCGCCGCCCGGTGGTCCGCACCGTCTCAGCAGACCGTCCCCCTCCAGTACGGCTCGTCGAGCTGAGCCGGCGACGGTCGTGCCCGGTTCCTGCCGGTAGCATCGGCCGGGTCACGGAAGGACGGACCGATGGTTCTCCCCCAGTATTGGCAGTTGACCCCGTTGGCCGTGATGGCCGTGGCGGTCGGTGTCGCCCACGAGATCGGCCGGCGCCGACTGGCCGTCCGCCAGACCGAGGCCCACCGCCGTGCGCGCTGGCACCGGTCCCTCGCCTTCTACGCGGGGCTCGTACTGCTGGCGCTGGTGGCATCGGGGCCGCTGCAGCGGTGGTCCATGGCGTGGTTGAGCGTCCACATGGTCACCCACGTGTTCGAGATGTTCTACCTGCCGCCGCTCCTCATCCTGGGTGCCCCCTGGGTGCCGCTCCTCTTCGCCCTCCCGGTCGAGCGGCGCCGACGGTGGCTGCGGGCCTACCACCTGTCGGCGGCCGGGGCGCTGCTGCGCGGACCGGTGCGGGTGCTGACGCACCCGGTGACCGCCATCGTCCTGTTCAACGGGACGATGGTCCTCTGGCACCTCCCCGCCGTCTACAACTGGGGTTCCTGGCACGACTGGGCCATGAACTGGCTCATGGCACCCATGTTCGTGGCCACCGGGTACCTGTTCTGGCGGATCATCCTCCCCTCGCACCCGGGACCGTCGCGGGGCACGCCGAAGGTCCAGGTGGCCGCTGTGGTGATCACCGCCTTCGAGATGCTGGTGGTGGCCATGGCGCTGGCCATCTTTTCGAAGAGCGCGGTCTACTCGATGCACGTGGTCATGGACGGGCCGGTGGCCGCCCTGCGCGATCAGCGCTGGGCCGCCGGGATCCTATGGATCTGCGGCGACTTCTGGGCCGCCCCGGCCCTGGTGCTGATCGCCTACCGGGTCTTCGGGCAGGAGGGCGGCGTGTCGGCCTCGTTCGAGCGCGCCCTGGGCCGTGTCTGAGTGACCGCCCCGCTCAGTCCGCCCCGCTCAGTCCGTCCGGCCTTCGGACCGCTGGGCCTCGTCTGATTCCATGGTGCGCAGGTACTCCTGCCAGGCGGCCAGATCAGGGTCCTCGGCGGGCGCACCACCGTCCGATGGCGACGTGACCCCGGCCGCCCCGTCCGGGCGGGGCGGCTTCTGACGGGAGCCGTCCTGTCCGTGGAGCAGGTGCCACCACATGTAGACGGCGAACACGGCGAAGATCGGCCATTCAAACACGTATGCCCAGCTCAGGGTGTTTCCGCCCAGCGCCCGGGTGACCTCGAACACGAAGGCACCGATGCAGATCACCAGACCCACGGCCAGGGTCAGGTGGAGCCGGAACGCGTCGGCCCCCCGCAGGCGACCGGTGGGCCTGGGATCGTCCGGGGTTCCCTCCACGGGGCGTGGGAAGGTCACCGTGCCACCCTACCGACCGGCCACCGGACCCGGGGACCCGCGCGGGACGACGGTTCGGACGAGGCGGCCGGTGGTGACCGTTCCGTGACGGTCGATGACATCGACCGGAGAGTTTGCTAAGAAGAGACGTGCAGTCGGCCACTGGGCAATTTCCGGAGCCGGTGGGAAGCAGTGCAGATGTAGGCGTCAGGTGCGTTCGTCCTGGCGTCTCGGCAGCCGGTGGAGAGTGAGGGCCGTGACAGACAACGAACCCGAGGGAGGTGCGTCGGCGGCATCGCCCGCTCGCGCGCCGAAGGCCAAGCCGGTCGGGGTGATCGTCACGTTCGTCGTGGCGCTGGTCGCCATCGGCGGGGTCGCCGCATTCTTCATGTCCCAGACCTACACCTCGCCCAACTATCCGAGTGGGCTGCAGGTGGCCACGTCCCTCGGCACCGCGGTCGTGAACGGGCAGTCGATGCCCCATGTGGCGCTCCAGTTCCAGACCTATCCCGACTCGACCGGCACGGTCGACGGGAAGCCGGTCCATGCCAGCGGCAACCCGAGCTGGCCGGCCTACGGCTTCACCAACGAGTTCCAGGTCCCCGCACATTCGTTGGTCACGGTGACGGTCCACCAGTTCGACTCGGGCGGTTCGCTCAACAACCCGTTCTTCTCCAAGGTGGCCGGCACCGTCGGCGGGACGGCGACGGTGACCGACCCGAGCGGCAAGTCCCAGACGATCACCCAGTGGGATCCGAACAACATCGGGCACACCTTCACCATGCGGGGCGCACCCGGGTTCGACCCCGGCTTCTTCCTGAACGTCCCCCTACCGACCAACTCGAACTTCCCCACGAACTCCACCAACCAGGACGCCGGCCAGTCCTACACGGTCACGTTCAGCTTCATCTCGGGCGGCAAGGGGATCTACGCCTGGAACTGCGAGTATCCCTGCGGTTCGATGGTGGCCAGCTTCGGAGGCGTAATGGGTGCATACGGGTTCATGTCGGGGTTCGTCCATGTCGTTTGAGGACGAAGTCGACGCGATCGAGGCCGACACCATCCTCGGTGGGGAGCCGTTCTTCTCCCGGGCCGGCGGCAAGATCTTCATCATCTGGCTGGTCTTCACCGTCATCGGGGTGCTGATCGGCTTCTACGCCCCCCATCACCTCCTACCGACCCTTCTGTCACCCGAGGGCGGCGACGTCTGGGCGACCATCGTGTTCTTCACGGTCCTGGCGGCACCGGTGGCGGCGTTCGTCTACGCGCTGGCCTTCTACAGCCTGATCGCCTGGCGCCACAAGGGGAACCAGGACGAGCCCCCGCCGGACGCCGCGCCCCAGCGGGGCAACGGTCCGATGACGGTGCTGTGGCTGGGCGTGTCGACCCTCCTGGTCGTCGTGCTGCTCTTCTGGGGCATCACGGTGTGGAGCGCCCAGCAGATCTCGCACCCGAACACCCTGCAGGTGAACGTGACCGGCCAGCAGTGGATCTGGTCGTACTCGTACCCGGGCACCGGGGTGTCGACGCACACCCTCGACCTGCCGCTCAACCGCCCCGTGCAGTTCAACGTCACCTCGGAGGACGTCACCCACGGCTTCTGGCCGGCCGCACTCGGCGTCCAGGTCGACGCCAACCCCGGCGTGGTCACGGTCATCCGTTCCACCCCCAACAAGCTCGGTAACTTCACGGTGCAGTGCAGTCAGCTGTGCGGGCTGTACCACGCCTTCATGAACACCAAGGCGGCCGTCGTGACGCCGCAGCAGTTCGCGTCCTGGCTCCAGAGCCAGGGGGCCACGCCGTCCGCGGCCAACACCGAGGCGGGTACGACGCCGACGGCGGGCACCACGACCGCCATGGCGTCGTCATGACGGATGACCGGGGGGATCTGGACATGAGCGCACCGCGGCACCGCACTTTGGGGCGCAGCACCGAAAGGGTACGAACGTGACGACAGCTGTGGCACCACCGCTCCTCGAGGACACGGAGCTCGGGCCGAAGGCCGGCGGCTTCTACCGCCACCAGAACATCTTCACGGGGCTCGGGTTCGGCATCGGGCTGGGGTTCATCGGCTGGTTGGTCTCCCACGCCCTCCTCCAGGGGTCGAACTGGGGATCGGACATGGTCGTCACCTGCACCATGTTCGCCTGGGTCATCGGCTTCAACATCGGGATGGGCACCTTCAACGCCCCCATCCGCTGGATGCTCGGCCACGACCAGACCCACGAGGACGAGCTGTACGCCGCCGGTGTGGGGCAGGGTGCCTCCCGCTACCTGAAGTTCTGCACCGACCACAAAGTGGTGGGCACCCAGTACCTGGTCCTCGTGATGGTGCTCTTCGGGGTCGGCGGCACCCTGGCCATGATGATCCGGACCCAGCTGATCACCCCGCACTCGAGCTTCCTCGACCCGCAGACCTACAACTCCATCGTCACCATCCACGGCATGGTGATGATCATCGCCACCATCATCATGGTGTCGGGCCCCTTCGCCAACTTCATCATGCCGATCATGATCGGGGCCAAGGACATGGCCTTCCCGAGGCTCAACGCCATGAGTTTCTGGGTCGTCGTCTCCGCCGTCCCGTGCCTGCTGGCCACGTTCTTCCTCGGTGGGGTCAACGCCGGGTGGACCACCTACGCACCGCTGTCCGTGCAGGCTCCGCCGGCCATGGACACCTTCGCCCTCACCATCATCACCTTCGTGGTCTCGGTGACGGTCGCCGGTATCAACACCATCGTGACGGTGGTCACCATGCGGGCCAAGGGCATGACCATGGGCCGCCTCCCCATCTTCACCTGGGGCACCGTGGTCGGCAGCGCCCTGGGCCTCTATGCCATGCCGGCCTTCCTGCTGGTCATGACCATGATGATCACCGACCGAGCCACCGGGACCTCGTTCTTCGTGCCCCAGATCGGCGGCTCGCAGTGGCTCTACGAAAACATCTTCTGGATCATGGGCCACCCCGAGGTGTACGTGATCCTCCTGCCCGGCGTGGCCGCCGTGCTCGAGATCACCAGCACGTTCGCCCGCAAACCGATGTTCGCCTACAAGGTCGCCATCGCCGGGTTCGTCGCCATCGGGGTCCTGGCCATCATGGTGTGGGCCCACCACATGTTCACCACCGGGTGGGCGCCCAACCTGGCGGCGCCGTTCATGCTCACCACCGAGCTCATCTCGATACCGACCGGGATCATCTTCCTCTGCGTGATCGGGACGTTGTGGAAGGGGAGCATCTGGACGCGACTGCCCATGTACTTCGTCTACCTCTTCCTGTGGAACTTCATCATCGGCGGCGTCACCGGTATCTACCTGTCCGACGTGCCCGCCGACCAGTACTTCCACGGGGACATGTTCGTGACCGCGCACTTCCACTACACGTTGCTCGGCGGCGCCATGATCGGCGCCACGGCCGCGGTCTGCTACTGGTTCCCGAAGATGACCGGCCGGATGCTCAACGAGCGGATCGGCAAGGTGGCGTTCTGGGTGATCGCCGCCGGCATCCAGATCACCTACTTCGGCCAGTTCTGGGAGGGGTTCCAGGGGATGGCCCGCCGGGTCGCCTACTACGACCCGAAGTTCCTGGACGCCAACGTGATGTCCACCGTGGGGGCCTACATCCTGATGTCCGGCTGGATCCTCTTCCTGTACATGATGCTGCACGCCTGGCGGAACGGAGCCAAGGCCCCCGCCAACCCATGGCACGCCAAGACCCTCGAGTGGAAGGTGCCGACGCCGGTGCCGCTCGAGAACTTCCTGGTGGACCCGGTCGTCACCTCGGACCCGTATACCTACGGCGAGGGCGTTCCCGACGGTCAGGAGGTCCCGGACTTCGCTCCCTCGGAGGAGCCGGAGCTCGTGCCCGCCGGTTCCACGGGACCCGGTGACCCGGGCGAGTCCGGGGAGGTCCGCTGATGTCGATCACCACCACGGACCACGACGAGCACGCCCACGACGACGGCCACGACGGCCACGGCCACGGGCCGGCCGTCGAGGGGGCCGAGAATCCGGGCGGACAGCACGAGACCGCCTACAAGCGGGACCAGAAGGAACGGCTGCTCATCTGGCTGCTGATCGGGGGCGACCTGCTGTTCCTGGTCCTCGAGGTCTTCACCTGGTTCTACCTCCGCACGCTCAACGTCAACGGCATGTGGAACGGCGCCCTGTGCACCAAAGCGAACCCGTGCACCGACGGCCTCGGTAACCCGATCACGGCACCGATCACCCGGGCGGACCCGAAGTACGCCATCATCATCGGCGTGCTGGCCGTGGTTGCCGCCGGGTTCGTCTGGGTGGCCGAGGTGAACGCCAAGAACGGCAAGGGGAAGCGCTCGGTGGCCGGTGCCGCCGGGATCGCGCTGGCGTTCATGCTGGCGGCCGTGGCCTTCCAGATCTACCAGTTCCAGGTGCTCCCGTTCACCACGATCGACGGCGCCTACGCCTCGACCTACGAGTTCTTCATGGGTTCGACACTGGCCCACCTCATCCTCCTGGCCTTCCTCGGCATGGGCCTGTGGATCCGGGCCGGCAAGGGACGCTACGAGGGCAAGACCTGGTACCGGGTGCGGATCATCCGGTTCTTCGCCGTGTGGATCGCCATCTCGACGGTGGTGCTCGTCACGGTCGGCGCCATCTTCTACTGAGCCGCTCTGATCTCCTGGGCCCCGGGGCTCCACCGGAGCGCCGGGTCGGACCCGAAGAGCGGCGCAGGTCAGGGCTCGAAGCGGTAGCCCATCCCGGGTTCGGTGATGAAGTGCCGGGGCCGTGAGTGGTCGGCTTCGAGCTTGCGCCGGACCCGGGCCATCAGGACCCGCAGGTACTCCGTCTCGGTGCCGTACTCGGGGCCCCACACGTCGTGGAGCAGCTGCCGCTGGGACACCAGCCGTCCCGGGTTCCGCACCAGCACCTCCACGATGTCCCACTCCTTGGGGGTGAGGTGGACCTCGCTGCCGTCGCGGACCACGCGTTTGGTGTCGAGGTCGATGGTGAACCCCTCGGCCTCGACGTGCGGGTCCTGTTCGGCGCCCGGTGCCCTGCGCAGGGCGGCCCGCAGGCGGGCCAGCAGCTCGTCCATCCCGAACGGCTTGGTCACGTAGTCGTCCGCCCCGACGTCGAGCGCCTCGACCTTGCTCGTCGACTGGTGGCGGGCCGACAGCACCACGATGGGGACCTCGCTCCAGCCCCGGATGCCCCGGATGACCTCGACCCCGTCGATGCCCGGTAGCCCGAGGTCGAGCAGCACCACGTCGGGGTGCCAGTGGGCCACCCGGTCGAGGCCCTCCTCGCCGTTGTGGGCGGCCGCCACCTCGTAGCCGCGTGCACCGAGGCTGATGGTCAGGGCCCGCGACAGGGACGGGTCGTCGTCGACGACGAGCACCCGGGTGCCCCGCTCCGCACCGGGGCCGGTGTCGCCGCGGCCCTGCGGGGTGGGGAGGGGCTGGCTCACGGGACGACCCCGGCACCGTCGACGGCCGGGCCGCTCGACGCCTCCTCTTCCGGGATCACGTCGTCGTCCGCCACCACGTCGGTGCCCAGGTCGGCGTCGATGATCGACGACGTGGTGTCGACCGTGGCCGGAAGCCGCAGCACCATGGTGCACCCACCGCCCGGGGTGTCCTCGAGGTCCAGCTCGCCGCCCACCGCCTCGGCGAAGCCCCGGGACACGGCCAGGCCCAGTCCCACACCCGAGCGGTTGTCCGTGTCGCCCAGCCGCTGGAACGGCTGGAAGACACGCTCGCGGTCGGCCACCCGGATCCCCGGCCCGTGGTCGACCACCCGGACGTCGACCCGCCCGGCCACCGTGCCGACGCTGATCTGGACCGCCCGGCCGGCGCCGTGCAGCAGCGCGTTGTCGACCAGATTGGCCAGGACCCGCTCGACCAGGACCGGGTCCGTGTGGACCTGGGGGACATCCTCGTCGACGTCGACGGTGACCCCCTCCCCTCGCGGGCCGAGGCTCGACAGGGCGCTGTCGACCAGCTCCTCCACATCGGCGAGGCGGTGCAGGATCTCCATCGCCCCGGTCTCCAGGCGGCTCATGTCGAGCAGGTTCTCGACCAGGACGCTCAGGCGGTCGGCCTCGTCGTCGATGGTGTGGAGGAGGATGCCCGTCTCGTCCGGCCCGAAGTCGAGCTGTTCGGACAGCAGGCTCGACGATGCGGCCTTGATCGAGGCGAGCGGCGTACGCAGATCGTGGCTGACGGCGGCCAGCAGGGCCGAGCGCAGCTGGTTGGCCCGGGCCAGCGAATCGGCCTCGGCGGCCTCGGCGTGGAGCCGGTCGCTCTCCAGGGCGGTGGCGAGCTGTGCGGCGAAGGCCGTCAGGATGTCCCGGTCCTCCGCGGTCAGGCCGGGGCCCCGCAGGACGAGCACCTCACGGCCGGTCAACGGGATGGCCAGGGATCCGTCGTCCGGGGTCCCGGGAGCACCGCTGCCGGCCGAGGCCACCGTGGTCCACGCCGGTGCTCCGCCCGGGTTCGCCCCGACGGCATCGCCCGGCGAACGCACGATGGCCGCCGACTCCTGGCGGAAGGCCACGATCAGCTCGTCGAGCAGCGCCGGCAGGGGGTTGCCCTCCGGCGAGACGAGCCGGCCCGCCACCCGGGCCAGCATGCGGGCGTCGGAGCGCGCCTGTACCGCGGAGGCGGTGCGGCGGGCGGCCAGGTCGACGAGGACGCTGACCACACCCGCCGTCACCAGGAACATGATCAGGGCCAGGACGTCCCGGGCGTCGGCGATGGTGAAGGTGTGGATGGGCGGCGCGAAGTAGTAGTTCGACAGCAGGAACCCGGCGGCGGCGGCCAGGATCCCGGGCCAGACCCCGCCGGTGGCGGCCACGACCACCACCAGCACCAGGTACGAGCTGAGGGCGGTGGACAGGTCGGTGTGGGACCGCACCGAGGTCAGGACCAGGGTGAGGAGGGGGAATCCGATCACGCCGATGAGCACGGCGGCCAGCCGCCTCCGGGCCGACAGGGGGGAGAGCAACCGGCGCCGGTGCCGGGCGCCACGGGCGGGCGCGCCGTCTGTTCCGGTCGGAGGCTCGCCGTCGGCCGTCTCCTCGTCCGGGGACGAATCGGTGGCGATGACATGGACGTCGAGTGCGCCACCCGCTGCACGGATCACGGAGTTGATGACCGACCCGCGGGCGAACTCGGCGATCCGGCTCCGATGGGTGGCGCCGAGCACGAGCTGTGTGGCGTTCTCGGCCCGGGCCACCTGCACCAGTGCCGGTGCCACGTCGGCACCGACCACCTCGACGTAGCGTCCACCCAGGTCGTCGAGCAGCTCCCGGTTGCGGCGGAGCCCCTCGGGACCCGAGCCGGACAGCCCGTCGTCGGTCCGGACGTGGACACCGACGAGTTCGGCCTTGGTGCGCATGGCCATGCGGGCGGCCCGGCGCACGAGCACGGCACTGCCCGGAGCGCCGGTGAGCGACACGACCACCCGCTCCTTGGTCTCCCAGGCGCCGGCGATGTCGTGGCGCTCCCGGTAGTCGTGGAGCTCCTCGTCGACCCGGTCGGCCACCCACAGCAGGGCGAGCTCGCGCAGCGCGGTGAGGTTTCCCACCCGGAAGTAGTTGGCGAGGGCGGTGTCGATCCGATCGGGGCCGTAGACGTTGCCGTGGGCGAGCCGACGGCGGAGGGCTTCGGGGGCCATGTCGACGAGCTCGATCTGGTCGGCGGCCCGGACAACCGGGTCCGGAACCGTCTCCTGCTGGGCGACCCCGGTGATGCGTTCGACGACGTCGTTGAGCGACTCGAGGTGCTGCAGGTTGATGGTGGAGATGACGTTGATGCCGGCGTCCAGGAGATCGTGCACGTCCTGCCAGCGCTTGGCGTGTCCGGCACCCGGGACGTTGGTGTGTGCGAGCTCGTCGACCAGGACCAGCTCGGGCTTCACCGCCAGCAGCCCGGCGACGTCCATCTCCTCGAACGTCTGGCCGCGGTACTCGACGGTGCGCCGGGGGAAGATCGGCAGATCCCGGATCTGGGCATCGGTCTGCGGGCGTCCGTGCTCCTCGACCCAACCGATGACGACGTCGGTGCCACGCTGCCTGCGCCGCCATCCCTCGTTGAGCATGGCGTACGTCTTTCCGACTCCGGGCGCCGCCCCCAGGTAGAGCCGGAGCTTCCCCCGTGCCACGCGTCCCCCTACCGGGCCAACCGGTGCCGCATGGTCATCAGGCCCCCAGTCGGTCTAGGGCGAGGTTCAGGTTCAGCACGTTCACTCCCGGGTCTCCCAACACGCCCAGACTACGCCCGGTGGTGTTGGCCGCGATCAACTGCTGGACCTGGGTCAGAGGGAGGTTGCGGGCCTTGGCCACGGTGGGGGCCTGGATGTCGGCGTTGGCGATGGAGATGTCCGGGTCGAGGCCCGAGCCCGACGCCGTCACCGCGTCCACCGGGACCTCGGCGTTCGGGGAGAGCCCGAACTCGGTCCGGTAGGCGATGGCCCGCTCGGGCACCGTGTTCGGGTCGCACACGTAGGTGCCGTCGGGGTTCTTGGCGTACTTCTGCACGGGGGTCGGGCTGGTCACCGGGGCGGCGGCGGACGTGGTGTCGACCGGCACGCAGAACGGGTCCGTCGGTGTGGCGAAGGGGTTGGTGGCTGACTTGTTGCCGTTCAGGCCCACCGTGTTCACCCCGGGGACGAAGCCGATGAGCAGCGGGTTCGAGGGGCCGAGGTTCGACGCCTCGGACACGGTGATGTTGTCGGTCGATGAGGAGGTCACGGCATCGGACGGCCGGCTCTGGAAGTACTTGGGGATGGGGTTCCCCTTGCTGTCGGTGAAGGCCTGGCCGATCAGCGACGAGCCGACGACCTTGCCGTTCTTCTGGACGAAAGAACCGTTGGCCTGGTTCTTGAAGGCCACTTGGCCGATGCCGGTGAGCGCCAGCCCGTAGGCGAATCCGCAGACGATGGTCATCACGATGACCATGCCGACGGCGGTGAGCAGTTGACGACGCATTACTTGACTCCCATCGCAGTGATGATCATGTCGATCAGCTTGATACCGATGAAGGGGATGATGAAGCCACCGAGCCCGTAGATGAGCAGGTTCCGGCGCAGTACGTCTGCAGCACTGGCTGCACGGAACTTCACGCCGCGCAGGGCGAGGGGGATCAGCGCCACGATGATCAGCGCGTTGAAGATGACCGCCGACAGGATGGCGCTGTGGGGCGAGCTCAGGTGCATGATGTTGATGCGGTTCAGCGCGGGGAACACGGTGATGAACATGGCCGGGATGATGGCGAAGAACTTGGCCACGTCGTTGGTGATGGAGAACGTGGTCAGCGAGCCCCGGGTGATCAGAAGCTGCTTGCCGATCTCCACGATGTCGATGAGCTTGGTCGGGTTGGAGTCGAGGTCGACCATGTTCCCGGCCTCCTTGGCGGCCTGGGTCCCGCTGTTCATGGCCACGCCGACGTCGGCCTGGGCCAGGGCGGGGGCGTCGTTGGTGCCATCGCCGGTCATGGCCACCAGGTGGCCCCCGGACTGCTCCTTCTTGATGAGGGCCATCTTGTCCTCGGGGGTGGCCTCGGCCAGGAAGTCGTCCACCCCGGCCTCGGCGGCGATGGCCGCCGCCGTCAGGGGGTTGTCGCCGGTGATCATCACGGTGCGGATGCCCATCTTGCGCATCTCGATGAACTTCTCGGCGATGCCCGGCTTGACCACGTCCTTCAGGTGGATCACGCCGAGCACCCGGGGACCGTCGGCCACGACCAGTGGCGTACCGCCCCCGTTGGAGATGGCCTCCACCACCGGGGCCAGGTCCACCGGGATCGTCCCGCCCTGCTCCTCGACCCACCGGCGGACCGAGTCGGCCGCGCCCTTGCGGATCGACCGACCGTCCACGTCGAGCCCGCTCATGCGGGTCTGGGCGGTGAAGGGCACCAGCTCTGCGTCGGGGACGTCGGTGACCTCCTGGCCGTAGTGGGACTCGGCCAGCTCGACGATGGAGCGGCCCTCGGGGGTCTCGTCGGCCAGGCTGGACAGCATGGCCGCACCGGCCAGTTCGTGCTGCTCCACGTCGGGCATGGGCACGAACACGTCGGCCCGACGGTTGCCGAAGGTGATGGTCCCGGTCTTGTCCAGCAACAGTGTGGACACGTCACCGGCGGCCTCGACGGCGCGGCCCGACATGGCCAGCACGTTGCGCTGCACCAAGCGGTCCATCCCGGCGATGCCGATGGCCGACAGCAGGGCACCGATGGTCGTGGGGATCAGGCAGACCAGCAGGGCCACCAGCACGATGATCGACTGCTGTGCGCCCGAGTAGATGGAGAACGGCTGCAGCGACACCACCGTGAACATGAAGATGATGGTGAGGCCGGCCAGCAGGATGTCCAGTGCGATCTCGTTGGGCGTCTTCTGGCGGCTCGCCCCCTCGACCAGGGCGATCATGCGGTCGAGGAACGTCTCGCCCGGCTTCGAGGTGATCTTCACCACGATCCGGTCGGACAGGACCCGGGTGCCACCGGTGACCGACGAACGGTCGCCACCCGACTCGCGGATGACCGGGGCGGACTCGCCGGTGATGGCCGACTCGTCGACGGTGGCGATCCCCTCGACGATGTCGCCGTCCCCGGGGATCAGCTGGCCCGGGGTGACGACGCACAGGTCACCGAGCTGGAGCTGGCTCGAGGCCACCTCGACCACGTCGTCGCCTCGTTGCACGTAGGCGACCGTCTCGGCCCGGGTCTTGCGCAGGGTGTCGGCCTGGGCCTTGCCGCGGCCCTCGGCGATCGCCTCGGCAAAGTTGGCGAAGAGCACGGTGAACCAGAGCCAGACGGTGATGCTGAGGGCGAAGACGTTCTCGGAGCTCGACGAGCTCCCCCAGTCGCGGATCAGGTAGAAGGAGGTGAGCACGCTGCCGATCTCGACCACGAACATGACCGGGTTGGACTTCATGTGCCGCGGGCTGAGCTTGACGAGCGAGTCGAGCAGGGCCCGGCGCACCATGGCGCCGTTGAAGGTGGCGGAGCGCCGCTTGGGCGACCCGGACGAGGTCTCCTGCTGGGGAGCGTCCGGGACTTCGAGGGTGGATGTCATCAGACTCCTTCTCAGAACTTTCCGACGAGATGCTCGACGATGGGACCGAGAGCCAGCACCGGGAAGTAGGTGAGGCCGACGATGAGGACGGAGATGCCGGCGATCATCAGCGCGAAGAGCGGGGTGCCGGTGGGCAGGGTGCCCGCCGAGGCCGGGACCCGCTGCTTGCGACCGAGGGAGCCGGCGATGGCCAGGATCGGCACCATCAGGGCGAACCGACCGAACAGCATGCAGATGCCGAGCGTCGTGTTGTACCAGTTGGTGTTGCCGTTGAAGCCGGCGAACGCCGAACCGTTGTTGTTGGACGCCGAGGTGTAGGCGTAGGTGACCTCGGTGAGACCGTGGGGCCCAGGGTTGTAGATCGAGGTCAGTGACGAAGGCATCACCACGGAGATGGCAGTGAAGAGCAGGATGAAGAACGGCACCATCAGCAGGTAGAGGACCACCAGCTTCATCTCCTTCGCCTGGATCTTCTTGCCCAGGTACTCCGGCGTTCGTCCGACCATGAGCCCGGCGATGAACACCGACAGGATGGCCATGATCAGGATGCCGTAGAGGCCGGAGCCGGTACCACCGGGGCTGACCTCGCCGAGCGCCATGTTGAACAGGAGCACCCCTCCGCCGAGCGGGGTGTAGCTGTCGTTTGCGGAGTTGATCGACCCGGTGGACGTGCCGGTCGACGAGGAGTTGAAGAGTGCGGAGATGATCGGGCCGTTGCGGACCTCCTTCCCCTCCATGTTGCCGCCCGGCGAGGTCGCCGTGATCGCCTGGGAGACATGGGCCTGGGAGATGTGCACGTTGCCGTGGGCCTCGAGCGGCATGACCAGCAGGGCACCGATGGCGAACAGGCCGGCCATGGCACCGAGGACGGCGAAGCCCTGCTTGCGGTCCTTGGCCATCTTGCCGAAGGTCCATCCCAGCGCGAACGGGATGGCGAGCAGCAACCAGTTCAACAGCATGTTGGTCAGCCCGGTCGGGCTCTCGAAGGGATGGCCGGCATTGGCATTGAAGTACCCGCCGCCGTTGGTCCCCAGCTGCTTGATGGCCTCCTGGGAGGCCACCGGGCCACCGGCGATTCCCTGGGACTGACCGGTGACGGTGGTGAGCATGTGGGTGGCGTGCAGGTTCTGCTCCGCCCCCTGGGCGATCAGGATGACGGCGGCGACGACGGCGATGGGAATGAGGATGCGGATGACGATCCGGGTGAGGTCGGCCCAGAAGTTCCCCAGGGTGCTCGACTGCTTCCGGATCAGCCCGCGGATGAGTGCCACGGCCACGGCGATGCCGACCGCCGCCGATACGAAGTTCTGCACCGCCAACCCTGTCATCTGGGTCAACTGGGTCATGGTGTCCTCACCGGCGTAGTTCTGCCAGTTGGTGTTGGTGAGGAAGCTGACCGCGGTGTTGAAGGACAGTGCCGGCGGCACGGCGGCCAGATGGTCCGGGTTGAGTGGCAGGTGAGCCTGGAACCGCTGCAACCCGTAGAGGAAGAGTACGGAGATGAAGGAGAAGGCCAGGACCGAGATGGCGTAGGTGGTCCACCGCTGCTCACTCTCGGGATTGACCCCCGTGACCTTGTAGACGAGCCGCTCGACGGGCCCGAAGACCCGGTCCCCCGGGGCCTTCTTGTTCTGGAACACCTTGGCCATGTACGACCCCAGCAGTGGGGTGGAGATGGCCAGCAGGACGACCAGGACGATGACGGCGATGACGTTCTGGGACATCAGAGCTTCTCGGGGGCGACGAGGGCGTAGATCAGGTAACCGGTGACCACGATGGAGATGATCAGTCCGACCAGGTTGTCGTAGCTCTTCATGCCAATACCTCCTCGGGGATGGTGGTTTCGGACTCGGGCGCCTCGGTGCTGTCGGCGACGGCATCCTCGCTGCCGACCACCCGCTCGCACACGCGGACGAACGCCACCATCAGGGCGAAGAAGGCGACGATGATGAAAAGGAAGAGCACGTCAGCCACGGGGGCCTCCTGTCAGGTCGCCGGCAGTGGAGCCGACCGGGTCTGGAGATGTCACCTGGACACCTTGGCACCGCCGATCAAGCGCGAACAGGGTCGTTTGCAGGGTCTTTACGCGGCTCCGGCACGTCTTTACGCCGCTGTAACGGACAGGTCGGTGGGGCATCTGGTGGCGCCGGTCCGGGTCACGTGGCTCCGCACCCCCTGTCGTCACCCACGTTCTAGGGTTCCCCGGAGGCCCGGCGCCGGCGCCGGTCCGCCTGTCGCGAGGAGGACGGATGAGCGAGACGATGCAGGCCTACCGGTTGGTGGCATGGGGCGCGCCGCCGCAGCTGGTGGAGGTGCCGGTGCCCCGTCCCGGACCCGGGCAGGTCCTGGTGCGGGTGGCCGGCAACGGTCTGTGCCACTCCGACTTCACGATGGGGGAGCTGCCCGCCGAGATCGGCGAGATGCTGGGGTGGTCGATGCCGTTCACCCTGGGGCACGAGGTCGGCGGATGGGTGGCCGAGGTCGGGGTGGGCGTCTCGGGGCTCGACGAGGGGACCCCGGTGGCACTGCGGTCGCCGGCGTCGTGCGGGTCGTGCTGGTACTGCACCCGGGGCCAGGACAGCGCCTGTTCGGGCGGCCTGGTCGGCCGGGGCTACGGACGGGACGGGGGCCTGGCCGAGTTCGTACTGGCCGAATCGGCCGGCGATGTCCTGCCCCTCCGATCGGTCGACCCGGTCCTGGCCGGGCCGCTGACCGATGCCGGTGCCACCTCGTACCACGCCGTCCGACGCGTCCTGCCGAGGCTGAACCCGGGTGGGACCGCCGTGGTGATCGGTGCCGGCGGCCTGGGTGCATTCGCCGTGCAGTTCCTGAAGGCGCTGTCTCCCGTCCGGGTCGTGGCCGTCGATACGGACCCCGCCCGGTTGGAGGTGGCCGCTGCCCGCGGGGCCGACGACGTGGTGACGGGTGTCGACCGGGACACGGTGGGCCGGCTCCTCGAGCTGTCCGGCGGGGGGGCCGTCGCGGTGCTCGACTTCGTGGGCATCGACGAGACGATCGCCGCCGGCCTGGCGTCGGTCCGCCCGGGCGGGTCCTACGGGCTGGTCGGGGCGGGGATGGGCGGGTTCCCGCGGCCCTGGTACGGAGGCCTGCCCCGGGACGCCGAGATCTTCACCTTCCAGGGATCGTCACGCCAGGACGTCGAAGACGTCCTGGCCCTGGCCGACTCCGGCAACCTGGTGATCGACACCGAGCGGTTCGCCCTGGCCGACGTGGCCGACGCCTACGCCGCGCTCGACCGGGGCGGCCTGCGGGGCCGTGTCGTCGTGGTCCCGGGGGGCTGATCACCCCGGCTGGGTCGTGGGGATCGGAGCCGGGTGACCGGGGCCGCCTCCTGGATGCCGCGCCGACAACGAGCCGGGGGGGAAGGCTCGTGTCGGCCGCGACGTCCAGGACGCGGCCACCGCAGGAGGTGCGTCTACGCCCGCCAGTCCGGCCCACGTCCGGGGATGGCCTCGGCCAGCGCCTGGCGCGCGCGGTCGGCATCCAGATCGGCGCCGTACACGGGCGTGCCGGGCTGCTGGCGCCACGAGTCGTCGAGGCCACCGCCGTCGACCGGGTCGAAGCCGAGCGAGTCGACGAGCCCCGTGACGACATCCTTGGCATCGGGATCGTCACCCGCCACCGGTAGGGCGATCCGACCCGGGGTCCCGGCGGGGACGCCCCGGGTGAGCAGGTGCTCCGAGTAGATCCCGTTGAAGGCCTTCACCACCGTGACACCCAGCTGCTGCTCGACCCACCGGCTCTCGGGCATTCCGTCCTCGATGGCGGTGATCCTGCCGTCGCGCTGCTGCGGGTAGTAGTTGCAGGTGTCGATCACCACCACGTCGTCGGCGGCGCCTCGGAAGAGGTCCGGGGGGAGGACGGGGACCGACTTCATCGGAATGGTCACCACGACGACGTCGGCACCCTCGGCCGCGTCGGTGGCCAGGACGGCCGTGGCGCCCGTCTCGGCGACCAGATCGGCCAGCGTGTCGGGGCTCCGCGAGTTGGCCACCGACACCTGGTGCCCGAGGGCGGTCAGCCGTCGGGTGAGGTTGCCGCCGATGTTGCCTGCTCCGATGATTCCGATCTTCATGGGTGCTCCTCGGGTTCGGTGATCGTCCGTGTGACGAGTGGCACGGGTCCGGCGCCGGCGGGACCCGTGGGGCGGACCGCGCCGCACCGGGGGCCGCTACCGACTGCCTCCAGTACACCTGCTCCGTCGATTCCACCGAACGCGCCGGCGGAGTCCGGGTGCGGTGCCACCCGGATGACCTGCATCACTCGTCCGATCCCCGGACCACCGGGGCTCACGAGGTCGTGACCCCGCGGTCGACCGGCAGCAGCTGGGCCAGCAGCGCCCGGGCCGCCGGCGCCGACGACGCGGGGTTCTGCCCGGTGATCAGGGTGCCGTCGACCACCACGTAAGGGCCGAAGTCCGTGGGTCCCTTCGAATAGTTGGCCCCCGCCGCCACCAGCATGTCCTCCAGCAGTTCGGGGACGACCTCGGTCAGGCCCACGGCCGCCTCCTCACTGTCGGAGAACGCGGTGACATCCCGTCCGGCGAGGAAGCGCGATCCGTCGGGGTCGGTCACGTGGGCGAACGCCACCGGGGCGTGGCACACCGCGGCGACCGGTTTGCCGGCCGCCACGAACGCCTCGATGAGCCCGATGGAACTCGGGTTGTCCGGGAGGTCCCACAGGGGCCCGTGCCCGCCGGGGAAGAACACGGCGTCGAAGTCGGCGGCCGACACCTCGGCGAGCGGGAGAGTGGTGGCCAGCCGGTCCTGGGCGGCCACGTCCTTGTGGAACCGCCGGGTGTCGTCGGTCTGGCCACCGGGCTCGTCGCTGACCGGATCGATCGGCGGCTGCCCGCCGAGCGGCGAGCACAGTGACACGCCGATGCCGGCGTCGGTCAGCACATAGTACGGGGCGGCGAACTCCTCGAGCCAGAGGCCGGTGGCCCGGCCGGTGGTGCCCAGGGTGGCGTGGGACGTCAGCACCATGAGGGCCCGGGGATGGCGGCTGGCTGCGCTCACTGCGGCGATCCGGGCGCGGACGGCACGACCGACGGCACGGCTGGAGGCACGGCCGACGGAGGCACGACCGACGGCACGGCAGTCGGAGGCACGACCGGAGGCAGGGACGGGTCCACCCAGCCGAGCCGGAATCGTCGCCACGCCGGGAGTACGACCCGGTCGAGCCCCAACCAGCCGGCGTTGCGCCAGGCCAGGACGAGCAGGACCGACAGGATGGCGTACATCGGGTTGACCCCGGCCGAGCCGGAGAACATGTAGACGACATTGAGGGACAGGCCGGTGGCGGCCGCCGCACCCGTGAAGAAGCCGAGCAGGATCGCCAGCCCGATCAGGATCTCGGCGAGCGAGATGAACTTGGCGATCCACGAGGCGTTGGGGATGACGAAGTTGTGGAGGAACCCGGCCCACCACCCGTAGCTGGCACCGCCCTTGCCGGACGCCGAACCGGCCACCCCGGCCGTGGCGAAGCCCTTCACCCCGGCGCCGTTGCCGTACCAGAAGGCGGAGTGTTCACTTCCCCAGATCTTCTGGTAGCCGGCGTTGATCCACTGGTAGCCGAGCCAGAGCCGCACCAGCAGCCACAGGACGCTGGCCTGGTGCGAGCGGTAGAGCCATTCGGAGGCCCGGACCCGTCGGGGTGCCTCCCAACCGGTCAGTCCGGGCCGGTCGGCACGGTCCGCCGCCGGTCGAACTGTGGCCCGGTTGCCGTCCGGCCCCGCGTCGGGGGTGACGGCGCCGTCGGGGATCGGTGCCCCCCCGTCCGGTGCGCCGGTCGTGGGTTCGTCGGTGCGGAGTCCCATGGGGACCGCCAATCTTCCTCCGGATGCGGAGGATCAGGAGCTCGATCTGAGTGGATGGTGCGGGGGGCGCAGGAGCGGTCAGGCGGTCCACGGGTCGTACGGCTCGCCGTACGGGTCCGTCCGGCGCCGCGCCCGCGGTGACACGGGCGACCGGAAGGGGCTCCCGGTGGAGGCCACGGGGGGCGGTCGGGGCGGCTCGTCCGACGGTGCGCGGAACATCGGCGACGACGGGTGCCCGGATCGATCGCTCGAGCTGTCCTCGGCGGGAGGGAGGACGAGTCCGAGCAGCAGGTCGATCCGCTTGGCCAGGTGGTTGGACATGACTGCCTCGGTGCTGGAAGGCGTCACCGGGTGTCTGGAGCGACGTGCCGCGGTCTCGTGCCTCCGTTGCCGAAGGGGACCGGGCTCTGTCTGAACCGTACACCTCATCGTGGCCGTCCGCTCCGCCAGATCCCGGGGGCGCCGCCCTCCCGTCACCGCGGACAGGGTGTGTAGGGTGAGGACGAGCCGGTCGCACCCGCGGCCGAACGCGCTGAATCCGGACCACGTTGAGCGTCTCACCCTGTACCCAGGAGGCGATCGATGGCACGTGGCAGGCCGGCCTCCCCCCGTGTGCCGCGTGTTCCGGGACGGCGACGATGACCATGCCCGACGACCGGGTGTCCGCCATCATGGCGCGCCTCGCGTTCCATGAGGTCGACGGATCCGGGACGCTGGCCCTCTGCGAGGTGGCGGCCGAGCTCACCGGGGCGAGCGGTGCGAGCATCATGCTGCTCTCCGACGAGCTGGCACGGGGTTCGCTGTGCACCACCGACGGCGTCGCCGTCCACCTCGATGACCTGCAGTTCACCCTGGGCGAGGGGCCGTCGCTCGAGGCCCACGCACGGGGGTGCCCGGTGCTCGAGCCGGACCTGGCCCTGCACGCGTCGGTGCGGTGGCCGGTGCTCGTCCCCCTGGTGGTCGCCGCCGGTGTGCGGGCCGTGTTCGCCTTCCCCCTCCGGATCGGCGCGGTGCGCCTCGGCGCGGTCACGCTCTTCCGCGATG
>Ga0302196_10001249_pt1 | contig 24211 bp, 23 predicted proteins | sample II_Bog_N1_3_FD_198794 | JGI IMG/M metagenome (GOLD analysis project Ga0302196, IMG submission 198794) | Peat permafrost microbial communities from Stordalen Mire near Abisko, Sweden - II_Bog_N1_3 | ecosystem: Environmental > Terrestrial > Soil > Wetlands > Peat | place: Sweden: Abisko...
AGCGCTGCGGTGGTGGGCATCACGCCCTGCTTTTCACCCGCTTCGTCGATCAGGAGGACGCGGGGGACACGGATGTCTTCATTGATGCGCGGACCGTCCTTGGACGGGGGCGCGGGCATGGGGCGACGAATAGGCAGGCTCTCCTGGCGCTGTGAACGGGCGAAACGCGCCGAAATCGATGCGCTTCAACACCATAATGGCGAAGCACCTTGCGCCGATCAAGGCGCCGCGACCATTGATTTTTCGAAGCTGCTATTTCGGTGACAGTTTACTTATCTCATGAAGCGCGCGTGAGACCACATTATCGGGACGAGATAAGTAAACTGTCACCGAAATAGCCTTCACCGAAGGATGGGTTGCGGTCTTGGGCCTCGCCGTCTTGGTGTGAGGGTCCGGCCTGCAGCGGCTTCAAGGCCGGCGATCCAATCCTCGGCGCCCAACGGGCGTCCGGTGGTCTCCTCTCGCCGCAACGGGCCGTATTCGGCGTCCTCGTCGAAATCTGTGGCCAGAAACGTCCGGAAATCGCCGACGCGGTCAAGCAGGGGCGCGACCTTGACCAGCTTCCCATCGCGGCCGGACAAATGCGCATGTACGCTGGACCAGCGCCAATCCTGAGGGCGCTCCACCAGCCGCGCGCGCACCGGATTGAGTGCGACATAGCGCGCGGCCGAGATCAGATGCCGTTCGTCCATCACGACTGAGCCGAAACGACCTTGCCACAGATGGCCGGTCCAGCCGTTCCGCGTGTTGATGCGATTTGTGTAACGTCGATGCACCTCAGCGAACGTCCGCCTTACGCCATCCTCCTCCGACGGCGTCAGGATGATGTGGACGTGGTTTGGCATCAGGCAATAGGACCAGACCTCGGCGTTTGCCTTGGCGGCCGCCTCGGTCAGCAGGTCCAGATAGAAACGATAGTCCCCGTCGTCGAAGAATGTCCGCTCCCGGCGGTTGCCGCGTTGGGTGATGTGATGCGGCGCGCCGGGGACGACAAGACGAGCGATGCGCGGCATGGGCGGTTCCGCTATTTCGGGGACAGTTTACTTATCTCCGGAAGCGTTTCAATCCGGCCTCGGTGCGGTGTGAGATAAGTAAACTGTCCCCGAAATAGCTACCGCGGCTGCAGGTCCGCCGGCATCAGGTGCTGGCAGGCGCGCGCGACTTCGGCGACCGGCAGGTCGGCCAGGTTGTCGGCGCGCATCACCGTCACATGCCCGCGCGGCCCGTGCAGGACAGGGTCCGAGGACTTGGCGAACAGGGCCAGGGTCGGGGCGCCGGCGGCGGCGATCAGGTGCAGGGGCCCGGTGTCGTTGCCGACCGCCAGGGCCGACCGGGCGGCCAGGATGGCGATCTGGGCGAAGTCGGTGCGGCCGGTCAGGTCGCGGGCCTGGGCCTTGCGCTGAATGGCGCGGGCCAGGGCGCTTTCCTCCGGCCCGCCGACCACGACGATGTCCAGGCCCTGGCGGCTGAGGATGGCGGCGAGGTCGGCGTAGTAGTCGATCGGCCAGCGCTTGTCCTTCTTCCGCTCCGATCCGCCGGGCACCAGCAGCACGAAGGGTCTGGGCTTGACGCCGCCGGCGACGGGCCGCGGCGCCGGCGCCTTGCGCAGGATCCAGGACAGGTCCGGCGGCGGGGCCGAGCCGGGCGTGATCGGCGCGTCGTCCCAGATGCCGGCGATGCGCAGCTGGTCGGCGTCGCGCTCCAGCGCGTGCATGCGCTCGCGGCCCTTGCCCTTCTGCTGGTGCGAGGCGCCCGCGGCGACGCCCGACCATTCCGGCGGGAAGGGGCCCAGCATGCCGCGCAGGCCGGTGGTCTGGGAGCTGTTCTGCAAGTCATAGATCCGGTCGTACTTGGCCGCCCGCAGCCGGCCGATCAGCGCCATCCACTCGCCGGGGCCGCTGGGGCGCCCGTCGGCGTCCACCGCGTTGAAATAGGGGCTCGACTTGGCCAGGGCCTCGTAGGGCGGGGTGGTCAATAGGGTGATGCGGGCCTTCGGGTGGGCCTCGCGGATGCGCTTCATCGCGCCCAGCGCCTGCACGAAGCCGCCCAGGTCACCCAGCTTGATGACCAGCACCTTCTTGATCTCACGCGACTTGCGGCTCATGCGCTCCCGTCCAGCAATGCAGCGTAGACCTTGAGGGTCGCCGCGCACATGGCGTCCAGCGAATACAACCGGCGGGCTCGCTCCCTGGCCGCCGCCCCCATCGCCGCGCGGTCTTGCTTCGACATCATGACGGCGCGCGCGATCGCCTCCCCCCAGGCCGTGACATCGCCGGGCGCGACCCGCCAGCCGGTGACGCCGTCCTCGACCGTCTCCCGCGCCGCCCCATGATCGGCCGCCAGCACCGGCAGACCCATGGCCTGGGGCTCGACGGCGGTGCGTCCGAACGGTTCGGGCTTCAGCGATGGCGCGACGGCGATGTCGGCCAGGCGATAGGCCGCCGGCATGTCGTCGCAATGGCCAACCAGGCGCACATCGCCCTCCAGACCGCCGGCCCTGATCGCCTCCAGCAGTTCGTCGCGATAGCCGCCCCGGCCTTGTTCGTCGCCGACCAGCAGGATCAGGGGAACCGTCCGGCCCTCGGCCTTCAGCCTGGCCGCCGCGTCGATCAGCAGCCGCTGGCCCTTCCAGCGGGTCAGCCGGCCGGCGAGGATCAGCGTGATGCGCCCGTCATCCGGCGCGACGTCCCAGGCCTGGCGCAGGGCGTCCACCCGGGCGTCGGACACCTTGGCCGGATCGAACCGGTCCAGGTCGACGCCCCGGTCGATGGCGATCACCCGCTCGGGCGCGAGCCCATGCTCGGCGATCACCCGGTCGCGGGTGTAGGCCGAATTGGCGATGGTCAGGCGGCCGCGGGTCATGATGGCGTTGTACCAACGCTTCACCGGCCCCTTGGCTTCGTAGACTCCGTGATAGGTGGCCAGGAAGGGAACCCCGGTCATGCGCGCCGCCAGATAGGCGCTGAAGGCCGGCGCGCGGGAGCGGGCGTGGATCAGGCTCACGCCCTCGGCCCGGATGATGGCCGCCAGCCGCTGCGCGTTGGCCAGAATGACCGCCGGATTCTTCGACTGCATCGGCAGCTGAACCAGCACCCCGCCATCCGCCTGCAACCGCGCCGCCATCCGCCCGCCGCGCGAGGCGACGAGCGACCGCCCGCCGGCGGCGATCACCGCGCGGGAGACATCGAGCGTGGTCTGCTCGGCCCCGCCGGTTTCGAGCTCGGGGGTGACCTGCAGAAGGGTGAAGTTGGCTGGCGGTCGGTTCACCTTGCCTGCATAACCGGTTAGGGGCGCCCGGAACATGGGGCGAAGTTGAGCGATCGGCGATGGGCGAGACCAACGGCTTCCTGGAACGCGACGGCGAGCGTCTCGCCTGGCGGCGTGTCGCCGGGGCGGCGCCTACGGTGGTCTGGCTGGGCGGTTTTCGCTCGGACATGGCGGGGACCAAGGCCCAGGCCCTCGCCGATTGGGCCGAGGCCAATGGGCGCGGCTTTCTGCGGTTCGACTATTTCGCCCACGGCGAGTCCTCCGGCGACTTCCTGCAGGGGACCATCACCCGCTGGCGGCTGGACGCCCTGGCGATGATCGACGCGATGACCGAGGGGCCTCTGGTCCTGGTCGGCTCGTCCATGGGCGGGTGGCTGGCCTGCCTTGCGGCGTTGGCGCGGCCGGAGCGGGTGGCGGGGCTGGTGCTGATCGCGCCTGCGGCCGACTTCACCGAGGCGCTGATGTGGGCGCAGATGGACGCTGCCGCGCGCAAGGCCGTTGAGACCGACGGGGTCTGGATGCGGCCGTCGGACTACGGCGATCCCTATCCCATCGGCCGCGCCCTGATCGAGGACGGCCGCCGCTGGTCGATCCTGCCGGGCCCGGTCGGGATCACCGCGCCGGTCCGCGTTCTCCAGGGCGGCCACGATCCCGACGTGCCCTGGCGGCACGCCCTGGCCCTGGCCGAGGTGATCGAGGCGGAGGACCTGGTCTTCACCCTGATCCGCGACGGCGACCACCGGCTGTCGCGGCCGTCGGACATCGCGCGGCTGATCGGGGCGGTGGAGGATGTGGGTTAGGTGGGTCGGACTATTTCGGGGACAGTTTACTTATCTCGCCCAAGGCGAGGGCCTCGCCGACGCGCTTCAGGAGATAAGTAAACTGTCCCCGAATTAACCACGCGTTTGCTGCTAATCCTCCCATATGCCTCCTGTCTCCCGAACCCGCGCGCGCCTGCTGGCCTGGTACGACGCCAACGCCCGGTCGCTGCCTTGGCGGACCAGCCCGTCCGACCAGGCCACGGGCGTGCGGCCCGACCCTTACCGCGTCTGGCTGTCCGAGGTGATGCTGCAGCAGACCACCGTGCCGCACGCGACGCCCTACTTTCTGAAATTCCTCCAGCGATGGCCCACGGTCGCCGATCTGGCCGACGAGGACGACGCGGTGGTGATGGCCGCCTGGGCGGGGCTGGGCTACTACGCCCGCGCCCGCAACCTGCTCGCCTGCGCCCGGGCCGTGGCGCGTGACCACGGCGGGGTGTTTCCCGACACCGAGGCCGGCCTGTTGAGTCTGCCAGGGGTGGGCGCCTATACCGCGGCGGCCGTCGCGGCGATCGCCTTCGATCGTCCGGCCAATGTGGTCGACGGCAATGTCGAGCGGGTGATGGCCAGGCTTTACGCCGTCGAGGCGCCGCTGCCGGACGCCAAGCCCGAACTGAAGCGGCGGGCGGGCGCGCTGGTGGCGGACGATCGACCCGGGGACTGGGCCCAGGCGCTGATGGACCTCGGCGCCACGATCTGCCGCCCGAAGGCGCCGCTTTGCGAGCTTTGTCCCCTGGCCCAGGGGTGCGCGGCCCTGGCCGGCGGCGCGCCCGAAACCTATCCGCGCCGCACGCCCAAGGCCGATCGGCCCCGGCGTTTCGGCGTGGCCTATCTGCGGCTGCGGGATGGGCGCGTCGGCCTGGTTCAGCGCCCGGCCAAGGGGCTGCTGGGCGGCATGCTCGGGCTGCCGACCAGCGACTGGCGCGCATCGCCCTGGACCGAAAGCGAGGCGATCGAGGCCGCGCCAAGTATTGGCGCCTGGCGCCGGATCGGTGAAATCGAGCACGTCTTCACCCACTTTTCCTTGACCCTGCAGGTCTGGCGCGCGGACGACGGCCCGGCCTTCGACGGCGTCATCTGGACGCCGCTTTCCGACCTCGAAGCATTGCCGAGCGTTTTTCTTAAGGCCGCAAAACAGGGCCTAGATCAATTTTTCTGACCCATTCTCGTGCCCTGTGTTCTGAAAAGGCTCATTTTTCCGATTTTTTCGGCCTGAAACGAACAAAACTGTCGGGAAATCGCTCTATTGCATGCGGCGAGCGGTCGGCGTATGGCGCCGCCGTGTCTGTTACCCACCGGTCCGATTACTAGGCTCATACGAGCGCGGTCGGGCGGTCGGAAGCAGTGGCGCGTAAAACGAAATAAAACCGGAGGAAACACATGAAAATGATCATGGCGATCGTCAAGCCGTTCGCCCTCGACTCGATCCGCGAAGCCCTGACCGCCATCGGCGTCGAGGGCATGACCGTCTCGGAAGTCCGCGGCTACGGCCGCCAGAAGGGCCAGACCGAAATCTATCGCGGCAATGAATACAGCGTCGCCTTCGTGCCCAAGCTCAAGCTCGAGATCGTGGTCGATGACCGCCAGCTCGCCGCCGCCACCGAAGCGGTGGTCAAGGCCGCCAACACGGGCAAGATCGGCGACGGCAAGATCTTCGTGCTCGACGTCCTGGACGCGGTCCGCGTCCGCACCGGCGAGCGCGCCTTGGCCGCCGTCTGATTGATGGCGCGTGTGGCGCCGCCGCTCTGAACTCGTAGATGTTGGGTTGGAGCGGCGTTCGTGCGTGGTTCGAGACGCGACGGAGACGTCGCTCCTCACCATGACTAGACGGGAAGGGCTCTCCAAAACCTAGTCATGGTGAGGAGCGTCCCGCCTGGGACGCGTCTCGAACCACGCACGGTTTCGGCCATCCGCGATTGGGCTTGGCGCGCCTGCGATTTAGCTCGAGGGTGTTTCCAGCCCGGCGCGAACCTGGGTTCGCAGCACGTCGATCGGGGTCAGGCCGCGGTCGGTCTTGAAGTGCCAGTAGGTCCAGCCGTTGCAGGCGGGCTGGGACTGGACCATGGCCCCGACCTTGTGGATCGAGCCGGACAGCTCGCCCACCGCCAGGCTGCCGTCCGCGCGCACGCGCGCCACATGCGCGCCCTTGGGGCAGAACAGCTTGTCGCCGGGCCGCAGCAGGCCGGCCTCGACGATCTGGCCGAAGGGGATGCGCGGCTCCGATCGCTTGGAGCCCATGACGTCCAGGTCTTCCGGCGACACCGGGATCACCTTGGCGATCCGGTCCCGAGCGACGGCCACATAGTCCGGCTCGCGCTCCAGGCCGATGAACCGGCGGCCGAGCCGTTTGGCCGCCGCGCCGGTGGTGCCGACGCCGAAGAAGGGATCGAGCACCAGGTCGCCCGGCTTGGACGACGACAGGATCACCCGGTGCAGCAGGGCTTCCGGCTTCTGGGTCGGGTGCGCCTTATTGCCGTTGGCGTCCTTGATGCGCTCTTCGCCGGTGCACAGGGCCAGGGTCCAGTCCGAGCGCATCTGCAGCTCGTCGTTGGCCATCTTCATGGCGTCGTAGTTGAAGGTGTAGCGCTTGGGCCCGCGTCCCTTGGCGGCCCAGATCAGGGTCTCATGGGCGTTGGTGAAGCGGGTGCCCTTGAAGTTGGGCATGGGGTTGGACTTGCGCCAGATCACGTCGTTGAGGATCCAGAAGCCCAGGTCCTGCACCGCCACGCCGACGCGGAAGATGTTGTGGTAGCTGCCGATCACCCACAGCGAGCCATTGTCCTTCAGCACCCGGCGGCATTCCTTCAGCCACGCGCGGGTGAACTTGTCGTAGGCCTCGAACGAGGCGAACTGGTCCCAATGGTCGTCGACCGCGTCGACCTTGGAATTGTCGGGACGCAGCAGGTCGCCGCCGAGCTGAAGATTGTAGGGCGGATCGGCGAACACCAGATCGACGCTGCCGTCCGGCAGAGCCTTGAGGCTCTCGATACAATCGCCCTCGATGATGGTTTCCGGCCCGAAGGTCATGCCAAGCGTCCTGCTCTGCTGAGTCCGGGACGGTTGGGCCATCAGGGTAAAGATCAGGTTTAAACCGGCTTGGCCATTCGGCGCCTAGGCGGGGCGGCGGGGGCGCTGTCTGGCGGACACTGACTTGATGATCAGCGGCCCGGCGCCGCTCGCGGGCAGGGGCGTCTTCGCCGCCGCCAACGCCCGTTCGATCATGGCGACGATATCCGGCCGGTCGAGGTCGTCCGGCCCTGTCAGCACGATATGGCGCACTTGCGAGCCTTGCCCTTTGAGGATGCCGTCCGGATCGTCGAGGCTGACGCCTTGGAGAAAGAAGAGGCTGATCCACCTGGGATAGACGGCGATGGACAGGATCCCGTTGGACGACCGGTCGTCCGGGCTGAAGCCGACCGCCAGGGCGTTGTAGTTGTCGTAGACCAGCCGATGCGCCGTCGGCAGCCTGATCGCCATCCTGGCCAGGATTTCGCTCGCCTGCGCGGCGATCGGCGGCGCGTATTTTGCGATGAAGGCCGCAAGCTGGCGATCGGCGCTGTCCATGCGCTGATGCTGATCGCGGAGGCGCTTCGCGTCAACGCGTGCCAAGCGTGGCGATGGCGGCTAAATCTCGCCCGATGACCGCAGCAGCGCCGCCAGCCGCCGGAACCCCGCCCGCCGAGATCGCGATCGACGCCGATCTCGTCCGCGCCCTGCTGGCGGCTCAGCACCCCGATCTGGCCGATCTGCCGATCAGTCTTGCCGAGACGGGCTGGGACAATGCGATGTTCCGGCTGGGCGAGACGCTGGCTGTGCGGCTGCCGCGACGCGCCGTCGGCGCCAGGCTGATCGCGCATGAGCAGCGCTGGCTGCCGGTGCTCAAGGATCGGCTGCCGCTCGCCATCCCGGCCCCCGTCCGTGTCGGCGTGGCCCAGGACGACTATCCCTGGCCCTGGAGCGTCACGCCCTGGTTCGCCGGCGAGACCGCCGATCTTTCGCCGCCCGACGAGGACCAGGGCGAGGTCCTGGGCGGCTTCTTCGCCGCGCTGCACCAGCCGGCGCCGGCCGATGCGCCGCACAATCCCGTGCGCGGCGTGCCGCTGAACGCGCGCGCGGCGGCGTTCGAGGCGCGCGCGGCCGGGCTGGCCGCCCACGGCCGCCCCGTCGAGCCGGCGATCCGGGCCATCTGGGCCGACGCCCTGGCCGCGCCCGACGACGCCGCGCCGACCTGGATCCAGGGCGACCCCCATCCGCGCAATGTGCTGGTCGATCAGGGCCGGATCGTCGCGATCATCGATTGGGGCGACCTCGCCCGGGGCGACCGCGCGTCCGACCTGGCGGCGGTGTGGATGCTGCTCCCGACCGCCGAAAGCCGGCGCCGCGCGATGGCGGCCTGCGGGACGGTGTCCGAGGCGACCTGGCGGCGCGCGCGGCTGGGCCGTCCTCTACGGCGCCATGCTGATGGATGCGGGGCTCACGGACGATCCGCGCATGGCGGCCATCGCCGCGGCGACCTTCGAGCGGCTGAAGACCGGCCCCTGACGGCTTCTTTGTTCACCCTCATAGAACGATGTTCGGCCATTGACGCCCTGTTAACCTTGGCCAGCCAAAAGTTTCCGCCGTCTCGTGAACGCCGACGTCGCCAGCCAGAAAAAGCGGCGCGGTTCGCGGGCGGGGTAACTGCGCTGGAGCGCATGAGGGGTGAGGGATATTTGGAAGCACTAGCCGCGCTACGCATCCTGATCATTGATGACAATGAGCAGATGCGCACCATCATCGGCGCGGTCCTGTCCGCGGCCGGCGTTCGCGATCTCCACTTTGCTCCCGACGGACGCGCGGGGTTCGAAGTCGTCTCGCAAGTCGGCGTTGACGCGGTCTATGTGGACCAGGAAATGCCGGTGATGAACGGGCTGGATTTCATCTCGGCGGTCCGCCGCATGGAGACCCAGGCGCGCTACATGCCGATCATCATGCTGACCGGCCACTCCGAGCGTCGGCGCGCCGAGCAGGCGCGCGATCGCGGCGTGACCGAATTCCTCTGCAAGCCGGTCACCGCCAACACCATCGTCGGCCGGCTGAACACGCTCATCATGAGTCCGCGCCCGTTCGTGTTCTGCGACAGCTATTTCGGTCCCGATCGGCGCCGTCACCGGCTCGCCGGCTACGCCGGGCCCAAACGACGCTCGCTGGACCACGCACAGGCGATCGCCGTCTGAGCACGGCTACCGGTTGATCACCCGGGTGCGATAGATCGTTGGCCATTCCCCGGCGACGGGGCCGCCGCCGCAGCGGACGAGGGCGTCGTAGTCACTAAGCTGGAACGCCTGTCCGGTCCAGGTCCAGGTGCTGGACGAGCCGCAGTCGGCGATGCCGCGCCCCTTGGCCGACTGGCCAAAGGCGGCCGACTTGGGATCCCAGTCGCCTTCGGTGTATTCGCCGTCGGAATTGGTGGAGTCCCCGGGATCAAGCCGGGGTTCCAGCGGCATGAACAGCTGATGAGCCTTGGCCGGCGCGTCGCGCGGGGCTTCGAACACCAGCACCGTGCCCTGATAGGCGGCCTCCATGCAGCCCAGGATGACGATCGCGTTGGCGCCGTCCAGGGCGTGGGCCTGATCCTGAGCGGCCTGTTCCGCGTCGCAGTCATGGGCCTTCAGCACCCGGGCCTCCGCCTTGCGGACCGCCGCGGCGAATGCGGCGCTGTTCGGCAGGTTGTCGGGCGTCGGTCTGGCGTAGATCACCGGGGCGGGCGTCGCGGGCGGCACGGTGGAGGCCGGCTTGGGGCCGGGGCGCGCCAAAGCGGTGACGCCGCCCAGCCGTCCCTGATCATCGTCCATCGCCAGCAGCGCCGCCTTCATCCCGCTCAAGGAGACGTAGGGCGCCCCTTTGCCGGGGCCATAGGCCAGCCTGGCGCCGTCGCCGATGGCGCGGATGAACCGCTCCGCCGCCGCGCCGCGCAGCGTCAGGCTTTCGGTCTTGGCGTCCCTGGTCCAGGCGAAGGCGCCCAGCGGCTTGCCATCCAGAAGCGGGCCGCCGGGGCCCGGCAGGGCGGGGCTGGCGTCCTGATCGCCAACGATGGTCACCTCCAGGGCGCCGGTCGGACCCGCCTCGCGCTCAATGCTCAGATAGCCGCCGCCGCCCGCGCCATCGTCGGCCGCAACATATTTGGCGAAGCAGGCGCGGGTGTTGTCGCAGGCCAGCACCCAGTCCTTGATCTCGCGATACTCCGGCTGGGCGCCGAGCACCGGCGCATAGGGGATGGCGGTCGCGGCCGCGGCGTGGACGCCCGCCAGCAGGGCCAAGGCCGCCGCGGCCGAAGGGACCTTCGGGTCGATCATGATTGTCTCCGAAGCCTCGCGGCGCGCCGGGCGGCGTCCCGCCCGTGTCGTGGATGGCCTACTTCGATGGATTGCCGATGAAGGGCAGGGGCCCGTTGCTGGCGTAGGTCGGCAGCTGGCCGTTCCATTTCTCGATCGCCCGCAGCTGGATGATTTCCGGATTGGTGCGCAGGGATTCGGCGATCAGCTGGTTGGCCTGGGCGTCGCCCTTGGCCGCTTCCACCTTGGCCTGGGCGTTGGCCGTGGCGGTGGCGACGTTGGCCTGGGCGGCCAGCGCGGCCTGCTCGTTGGCGATGCGCAGGTTGATCTGGTCATGCACCGATTGCGGCAGGCGCAGGGTGCCGGCCCAGAACAGCTTCTCGATGTTCAGGCCGTAGGGGGCGAAGTAGCGGGCCACGTCCGCCTGCACCTGCGCCAGCAGCGCCTCCTTCTTCGGTCCGTAGATCTCCTCGACCCCCAGCACGCTGGCGTCATCGTTGAGCGCATTGCGGATGGCGTTGCGGATCTGGTTGGCGACCAGGCCGGTCGCGTCGGTGCGGAACTTCGAATAGAGCTTGGGCGCCAGGTCCGGGTTGACCGAATAGCTGACCCCGATGTCGGCGGAGATGTTCAGCCCGTTCTTGTCATTGAAGGTGAACTCCTCGTTGTTGGTGGAGCCCTCCGTGGTCGAGGCGGTGTAGGTGTAGGTCTGGGTGAAGACCGGGTATTCGATGATGTTGGTGCCGAACGGCGTGAAGTAGGTGCCCACCTGCAGCGGCTCGGCCGAGACGCCGGCGCCGGAGCCATACTGGTTGATCTTGATGCCGACATGGCCGGGCTGAACCTGGCCGCAGGCGGCGAGCGCCAGGGCGCATCCGACGACGATGGCGACGATGCGCGGGGTCATTGCGACTTCCATTCTATCTTCTGGCCTTCGGCCCGGTGAAACCGCTCGGGGAAACGACGAAAGTCCAACACCAGCTGGATGCCCACGGCGATGGTCCCGACCAGGGTCGCCACGCCCAGCCCGATCGCCAGCCACAGATCCAGATCGTTGTGGGCGTCGACCAGCCAGGGAATGAAGAAGCCCACGCTCGCCAGGAGCGCGATGCCGATCCCGACAACCCGCAGCACTGTAATGATGACGAAGTTGCGGATCGTCCGGATCCCGTCCTCGGTCATGCCCACCCCCGTACCGCGCGAATATCCTAGACTTTCGCGCCCGCGTCCATGGCGGGCTTTCAGCGGAGCGCGCCTGCCTCCTTCGACACGCCGCTTCGCGCCTCCGCAGTCCGCGGCCTAGGCGGCGCCGCCGGCCAGTCCCTGCCGCGCCTTGTCCAGCTCCTCGGCATAGCGGCGCACCGCGTAGCCTTCGGTCAGCAGGCCGAGCAGCTTGCGCGACTGCAGGTCGTCGACCACCGCCAGCGCCTCGCTTTCGGCGGCGTCGAAGGCGCGCATGGCGTCGCGGACGTTCATCGCCGGTGTCAGCGGGGCGTCGCCCCAGCGGGCGATGTCGGCGACGGTGCGCTTGGCGTCCTCGTCCGGATGCTCGGCGGAGGCGAAGGCGTCGGCGGTCAGGGCCACGCCGACATATCGGCCGTCGGCGTCGACCACCACCACCCGCTGGGTCGAACCCAGCGGATTGCGGCGGCGAAACTCGGCCAGGCTGGCGTCGGCCAGAATGGTCCCCGGATCGCGCCGCATCATCCGCCCGACGGTCAGATTGCGCATCCAGCCCACGTCGATGGCGCTGCGGATGGTCTCGCCGCGCAGATGCAGCCGCCAGGTCGAGAAGGAGTAGCCGAAGGTCTCGCGCACCACGAGCGCGGAGATCACGCCGGCCATCAGCACCACCGTGGTCACGCCGAAGTCGCCGGTGGTCTCCAGCACCAGGAAGGCCATGGTCAGCGGCCCGCCGATCACCGCGACCGCCAGGGCGCTCATGCCCGTCAGCATGCAAAGGGTCTCATCCACCGGATAGTTGGGCGCGACCAGGAGCAGCATGGCGGCGAACAGCTTGCCGGCCAGGGCGCCCAGGAACAGAGACGCGAAGAACAGGCCGCCGCGAAAGCCGGCGCCGAGCGAGATCACCGAGGCGAACATCTTCAGGCCGAGAAAGGCCGCCAGCGCCGCGATGGACAGCTTCGCCGGAATGTCGATCCGCATGGCGCCGTGGCCGGCCGCGAGCACCTGGGGCGTGATCAGGGCCAGGCCGGTCATGATCAGGCCGCCCGCCACCAGCCGCGCCGGCTTGGGCAGCCGCGTGGCGTCGAAGGCCAGTTCGGCCAGGTGGACCGCGCGCATGATCGCCACGCCCAGCACCGCGCACAGGATCCCCAGGAGGATGGTCAGCGGATAGTCGTCGAGCCGGAGCGGCGCGACCGCCGGCATGACCAGGGCGTAGCTGACCGCGCGCAAGGCCTTGGTGGTCCACACGCCCGTCAGGCTGGCGGCCAGCACCGGCGCGACATTGCCGACGCTATAGACGCCGATGATCAGCTCGAAGGCATAGAAGGCGCCCGTCAGCGGGGCGCCGAACGCGGCCCCGATGGCGCTGCCGGCGCCGCAGCCGACCAGCACGCGCAGGTCGTTACGGCGCAGGCGCAGGCTCGACCCCAGCTTGGACGCCAGCCCCGCGCCGGTCTGGGCGTAGCCGGCCTCCAGCCCGACCGATGCGCCGAAGCCGTTGGCGATCAGGGTCTGGAAGGTGACCCAGACGCTGTCGCGCAGGGACATCTGACCCCCGTGCAGGGCGTTGGCCTCGATCGGGTCGACCGGCACCTGCGGCCGGCGATTGCTCCACAGGATTCCGGCGATGGCGGCGATGACGCCGCCGAGGATGGGGGCGAAATAGCCGCGCGGCAGGTGGGCGACGCCGCTGAGCCGCTCGCCGTGCACGCCGAACAATAGGTTATGGAGCTCGCTGGAGATGGTGCCGATCAGCGACACCGCCAGGCCGGATCCGACGCCCACCAAGGCGCCAAGGCCGACCATCCAGATCTCGCGCCCGCGCAGCAGGCTGCGAACGCGCCGCGCCCAGTCGCGCCGGGGGATGGACCGGGTCGGCGCGGCCTCGACGGTCACGACCCGTCCACGCGCAGATCGCCCACGCGCAGCTCGCCCGCCAGCGCCAGCTTGACCGGCGCCCAGCTCATCCGGTGGATCGGGCAGGGGCCGAGCCGGACCAGCGCCTCGACGTGAAGGGGCGCGTGATAGCCCTTGTGGGCGGCGAAGCCGTAGCCGGGATAGAGGCCGTCCATCTCCTCCATCAGCCGGTCGCGGGCGGTTTTGGCCAGGATCGAGGCCGCCGCGATCGAGGCGGAAAGGCCGTCGCCCCCGACCACCGTCTTGATCGGACAGGGCAGTTTGAAGGCGTAGTTGCCGTCCACCAGGGCGAAGGCGGCGGCCGTGCTCAGCCCCTCGACGGCGCGATGCATGGCAAGCCCGGTCGCGTGCAGGATGTTGAGCTCGGCGATCTCCTCGACGCTGGCCGAGGCGACGCACCAGGCCAACGCGCCGGCCTTGATCTCGGCCTCCAGCCGGTCGCGGGCCTTGGCGCTCAGCTTCTTGGAATCGTCCAGTCCGGCGATCGGGCTTGCGGGGTCCAGGATCACGGCCGCCGCATAGACGGGCCCGGCCCACGGCCCGCGCCCCGCCTCGTCGACGCCGCAGACGGGCCCGGGACAGGCCGCTTCGAGGAGCAGGTCAGGCATCTGAACTCCGCTCATCCCCGCGAAGGCGGGAATCCATAGCCCGACGTTGCAGGCCGTGGCGCAAGGTCTTCAGGCGACGGCTCAATGGATCCCCGCGTTCGCGGGGATGAGCGGGTGAAAGCAAGGTCATCGGCTCCTCACCATCCCCTTGACCGCCTGGTGCCGGAAGCAGTCCGTGGTGTGGTCGTTGACCATGCCCACCGCCTGCATGAAGGCGTAGACGATCACCGGGCCGCAGAACTTGAACCCCTTGGCCTTCAGCGCCTTGGCCATCGCCTCGGCCTCCGGCGTCTGGGCCGGCACGTCGCCGCGCCCGGTCCAGCGGTTCTGGATCGGCGCGCCGCCGGTGAAGCTCCACAGAAAGTCGGCGAAGTCCTCGCCGCGCTCGCGCATATCCAGATAGATTTTCGCGCCATTGATGGCGGCGTCTATCTTGGCGTTGGAGCGGACGATGCCCGCGTCGGCCATCAGCCGGACGCGATCGGCGTCGCCGTAGCGCGCGACCTTCTCCGGATCGAAATTGTCGAACGCCGCCCGGAACGCCTCGCGCTTGCGCAGGATGGTGATCCAGGCGAGGCCGGCCTGGAAGCCGTCCAAGACCAACTTTTCCCACAGGGCCCGTGGGTCATACTCGGGAACGCCCCACTCCTGGTCGTGATAGGCCTCGTAGAGAGGATCGCCGGCCATGCCGCGCCAGGCGCAACGATTCGGAGCGTCGGTCATACGCGCCAACCTAGGCCCGCGGGGCGGTGGCGGGAAAGGGGCAATGGGTCGCGGGCGTTGTCGCCTCCCTTGCGAAACGACTGCCCGAGAGCCCGTGCGTCCTTCGAGACGCCCGCGAAGAGCGGGCTCCCCAGGATGACCAGACTTTTGGGCGGCGCCAAATCTAGTCATGGTGAGGCGGGCTCGCCTTCGAGCCCGTCTCGAACCACGCACCGTCACACCGTCGGCGCCACCTCCTTCTTCGCCCGCCGCGAGAGCAGCCAGATCAGCGGCGCCGCCACAAACGCGAAGGGCAGGGTGTAGGCGGCCAGGGTGATGACGGCGGCGAATGCGGCCATCAGGTGACGCGCGAACGCGCCGCCCGCCTGCTGCACCGGCGCGCTCAGCCCATCCGGCGCAACGGCGCCCAGCGACAGATAGTCGACCGTCACCGTCTCCATCGCCACCCGGCTGCTCATCAGGGCCATGTCGGAGCGAGCCTGGTCCATCTCGCCCTGGACGCGGGTGATCTCCTTTTCCACATCCAGCGTGTCCTGGAGGTTCTTGGTGCGACGCGCCATCAGCCCCTGCAGGCGGGCGAGCTCGGCGGCCCGGGCGCGTTGGGCGGCGCCCGCGTCGACGATGGGCTGGCTCAGATCCTCGCCGGTGGTTCCGCTGTCGGCGACGCGGCCGCCGACGCCCTTGACGTCGCTTTCGGCGCGCACGCGGAACATGCGCATCCACGCCGGGGTGGCGCGCAGGGTCAGCTCCGCCTTGGCGTCGTCCTTGCCCTGCGCCGATGCGCTGGCGGCCATCACCTGGCATTGCAGGGTCCCGGCCCGCTCGCAGGCGTCCTGATGGCTCTCCATCATCGGCCGCACCTGGGCCGAGGGCAGGGCCAGGCTGTAGGTGTAGGCCATCGCCAGCTGCGGCGGCGTCGGCGCGGATGCGGGGTTGGGGCCGGGCTTGGCGCCGGGGTCCACGGCGGCCTGATCGACGTTGGCGGCCGGGGGCGCAGGGGGCGCCGCGCCGCCGCCGGCGTCAGCGGCGGGCTTGCAGGCGGCGAGCAATAACATCACGCAGAGTACGGAGCAGGCGACTGGAAGATTGGCTCTCATCACGCGGTCCTCACGTTCTGATCACGCCCCCGTGATCAGACGATCACGGATTCGTGATCTCGGCAAGCGGCATGTCGTCAAAACCGCGTGGCATCCTTTGCGGGACGAGAGCCAGATCCATGCCGCAGACGAAACTAAGAGCCGCATTCGCCCTGTGTTTGGCCCTGGCGAGCTTGGCGTCGGCCGCGTTAGCCGCCATCCCCGCGCCGCTGGCGATCATCGCCGACCTCGACCTCGCCAAGCCCTTCGCGGCGCGTTCGCCTTGGCGCTTGATCGCCTCACAGGGCCCGTCCGTCGACGATCCGATCGGACTGAACGGCCAGATTCCCGGCGCCATCCAGCTATGCCTGCGCCGTGAACAGGGCGCCGCATGCGATCCGGCGCTGGCGAGCAAGCTGCCCGGCGCCGCAAGCGACGACCTCTACGCCTCGGCCCACTATCTCGACCGCGCCGAGATCGTTTATCCGCGGGCGACCGGCGAACCCCTGTTGCTGGTCCAGGCCTCAAGCATCCACAGCGGCGACGGCGACCAACTGCGCATGACCCAGGTGTTGGCCTACCGCAGCCAGGGCGACCGGTTCGAGCGGGTCTACGACCACCAGACCGGCGCGAACAACAATCAGGAGGTCCGTTTCATCGCCTCGGGCCCGCTGCGGGGCGACATCATCTCATCCGAGCCGACCCAGAACGCGCCTTACGGTTTCTGGATTACGGTCAACACCCTGGCGCCGGGCCAGGCGTACAAGCAGGCGCTCCGCTATCGCAGCGCGACCCACTACGGCGACGGCAATCCGCTGGCGGTGATCGATTCCGAAATGGCCAATATCGAGCAGCGCCTGGGCCTGTGGAAGCCGGGCTTGCCGCTGCCCCTGCCGGCCGGCGCCTGCGCCAAGCCGCATCTGGTCAAGATGGAGCTGTGGTGCAGCTGAGCGGCTAGGCCGAGGCGTCCCCGCCCAGGCCCTGAAAATACCCCGGCGTCTCGACCCGAACCGCCCGCCCATCCACCGTCAGCGGCCCCTCGATCCGGTCCAGCCGCACCAGCGCGATCGCCCGCCCAGCGCCGACGCCGACCACCTCGCCAGCGCGCAGATCGCCGTTCAGCACCTCCGCGCCCGCCGACGGCGCGGGGCCGCCGAAGCTCAGGCCGACCATGCGCGACTTGATCAGGCCGCGCCGCTTCATTCGCGAGGTGGTCTCCTGGCCGACGAAACAGCCCTTCTGGAAGTCGATCCCGCCCAGCAGGTCGAAATTGGCCTCGATCGGATAGGCGCTCTCGGGCAGGCAATCCTTGGCCGGGTCGGGCACGCCGAGCGACAGGCGGTGGGCGTCATAGGCGGCTTCGTCGCCGACGTCCGCCCAGTCGATAGCCACGCCATAGCCCCGCCAGCCCAGCGCCTGCAGACGCGGATCGGCCAGCCAGCCGTCGCCCGGCGCCGCATCGCCCCAGGCCGCCAGCACCTCGCCCTCGACCGCGGCGATGTCCACCTTGGCCCGCAGCCGGTACATGGTCAGCCGCATCGTCAGCGCCTCGCGGTGGGCCGCCGCCACATCGACCAGACAGCCGTCCGCCTCGCCGATCAGGAACAGGTCGTACAACAGCTTGCCCTGGGGGTTGAGCAGGGCGCCGTAGCGGATTTCACCGGCGGCCAGAGTCTCGACATCCTGGGTCAGCAGACCCTGCAGGAAGTCGCGCCAGTCCGGTCCGCCGACGCGGACTAAGGCCCGGCGGGTTAGTCGAGCGATGTGAGGGGTTTCGATCATAGCCCTCATGTGGCGCCGCGACCCTTTGAGCGCCAGCCCGTTGCGGCCTATAGGGTTAGCGATGGCGGAAAAGTCCTTCCCGATTCTGTTCATTTCCGGCACCCGGATCGGCGATGCGGTGCTCTCATCCGGCCTGATCAAGCGGCTGCTGGACGAGATTCCCAACGCCCGTTTCACCATCGTCGCCGGCCCCGTGGCCGCGCCCTTGTTCCTCGACACCCCCAACCTGGACGAGGTGATCGAGTTTCGCAAAAAGCCCAATGACGCCCACTGGTTCGAGCTGTGGTGGAAGGTGCGCGGGCGTCGCTGGGGGCTGATCGTCGACACCCGCGGCTCCGGGCTCGCGCGGTTCCTGTCGACTCGAAAGCGCGCCATCTACCGCCGCCGGCACGAGGACCCGCCCGCCCACAAGGTGATCGAGGCCGCCCGCCTGCTGCAGCTTGAGGACGATCCGCCGGCTCCCTTCCTGTTCACCGATCCGCAGACCGAGGCGGCGGCCGACGAGATCATGCGCTGGGGTGGCCCGGTCCTGGCCATCGCGCCCGGCGCCAACTGGGTCGGCAAGGCCTGGCCGGCCGAACGCTTCGGCGAGTTGGCCGCGCGGCTGCTCGGGCCCGGCGGGCTGATCGAGAACGGCCGGCTGCTGATCGTCGGCGGGACGGAAGACCGGGAGGCCGGCCATTCGGTCAAGCTGGCCGTCTCCCGCGACCGCATCATCGGCGAGCCCGGCCAGATGGACCTGCTGACCACCTACGCCTGCCTCAAGCGCGTGCGGCTGTTCGTCGGCAACGACAGCGGCGCCATGCACATGGCCGCCGCCGCCGGGGCGCCGACCATCGGCCTGTTCGGCCCCTCCGACGACCGGATGTACGCGCCCTGGGGCCCGAAGGCGCGCGCGGTGCGCGGACCGCGCGACGTCGCGACCATCCGCAAGCTGGACCCGGACTTCAACCAGGCCATCTGCCATATGTTCGACCTGTCGGTGGACGTCGTGGTCGCGGCGGCGGCGAAGCTGCTCAAGGACACCGAGGGGAGGGGCTAGTGCGTCCTTCGAGGCTCCCTTCGGTCGCGCCTCAGGATGAGGACTGTTATTGGAGCCCTCATCGTCTCCTCATCCTGAGGTGCGAGGCGCAGCCGAGCCTCGAAGGACGCGCCGGCCCGTATCCACGCCTAACCAAGGACCCCGCCCATGCCTGAGACTTTCGACCTGATCGTGCGTGGGGGCGAGGTGGTCAATCACGCGGGGCGCGGCATGGCCGACGTCGGCGTGCGGGCGGGCAAGATCGCCGCCGTGGGCGACCTGGGACAGGCCTCCGCGGGCGAGGTCTTCAACGCGACCGGCCTGACCGTGCTGCCCGGGGTGATCGACAGCCAGGTCCACTTCCGCGAGCCGGGACTGGAGTGGAAGGAAGACCTGGAGACCGGCTCCCAGTGCGCGGTGCGCGGCGGGGTCGTCGCCGTGTTCGAGATGCCGAACACCGAGCCCACCACCACCGACCCCGACGCCCTGGCCGACAAGCTGGCCCGCGCCCATCACCGCATGCATTGCGACCACGCCTTCTACGTCGGCGGCACTCACGCCAACGCCAAGGACCTGGGCGAGCTGGAGCGGCTGCCGGGCTGCTGCGGGGTCAAGGTGTTCATGGGCGCCTCCACCGGCACCCTGCTGATCGCCGACGATGAGGGCGTGGAGGCGGTGCTGCGCAGCACCAACCGCCGCGCCACCTTCCATTCCGAGGACGAATACCGCCTGGCCGAGCGCCGCCCGCTGGCCCGCACCGGCGACTGGACCAGCCATCCGGAGGTGCGCGACCCCCAGACCGCCATTCAGTCGACCCATCGGCTGGTCAACATCGCCCGCCGGCTCGGCAAGCGCATCCACGTGCTCCACGTCACCACCGGCGAGGAGATCGAGTTCCTCAGCCACAACAAGGACGTCGCCAGCGTCGAGCTGACGCCCCAGCACCTGACCCTGGTCGGACCGGAAGCCTATGAGCGGCTCAAGGGTTTCGCCCAGATGAACCCGCCGATCCGCGACGCCTCCCACCAGCCGGGCCTGTGGCGCGGCATCACCATGGGCGTCGCCGACGTGCTCGGGTCCGACCATGCGCCCCACACCCGCGAGGAAAAGGCCCGGCCCTATCCGGCCTCGCCCTCGGGCATGCCGGGCGTGCAGACCCTGGTGCCGGTCATGCTGACCCATGTGGCCAACGGAAAGCTGACGCTGGACCGCTTCGTCGACCTGACCTCGCACGGCCCCAACCGCATCTTCGGCATGGCCGGCAAGGGGCGCCTGGCCGAGGGCTTCGACGCCGACCTGACCATCGTCGACCTGAAAGCCCGCCGCACCATCCGCCACGAGGACATGGCGACCCGCTCCGGCTGGACCCCCTTTGACGGCTTCGAGGCCAAGGGCTGGCCGATGGCGACGATCATCCGAGGCCGGGTGGTCATGCGCGACGACGAGATCGTCGCCCCCAGCCTGGGCGAGGCCTGCCGGTTCGTGGAAACGCTGGAAGGGGTCGGCTAGGGCTTCGACACACAGTGATACAATCCGCCTTATAGGCGACACCGAACCGCAGAAGACCGCGACCTTCCGAAGTCGTTCCAAAGCCGGTCGGCCCGACCGGCTTTGAACCACCGGACGCAACGAGGTCGGTTCATTGCACGGTCGCGGTGGAAGCTGGGATGGCTAGGCGGTTGAAGCGGCGAGGGCGACCGCGTCAGGCGGTGCGGGTCGGCCAGCGTCCGGCGTCCGCCCCGACGGCCGCCCAGGCCGAGGCGCTGTTCAATGAGGCGTCGAGACTCCACCAGGCAGGCCAGGTCGGTGAGGCCGAGCGGCTCTATCGCCAGCTTGTCGCCCTCGATCCGCGCCACGCGACGGGACTGCACAACCTCGCCGTCATCGCCTGCCAGACCGGCCGCGTGGGCGAGGCCGTTCCGATGTTTGAGGGGGCGATCGCCCTCGATGACGGCGTCTACCTGTTCCACAACAGCCTCGGCAACGCCCTGAAAGAGCTGAGGCGCTTCGACGAGGCGGCGGCGGCCTACGCCAGGGCGCTGGCGCTGAATCCGGGCTTCGCGACCGGCCACTACAATCTCGGCAATCTCCATCTCGACCACGGACGCCTCGACGCGGCCGCCGCGGCCTATCGACAGGCCGTCGCGCTCGACCCTGACCTGGTCGAGGGCCACTACAACCTGGCCAATGTGCTGCGCGACCTCGGCCGCTTCGGCGAGGCCGAAACCGCCTACCGCCGCGCCGTCCTTCTACGCCCCGATCACGCCCAGGCGCACAACAACCTCGGCAATCTGTTGAAGGACACCCTGCGGCTGGACGAGGCCGGCGAGGCCTACCTCGCGGCCATCGCCGCCCGACCGGACCTGGCCTTTCCCTACAGCAACCTCGGGGTGCTGCGGCAACTGCAGGGCCGGCTTCAGGACGCGCTGGACAATTACCGCCGTGCGCTGGCGATCGACCCGGCCTATCCGGAAGCGAACAACAATCTCGGCGTGGTGCTGCAGGACCTCGGCCGGCTCGACGAGGCGGCGGCCGCCTACCGCCGCGCGATCGCGCAGAACCCGCGCTACGCCGAGGCGCACCAGAACCTCGCGCGGCTGGCGCCGCTCAACGACGGCTCGGCCGAGGCCGAGCAGGAAATGGCCCTGCTCAACCAACTGGTCGCGGACGCCGGCCGCTCATCGGCGGCAGAGCGCAGTCAATTGCTGTTCGCGCTCGGCAAGGCCTGGGAGGATCGCGGGCGGTATGACCGTGCGTTCGACTGCCTGGCCGAAGCCAACGCCCTTCGCCGCGCCAGCTTCGCCTTCGATATCGGCGCGGCCGAACGGCGCATGGCGAAGATCGCCGAGGTGTTCGACGCCGCCTGTCTGACGCGGCTGAGGCCCGGCGGTCTGGACAGCCGCAGGCCCATCTTCATCGTCGGCATGCCCCGGTCCGGCACCACCCTGGTCGAGCAGATCATCAGCGCCCATCCCGATGTCTTCGGCGCCGGCGAACTGGCCGTCATGCCGGCCCTGGTCGCCGCCCTGCGGGGGCCGGACGGCTCCGCCTATCCGGCCTGCGGACGCAGCCTGGGCGCGGAGGACGCCCGCGCCTTCGCTCAGGCCTATCTCGACAGCCTGGACGTCCTCGCCGGCGACGCGTCCAGGGTCACCGACAAATGGCTCGCGAACTTCGACCAGCTGGGCCTGATCGACGCCGGCTTGCCCAACGCGACGATCATCCATTGCCGGCGCGATCCGCGCGACGTCGGCCTGTCCTGCTACGCTATCGGCTTTGTCGCGGGCCAGGAGTACGCCTACGACCTGGGCGAACTCGGCCGCTATTGGCGCGCCTACGATCGGCTGATGGCCCATTGGCGCGCGGTGCTGCCGCCCGGCCGAATGCTGGAGGTTCCCTATGAGGCGGTGGTCGACGACCTGGAGGGCTGGGCGCGCAGGCTGATCGCCCACTGCGGCCTGGACTGGGACGACGCCTGCCTGCGCTTCTTCGAGTCCGACCGCCCCGTCAGGACCGCCAGCTCGGCCCAGGTCCGGCGGCCGATATACCGCGACTCGGTCGGCCGCTGGCGGCGCTTTGGCGACAGGCTGGATCCGCTGCTCAAGGCCCTGGGAGAGCCCTGGTTTGAGCAGGACTAGGGCTCACAACAGGTACGGTATCAGCCGCCCGCGCACGCGCTTGGCGTAGTCGGCATAACCTGGCAGTCGAGTGCGGAGATGGTGTTCCTCGACAGCGATCCGGCCGATGGTCGCCGCCAGAATGACGCCGACGCCGATGAAGGCTGCGGTGCTGCCTAGCCAGAGGGGCATGCCCGAATACAGCAACAGGTTTCCGGCGTAGATCGGATGGCGGATAAGGCTGTAGACGCCGCTGTCGATCACGGTTTGCCCGCGCCCGGACTGATCCTGCACGTTGGGCGTCGCGAAGACATTCTCCCATACCGCCAGCTGGCTCACGAGCAGCCCCAACAAGGCGCAGCCGGCGCCGAGCAGCGCCACCGGGACTGGCGGCCGAGGGGCCAAGTGGAAGTGAAAGACGTCCACGGGAATGAAGGCCAGCCAGGCCAACCAATAGGCGATCAGGACAGCCGATCCGACGGCGTCGATGAGCGGCTGTTTGCGGTCTCCGGCCGCGACAACGGCCTGCTGTCGGGTCTCCAGGTTGGCGGGACGGAAGATGGCCAAGGCGAGGTTCGCCGCCAGCGTGGCCCCGCTAAAGACGCCGACGAACCAAAGCCCGCGCGGCCAAACCCAGGTTCCGCCAGGCGTCAGTCCGGCTGGGACGAGCAATAGGGCGGCGAGCGGCAAACTGGCGGCCAGACCCGCGAACGAGCCGGCCCGCACCCGCATGACAATTGATCCCTTCTCCATACGCTTCCCCTCCTTATCTAACGATGTTCGATATGAGCTAACAGTGTTAGATTGGCTTGGCAATCGTCGGCGAACCGCGGTACGAGCGCCCATGCCTCGCAAGTCCGGCGTCCAGATCAGTCTCGATGAAGTGGTTCTGGCCGCCGCGAGGGTGTTGGCGCGGGACGGCTACGACAGACTCACCATGCGCGCGGTCGCCGCCGAAATCGGAGTGAAGGCCGCCTCACTCTACTGGCATGTGGAGAGCAAGGAGGCGTTGAGCCTGCTGCTGTTCGATCACCTGATCGACAATCTGGAGTTCGGCGCCCCAACCGGGGACTGGCGGGCCGACTGGCGGGGCATGGCGGAGCGCCTACGCGCCCAACTGGTCGGCATACGCGACATCACCCGGTTGTTCCCGGACAACTATGCTGCTGGACCCCGCGCAGTTCGTTCCCTGGAACGGGGCCTCGGCCTGCTGCGCGACGCGGGTCTGCCTGCCGCGGAGGCCATGCATGCCTACGGCGCGGCGCTATCCTTCGTGGTCGGCTGGTCGCGGTTTGAGGTCACCCGGCGTGCGAGTGCGTTGGCGGGCGATGCGGACCCGCCCGCCAACATCGAGGCCCTGCCGAATCTGACCTGGGCGCTTGCGGGAGGCGGCGTCAACCCCGGCGGCGACGAGGGATTCCGTTACGGCGTCGAGTTGCTGATCGCGGGGCTGGAGCGGAGGCTGGCGGCCTCCGGCGCGTGACGCCGCGCCGACGATCCCTTAAGAGCGTTGGCCATGAATTCGCACGCCCAGCTTCCCATCCGCGATCCGCGCTACGCCGAGCGGCGCTACAGCGTCGATTATCGCGCGGACGGATCGGTGCTGATCGCCAACGTCGCGCCGTATGAGCATCCGTTCCACACCACCAACGCATCGCTCGATCACTGGGCGACCCAGGCCCCGTCGCGGACCTGGCTGGCGGAGCGGTCGGGCGAGGGGTGGCGGCGCATCACCTTCGGCGAGGCGCGCGAGGCGGTCGCGGCGCTGGCGGGCGGGCTGGCCGGGCTGGGAGTCGGTCCGGGTCGCCCGCTGCTGATCCTGGCGCGCAATTCCATCGACCAGGCGCTGATCAGCTATGCGGCCATGCGGCTGGGCG
>Ga0302196_10001254_pt1 | contig 24188 bp, 16 predicted proteins | sample II_Bog_N1_3_FD_198794 | JGI IMG/M metagenome (GOLD analysis project Ga0302196, IMG submission 198794) | Peat permafrost microbial communities from Stordalen Mire near Abisko, Sweden - II_Bog_N1_3 | ecosystem: Environmental > Terrestrial > Soil > Wetlands > Peat | place: Sweden: Abisko...
GTGCGACCTGGGCAAATCAGTCGTTCAGCGGCTTCACTGAAAATTTGGCCGCAATCTCTTGTCCGACTACCTCGTTTTGCGTGGCGGTTGGACGGTCGGGCATCGTCTCCACTTCCAATGGTGGTGCGTCGTGGTCGGCAATGACAAATACTCCGACGGTACCGTTCGGATCGAACTCGCCATTTTCCTCCGTGTCGTGCGCATCAAGTACTTCGTGCGTGGCGGTCGGCACGGACGTTGAGAATTCCGGCGTTCTTTGGGCTATGGACGCGGAGGGGGAGTGGTCAGTTCCCTCGAGTTCGTCGATCACTTGGGACATGGAGCCGCTGAACGCGGTGTCTTGCGACGTCGCAGATCTTTGCGTGGCGGTCGGAGGCCAGACGCTGGTCTCCGCCGACGGTGGTGAGACGTGGGCGCCAGGTGGACAAGTGGGAGGTACTGGAATCGCATGTACGTCGAGCACGGTCTGCTACGTGGCTAACGGGGGAATCTTTGTGACCAGCAACGCCGGGACCTCGTGGTCGGATCAGACCGTACCCGACGGAGTATCTGGCCTTGCGGGAGTGTCCTGCGTTTCGTCGTTGGACTGCACGGCGGTCGAAGGCGGAGCCATCATCGCCACCACTGATAGCGGTAGCACCTGGGCGGTCCAGACGATTCCGGAGGACGTCTCGGCGCTGGACAGTGTGTCGTGCGCCACGCACGACGACTGTGTGACCGTTGGCGGAAGCTCAATTCTCGCCACAACCAACGGAGGAACGAACTGGACCTCCGGGACACTCCCGGTTGGAGGCTCCGCGGTGCTGGCAGCGGTTTCATGTCCGTCGACGACGGACTGCGTGGCTGTCGGAGCCGACACCATCCTCAGGACAGTTGATGGTGGCTCAACATGGGGCAGTGAGCCGGTGCCATCCGGTGTCGGTGTTCTCTTGGGAGTCTCGTGCGCATCGGTGGAGGATTGCATCGCGGTTGGGTCCGAAACCATTGCAACTGTTGACGGCGGCACCTTCTGGTCGATTCAGGCTTCAGGCGGGGGAGGCGAAGCCGTCTCGTGTCCATCCAGTTTGGTGTGCGTTGCGCTCGACAACACTGGCGCCATTCAGGAGACGTCCGATGGTGGCGTCATTTGGACGGACGCCGACATTCCGAAGGATACGGGTTCGGATGAGCTGGTGGAGGGCCTGTCCTGCGGTTCAACGCTCGACTGTGCTGCGGTGAGCTGGTCGGGCAGTTCGCTCTACTCCACCGACGGTGGGATCTCGTGGTCGGTGTCGTCGAATTCCAACGGCTTGGAGGACGTCAGTTGTTCCACTGCCTCAACTTGTGTGGCGGTCGGGGTGGCAACATCTGCTGACCCTGATGCCCCACTGGGCATCGAATTGAGCGCTGACGGCGGTGCGACCTGGTCGCAGATCACACAGGCACAGCAGTCGCCGGTGAGACTCACGTCGGTCTCCTGTTCGTCCGCCAACGCATGTACCGCGGTCGGTGGTTTCGGCGTCGGTTGGCCGAACACCACCGGCGCAATCCTCTCCACCGACAATGGTGGAACGACATGGACATCGGAGTCGGTTCCTGAAAGTTCGTCGCTGCTCGAGGGCGTCTCATGTACCGCCGCCTCAAACTGTGAAGTGGTCGGTAACAACGATTTGATGGGACCGCTCATCCTCGGTCAGCGGGGCGGCCCCACTTCGACCAGCACGGCAGTCCATGCCAATCCGGCCGATTCGGTTCAGGGTCAATCCGTCACGACCTCTGCCAATGTCAGCTCCGCGGCCGGGGCCGCAAGTGGGCAGGTGACCTTCACAACCGGGTCGGAGTCGCTGTGTACGGCAGTGCTGGTCGGTGGGACCGCATCATGCACGATCTCCAATCTTCCGTTGGGCACGGAGACGGTCACGGCCACCTACGGAGGCAACGATGCGTTCTCTGGTTCCGTCGGGACGACCGCGCTGACCGTTGTTGCCGCGCCCCCGTCCAGGAGCAAGGGCTACTGGCTGGTGGCCAGCGACGGTGGCATCTTCGCCTTCGGCGGGGCCGGCTTCTACGGATCCACGGGTTCCATGACGCTCAACCAGCCAATCGTCGGCGTTGCATCCACCCCCGATGGCAAGGGCTACTGGTTGGTCGCCTCCGACGGCGGCATCTTCGCCTTCGGCGACGCCAGCTTCTACGGCTCCACCGGAGGATCGCAATTGAATCAGCCGATCGTCGGCGTTGCATCCACTCCCGACGGCAAGGGGTACTGGCTGCTAGCCAGCGATGGTGGGATCTTCGCCTTCGGCGACGCCGGGTTCTACGGCTCCACCGGTTCGTTAACCCTCAACCAGCCGATCGTCGGTATGGCATCCACCCCCGATGGCAAGGGCTACTGGCTGGTGGCCAGCGACGGCGGCATCTTCGCCTTCGGCGACGCCAACTTCTTCGGCTCCACCGGAGGTTCGACCCTCAACCAGCCGATCGTGGGAATGGCATCGACCCCGGACGGCAGGGGCTACTGGCTCGTGGCCTCCGACGGCGGCATCTTCGGCTTCGGCGATGCCAGCTTCTACGGCTCGACCGGGGGCGTGCCCCTCAATGAGCCGATCGTCGGTATGGCGTCGACCCCCGATGGCAAGGGGTACTGGCTCGTGGCCTCCGACGGCGGCATCTTCGCCTTCGGCGACGCCACCTTCTACGGCTCGACCGGGGGCATGCCCCTCAATGAGCCGATCGTCGGCTTGGCGGCGTGACCTTCAAATCGCGACGGTAGGGGTCAGCCACCTCAGGGTGCCCGCCACGTAGGCTCGCAAGCACCGTGTACGGACGACCTCCCACCCCGACGCGAACGAGCCGTCGTGTCGCCACTTCCATCGCCATGCTGGTGCTGGTCGCCTTTGCTCTCGTGTCCCTCGGTGTCACCGCCGACCCGGCCGGTGCCGCTCCCACCAGCGTCGCCCTCACCGGCCACGGGTACGGCCACGGTCACGGCATGGGTCAGTGGGGCGCCCTGGGCTACGCCGTCGCCCAGACGCCCTACCAGTCGATCCTCGACCACTACTACGGGAACACCTCGCTGACCTCGCTCTCCCCGTCGCAGGCCGCCCGGATGATCAGGGTGGTGCTCACCGAGAACGACGGGAACTCGGTCGTCATCACTTCGAGCCAGCCCTTCACCACACCGGGTCTGCCGGGCGGCCCCTACTCGGCGGTGCTGATGACGCCGGTCGGCGGTGCCTGGGACGTCTCCAGCGGGCCCGGATGCGCCGGGCCCTGGTCGGCACCGTTCGCCACCGGCGTCGGCACCCCGTCGGCGTCACCCGGGGCTGCCGACCTCCAGCTCTGCCAGTCCGGTGGGAACCTGACCGTCCCCGGGACGATCACCGCCGCTTATTCGAGCGGCTCGCCGAGGACGGTCAACACGCTGCCGCTCGAGCAGTACGTGGCCGGGGTGGTCCCCAACGAGTCGCCATCAGGATGGGGCAGCCTGGGCACCGCCGGGCCGCAGGGCCAGGCGTGGGGCTTCCAGGAGCTGGAGGCCCAGGCGGTGGCCGCCCGTTCCTACGCCATGGCTACCCTCAACTCCTACCCGTACGCCGACATCTGCGATCTGGCCTGCCAGACCTATCGGGGGGTGACCAACCGGACCACCATCTCCGACCTGGCCGTCTCCGACACCGCCGGCCAGGTGATGGAGTTTGCCGGCGGTGCCATCGCCGCCACCCAGTACTCGGCGTCCACGGGTGGCTACACCGACCCGGGCACCACCAGCCCACCCGGCTTTCCGGGTGTGCCCGACACCGGTGACTCGGTCTGCCTGCCGCAGGCGTGCAATCCGAATCACACCTGGACGACCACGGTGCCGACATCGGAGATCGACGCTGACTGGCCGCAACTGGGCAACTACGAGTCGATGGACATCACCGCCCGGAACGGCCTGGGCGACTGGGGCGGCCGGGTGACGAAGCTCACGCTGGTCGGTTCCAGCGGCAGTGTGCAGGTGACCGGGGACGAGTTCGCTTCCGACATGGGTCTCAAGTCCGACTGGTTCACCCTTTCCGATCAGGTCACCGCCCCGGTGGTGGGGATGGCACCCACCCGCGACGCCAAGGGCTACTGGGAGGTGGGCACGGATGGTTCCATCTACCGCTTCGGCGACGCCTCGTCCTACGGGTCGATGGAGGGTCAGCCGTTGAACCAGCCCATCGTGGGAATGGCGGCCACTCCTGACTCGAAGGGCTACTGGATGGTGGCCAAGGACGGGGGAATCTTCTCCTTCGGTGATGCCTCGTTCTTCGGCTCCACCGGATCACTGGTGCTGAACAAACCGATTGTGGGCATGGCGTCGACCCCCGACGGCAAGGGTTACTGGTTGGTGGCTGCTGACGGTGGTGTCTTCTCCTACGGCGATGCCGCCTTTCATGGATCGACGGGCAGCTTGGTCCTCAACCAGCCGGTGGTGGGGATGTCGGCCACCGCCAATGGCGGGGGTTACTGGCTGGTGGCGGCCGACGGAGGCCTCTTCGCCTTCGGTGATGCCGGCTTCTATGGATCGATGGGCAGCCATCCGCTGAACCAACCGGTGGTGGGCATGTCCACCTCGGCCGACGGGTCCGGCTACCGACTGGTGGCGGCCGACGGCGGCATCTTCTCCTTCGGGGACGCTGTCTTCTACGGCTCCACCGGCAGTCTGGTCCTCAACCAGCCGGTAGCCGGCATGGCCGACACCGGTGACGGCAAGGGGTACTGGATGGTCGCCGCCGACGGCGGAATCTTCTCCTTCGGTGATGCCGTCTTCTTCGGATCGCCGGTCGGTTGACGTGCACCTGGGTCCTGATCACCCCGGCCGGCCACCGTCCGTCGTAGCCTGAGGCCCGCCATGCCGAGCAGCCCGAGTCACCCCGGCCCGGCCGGCACCGCGTTGGAACTGTCGCCGGCCGACGATCTCGACGGGGTGTCGAGCCACCTTCCGATTCCATCGCCCGGCCGGTCCGCCGATCGCCCGACCTGGCGCTCGCTGCTGTTCGCACCGGTGGGTGACGGCCAGACCCGCCGCCGCGGCTCCGACTCGGTGCGGCTGGTGTTGGCCACCCTGGCGGTGACCGTGTGCTGGTTGGCCGTTGACGCCAATTCCAAGGCCGAGCAGTCGATCGCCAAGGTGTTGTCGTCAGCCCCCAACGGCCTCAGCTGGCTCACGGCCACCCTCTGGTGGGTGGGAACCGTCGGTGCGATCGTGGCGCTGGTGGTGATGGCCCTGGCGTCGCGCCGGTGGCAGGTCATCCGTGATGCCCTGGTGTCGGGAGGAGCTGCTGCGCTGGTGACACTGCTGCTCCAGTGGCTGCTGGGGACCTCGGGAGGCCGCCCCTCCGATTCGTCAACTCACGGATTCAACACCGACTTCCCGGTGATCCGGCTGGCGGTGGCGGTGGCGGTGGTACTGGCCATGCTGCCGTACCTGAGCCGGTGGCTCCAGCGATCGTCCAAGACCTTGCTGGTGGTGGTGTCGATTGCCGCCGTCGCCCACGAGGAGGGGCTCCCAGTGTCGGTCATCGGAAGCCTGGCGCTGGGGTGGGGAGTGGCGGCGGCTGTCCACCTGGTCTTCGGTTCGCCACTGGGTCTGCCGTCGGCGGCGGAGGTGGCGGTACTCCTCGGCGACATCGACCTGTCAGTGGACGACGTCACCCCCAACATCCGCCAAGAGTGGGGAGTGGGTCGATTCACCGGCCAGGTGGACGGCGCCGGGGTCGATATCTCGGTGTACGGACGGGATGCCGCCGACGCCCAGTTGATGGCCAAGCTCTTCCGCTTCCTCCTGTACCGCGACTCGGGACCCACCCTGACCCTTACCCGACGCCAGACGGTGGAACACGAGGCGTATCTGACGATGCTGGCCGACCGGCTGGGGGCCAGGGTGCCAGATGTGGTGGTGGCCGGCCCGGCCGGACCAGCCAACGATGCCGTGTTGGTGACTCGACCACCTTCCGGTCGGCCGCTGGCCAGCTTCACGCCGGCGCCGGAGGAGGTGGCGTTGCCCGGCAGCACCGATCGAATCGATCCCACCGCCCCCGGGGCGCCGATCGATGACGCCACCCCAGCCCCGGTCGATCCCGCCGCGGCAAGGGTCGCCGCGTCGGATGCGACCCCCGGAGAGCCGGAGGTCGGGGAGGGAGCCACCGATCCCGCCCCTGAGCATGTGGATGCAACCGATCCCGTCGAACCGCTCGAACCGTTGGACCCGGTCGATCCCGAAGCCATCGACAGCCTGTTCATCCAGGTGGCCGCCCTGCAGGCTGGCCGGATCGCCCACGGTGCCATCTCGACGGCGACGGTGGTGGTGGATGACGACGGCTCCGCCGGGTTGGTCAACTTCCGGACGGCGGCGCTGGGTGCCACCCCTGACCAGCTCCACCGCGACGTGGCGGGCGCCCTGGCCGCCGGTGCGGTGATGTCCGGTTCCACCGTGGCCGCCGAGGCGGCCGCCCGGGCGCTCCCCTCCGAGGTGGTGGCCGGTGCCCTGCCGTTCCTGCAGCGAGCCGCCCTCGATCCCTTGGCCGGTCGGTCACTGAAGGGCCGCAAGGTCCTGCTCGGGAACCTGAGGGTGGAGGGTGCCCGGGTGGCCGGGGTGGAGGTGCCACCACTGGTCGAACCCCGGCGGATCAGCTGGGTGAACCTCATCATGGTCATCGGGACCCTCATCGGCGGGTGGGCGCTGCTGGCGGTGCTGATCAACGTGACCAAGTCGTGGAGCACCATCGCCGGCGCCGACCTGGCCTGGGTGGCGGTGGTGTTCGTGCTCTCGCAGGCTGCCTACCCGGCCATCGCCCTCACCACCGTCAGCTCGGTCACCTCGCCGCTGCCCTACGGGCGCACCCTGGCCCTCGAGGTGTCCAACACCTTTGTGGCACTGGCCGGAGGGTCGATGGCGGTGCTGGCCACCCGGATCCGGTACTTCCAGAAGCAGGGGTACGACGCCACCCTGGCCATCAGTTCGGGGGTGGTGGTGTCCACCGCCAGCTGGATCGTCAAGGGCGCCCTCTTCCTGATCGCCCTCCCCATCGCCTGGTCGAGCATGCACTTCGGCGACACCCAGTCCTCCAGTGGCAGCGACAACCACATGGCCTGGCTGATCGCCGTGGTGGTGCTGGTGGTGCTGGTGCTGGTCGGCCTGGTCCTCTTGGTGCCCAAGTGGCGCCGATTGGCTTCGGTCAAGCTCCGCCCCAAGGCCATCGAGGTCTGGGCCCATCTGAAGGTCCTGGCCGTCCACCCCCGGAAGCTGGTGGAGATCTTCGGCGGCAACGTGGTGGCCCAGGTGGTCATCGCCCTGGCCCTGGGCGCCGCCCTCCACGCCTTCGGCGACCACCTGGGGCTGGCCACCCTGCTGGTGGTGCTGACGCTGGCCTCCATGCTGGGCGGGGTGTCGCCGGTACCGGGGGGGATGGGGGTGGTGGAGGCAGGGATGATCCTGGGTCTCACCGCCGCCGGCATCTCCGAGGACGTGGCGGTGGCCGCCACCTTCCTCCAGCGGCTGTTCACCGCCTACCTGCCGCCCATCTGGGGTTGGTTCGTGCTGTTGTGGCTGCGGCGCAAGGACTACCTCTGACGGTCGCCGAGCATGCCGCTACCCGGCCGGTGTCGACCGGGTGCCGTCGAGGCCGGGGTAGGCCCGCAGGCGACCCAACGCTCCCAGCTTCCCGACGTTGACCCCGATGTCGGCGGCGGCCAGCATCCGGAGGTCGCCCCGGCTGTTGCCGTAGGCCCAGAGGCGGGCGTCAGGCTCGTCGATCCCGTCGATCCACGCCCGGAGTCGGTTCAGCTTCTCCTCGCCCCGGCAGTTGCGCCCCTCGTACCGGCCGGTCAGCCGACCGTCCTCCACCGCCAGGCGGGTGCCGAGTACGTGGTCGACCTCCAGCAGGTGCCCGACGTGGGTGATGTAGACCTCCGGGGAGGCCGAGACGATGACCACCCGGTCGCCCCGCCGGCGGTGCCAGGCCAGCCGCTGCCGGACATCGTCACGGAGGTGGCGGGCGAGGTGGTCTCCGGCGAACTGTCGACCGACGGCGTCGATGCGTTGTGCGTCGACGCCGGCCAGCACCCGGCGGAAGAGGCGCTCCTTGGTGTCGTCGGCCGCCGTGCCTCCGACCAACGCCGCCCGGGCCAGTGCAGGGGAGAGCGACGCCGCGGCGGCCGTCACCGCCCCCCGTCCGGCCACCGCCTGCAGGAAGGCGAAGACGCTCCCGCCGTCGGTGAGCGTCCCGTCGAAGTCGAAGGCGGCGATGTCGGGCATAGGCCCCACAGCATGCCCGCCCGGCGAGTGGCAACAATCACGACCCAGCCGGTCGACAATTGGCTCGCCACCGTCTAGCGTGGGGGAGGTCGGGCCACGAGGTGTGGTTCCGGCCCGATCCACCACCATCGCACGTACAGCACACAAGGAGCAGCACTATGGCAATCCGTCTGGGCGACGAAGCCCCCGACTTCACTGCGGAGACGACCGAGGGGACCGTCAACTTCCATGAGTACCTCGGCGACAGCTGGGGCATCCTCTTCTCGCACCCCAAGGACTTCACGCCGGTGTGCACCACCGAGCTGGGCGCCTTCGCCAAGGCCAAGCCCGAGTTCGACAAGCGCAACACCAAGCTGATCGGGGTGTCGGTCGACGACGTCACCTCCCACGGCAAGTGGGCCGGCGACATCGAGGAGACCCAGGGCACCGCCCTCAACTTCCCGTTGATCGGGGACGAGGACCGTAAGGTGGCGGACCTCTACGACATGATCCACCCCAACGCCAACGACACCCTGACCGTCCGGTCGGTGTTCATCGTCGGCCCCGACAAGAAGGTCAAGCTCACCCTCACCTACCCGGCCTCCACCGGTCGCAATGTGAGTGAGATCCTCCGGGTCCTCGACTCGCTGCAGCTGACCGCCGACTACAAGGTGGCCACCCCGGTGAATTGGAAGGACGGGGACGACGTCATCATCGTCCCGGCCGTCTCCGACGAGGAGGCCAAGGAGCGCTTCCCGAAGGGCTTCACGCCGATCAAGCCGTACCTGCGGGTGACCCCCCAGCCCAACAAGTAATCGTGGGTCGGGGCACCGCCCCGACAGCCTTTGCGTGGTACCACCGGATCCGGCCCTGAGGGCCGGATCCGGTGGTTGTGGGGCCCGTGGCGGACCGGTCGGCGGGGATGCTGCTACCATTGATGCGGCTGGCGGGACCCTGTCCGCCGCCCCTTCCGAACATCAAAGAGGTCGCCCCACCCATGCCCGACAAGCAGGCCACTATCTCCGAGTACCGCCTCCACGAGACGGACACCGGTTCACCCGAAGTACAGATCGCCATCCTCAGCGAGCGGATCACCCACCTCACCGAGCACCTGAAGGTGCACAAGGGCGATCACCACACCCGCCGGGGCCTTCTCAAACTGATCGGGCGCCGTCGCCGGCTGCTCGACTATGTGCGAAACAACGACGTCGAGCGTTACCGGGAGATCATCGGTCGCCTCGGCCTCCGCCGCTAGTCGGCACCGTCACACCCGCCCGGCCTCGGCCGGGCGGTGGCAATTCCTCCAACGGCACGGGTCGAGCTTCGTCCGGGTGTCGCTGGTCAGCCGATCGGCACCGTGTCGATCGACCGCAGCACCGGCCCGTTGCAACGGCAGCGGATCGGAACCGACAGACCGGGCTTCGGCCGATGTCAGTCACCAGTTGCCGACCACCCGGCCGCACAGGTTCGGGTGCTCGACAACTGGCAACTGGCCCGGGGAGCCCCCGAACAGAACAAGGAGCGTCATGTCAGACGCCATCGCAGTATCTGCACCCATCAGCGGTACCGACCGCACCCTTTCCTTCGAATCCGGGAAGCTGGCCCAGCTGGCCGACGGGGCGGTGGTCGGCCGTATCGGCGACACCATCCTGCTGGCCACGGCCACCGCCGCCCGCTCGGTCCGGGAGGGCACCGACTTCTTCCCGCTCACCGTGGACATCGAGGAACGGGCCTACGCCGCCGGCAAGATCCCCGGCTCGTTCTTCCGCCGGGAGGGCAAGTCCTCCGACCAGGCCATCCTGACCTGTCGGCTGATCGACCGTCCCCTCCGCCCATCGTTCCCCAAGGGCTTCCGCAACGAGGTCCACGTGGTCGGCACCATCTTCGGGGCGGACCAGATCAACCCCCACGACGTGCTGGCCATCAACACCGCCTCGGCAGCCCTGCTGCTGTCGGGCATCCCCTTCGACGGCCCCATCGGGGCGGTCCGGGTGGCCTACAGCACCGACGGACAGTGGATTCCGCACCCCACCTTCCAAGAGGGCGAGGAGTCGACCTTCGAGCTGGTGGTGGCCGGTCGGGCCCTGGGTGACGGCGACGACGCCGAGGTGGCCATCATGATGGTGGAGGCCGGTGGCACCGAGCGCTCGTTCCAGTTTTACGAGGAGGGTGCCCCGCAGGTCACCGAAGAGGTGTTGGCCGACGGACTGGACGCCGCCAAGACGTGGATCCGCGAATCGATCATCCTGCAGCGCCAGCTGGTGGCCGAGTACGTGGCCGCTCGTGGCCCGATCGAGCCCATCGAGTTCTCCACCTTCTCCGACTATGGAGATGACGTATGGGAGCGGGTGGCAGCCGTCGGCACCGACTCGGTGTCGAAGGCCAACGCCTTCACCGCCAAGGCCGAGCGCAACGACGCGCTGGCCGAAGCGACGGCCGGCGTGGTGGCCACCCTGTCGCCCGAGTTCCCCGACCGGGAGCGCGAGATCAAGGCCGCTGTCAAGGGGCTGACCAAGAAGCTGGTCCGCAAGCGGATCGTCGACGAGGGCGTCCGCATCGACGGACGGGGGACGTCGGACATCCGTCCGCTCTCCGCCGAGGTCGACCTCCTGCCGACCGCCCACGGCTCGGCGCTGTTCCAGCGGGGTGAGACCCAGGTGCTCAATGTGACCACCCTCGGCATGCCCCGGATGAACCAGCTGTTGGACACCATCACGCCGGTGGACTCCAAGCGGTACATGCACCACTACAACTTCCCGCCGTTCTCCACCGGTGAGACCGGGTTCATGCGGGGCCCCAAGCGTCGGGAGATCGGCCACGGCCTGCTGGCCGAGCGGGCCTTGCTGCCGGTCATCCCCTATGAGGAGGACTTCCCCTATACCTACCGTCTGGTCTCCGACGTGCTGGCCTCCAACGGCTCCACCTCCATGGCCTCGGTGTGCGGCTCCTCGCTGTCGTTGATGGCGGCCGGCGTGCCGATCAAGGCGCCGGTGGCCGGTATCGCCATGGGTCTGGTGTTCGACGAAGGGTCCTACGTCACCCTCACCGACATCCTGGGGGCGGAGGACGCCTTCGGTGACATGGACTTCAAGGTGGCAGGGACCAAGGACGTGGTCACCGCCCTCCAGCTGGACACCAAGATCGACGGCCTGCCCGCCGACGTGTTGGCCAAGGCGCTGCTGCAGGCCAAGGAGGCCCGCCTCACCATTCTGGACGTCATGGCCGGCGCCATCGCCGAGCCCCGTGGTGACGTGGCTTCGTCGGCCCCGAAAATCGTCTCCTTCGAGATCCCCATGGACAAGATCGGCGAGGTCATCGGACCCAAGGGCAAGGTCATCAACGCCCTGCAGCTGGAGACCGGTGCCGACATCGCCGTCGACGACGACGGCATGGTCGGCACCGTGACCATCGGCGCCAAGGACGGCAACGCCGTCGAGGAGGCCCGGCGCCGGATCGCCACCATCCTCGACCCGCCGCTGGCCGAGGTGGGTGCTACCTACGAGGGCAAGGTGGTCAACATCACCAAGTTCGGAGCCTTCGTCAACATCCTTCCCGGACGGGACGGACTGCTCCACATCTCCAAGATCGGCCGCGGCAAGCGGGTGGAGCGGGTGGAGGACGTCCTCGAGCTGGGCCAGCCGGTGGAGGTCAAGGTCGACGACATCGACCCACAGGGGAAGGTGTCCCTGTCGTTGGCCGGCGAGGCTCCGGAAGGGAACGGCTCGTCGTCTTCGTCGTCGGAGCGGGCACCCCGCGGTGACGGTGGAGGCCGCAGTTCGTCCCGCGACGGCGGCGAGCGCAGCTCGTCCCGTGGCGACCATGCCGACCCTGATGACCGGGGCGGGCCCAGCCGGGTGCGCACTTCGGCGGCTCCGGCCGGCGCCGCCTCCTTCGAGGAGAGCTTCGAAGCCGAGCTGGTCCAGGAGTTCGGCGACCTGGGTCCCGCCACCGCCGGCTCGTCCGAGCGGTCCGACGGCGGTGGCCGTGGCCGTGGCGGTCGTCGCCGTCGGTAGCATTCGACGCCCCCCGGGGGCCGGCCTCACCGCCGGCCCCTCGGGCGGGTGTCACCGATCAATGACGTGCCGTGCCCTGATGGATCGCTGCCGACCATGATCACCGTCGAGACCCTGCCGTCGGGGATGGCGGTGGCTACCGAAGCCATGGCCGACGCCCGGTCGGTCTGCATCGGCTTTTGGGTGGGGACCGGTTCCCGTGACGAGCCGATCGAGCGGGCCGGTGCCTCCCATGTGCTGGAGCACCTGCTCTTCAAGGGAACCGAGGACCGGTCGCCGTCGGCCATCGCCGAGGCGGTGGACGAGGTGGGGGGCGACTTCAACGCCTTCACCACCAAGGAGTACACCTCCTTCTATATCCGCTTACTGGCGGAGCATCTGTCGCTGGGGCTGGACATCCTGTGCGACATCATGTGGCGGCCGGCACTGCGGGCCTCCGACCTGGATGCCGAGCGATCGGTGATCCTCGACGAGATCCTGATGCACGCCGACGAGCCGTCGGACCAGGTGGCCGAGCAGAGCTCCGCCACCCTCTTCCCCGATCACCCACTGGGCCGGGATGTGCTGGGGACCGAGGAGTCGATTTCGGCGGTGACTGCTGACCAGATCCGTGAGTTCTTCGAGCACCACTACCGCCCGGGCAACATGGTGGCGGCGGTGGCCGGTGACCTCGATCACCACCAGGTGGTGGACGGACTGGCGGCTCGAGCCTCCGGATCAGGGGCGGGTGTCCGGCCCGATCGACAGGCTCCGGGCGACGCGGTGGAGTCGATTCGGGTCAGCCGCCGTCCCACCGAACAGGCCCAGGTGATCTTGGGCATGCGGTCGGTCGACCGCTACGACCCGAAGCGGTACCCATTGGCGCTGGTCAACCACGTGCTGGGCGGTGGGCTGTCCAGCCGACTCTTCCAAGAGATCCGGGAGCGCCGGGGTCTGGCCTACTCGGTATGGTCGGAGCGGCTGGCCTACCAGGACGGTGGGGCGCTGAGCGTCGGCCTGGGTACGGCGCCCGAACATGTCGACGAGGTGCTGGAGATCGTCATCACCGAGCTGGAGGCGCTGGGTCGGGACGGGATCACCGAACGGGAGCTGGGCATCGCCAAGGGCAACCTCCGGGCCGAGATGCTCCTGGCGTCGGAGGACTCGGGGGCCCGGATGAGCCGCATCGGCACCGCCCTACTGCTGCACGGTCAGGTGCAGGAGGTCGACGAGGTGTTGGAGCGGGTGGAGGCGGTCACCCTGGCCGAGGCCGGAGAGGCGGCCGCTGAACTGGTGGCGGCGCCCCGCACCCTGTCGGTGGTGGGTCCGTTCGATGAGGGCGATTTCGACACCGGGTCGCTGGGTCTGGGGTAGTGGGAGTTGGATAACCGGCGGCAGGTGTTGCTCCGGAAGTGCCGATCGGGTCGGGTGCTGCCAACTCGGACCAGTTTGGATCTGCCCGCCTCTGAGCGAATCGGTCTGGCGGGCGGCCGGGCGGCAGCGGATTCACCAGGGCAATTCGCTCAAAGGCGGGCAGATGCGATCTCCCGACCCGGACACCGGAGCGCCAGCCACTCATCGATCTTCGAGCGACCGCTCGGGTGCAGAGGGATGGCCATCGGCATGCCACCAGTGGTGTGACCCGGCACCGCCGTGCGAGCCGGTCCCGACGGTAGGGTGAGCCCCATGCGAGTCGGAGTGGTGGGTGCCGGAGGGAAGATGGGCCGTGAGGTCTGCCGGACCGTGCTGGCCACCCCGGATCTGGAGTTGGCGGCGGCCGTCGATCCGCCGCTGGCCGGCACCGAACTCGCCACGCTGCTGGGCACCGATGCCGGCGGGCTGCTGGTCGCCGGGGAACTGGAAGCGCTGGCGGAGGCCGGCGTCGACGTGGTGGTGGACTTCACCCGGGTGGAGGTGGCCCGGGAGACGCTGGCCTGGTGTGCCACCGCCGGGGTGCACGCGGTGGTGGGGACCACCGGCTTCACCGACGACGACCTCGACACGCTGCGACGCGGCTTCCCCGAAACCCCCGATGGTCCCAACTGCATCGTGGCGCCCAACTTCGCCATCGGTGCCGTGCTGATGATGCACTTCGCCGAGCTGGCCGCCCCCTGGTTCGACGGGGCGGAGATCGTCGAGCTCCACCACGACGCCAAGCTCGACGCCCCCTCCGGTACCTCGATGCGCACCGCCGAGCGGATGGCCGAGGCCCGCCGGGGGGCGGGGGCCGGCGAGTATCCCGCGGACCGGACCTCGACGGTGGTGGTGGAAGGCGCCCGGGGCGGGCGGGGGCCGGGCGGCGTGCGACTGCACTCGGTCCGACTTCGGGGTCTGGTCGCCCACCAAGAGGTGATCTTCGGGGCAGAGGGACAAGGACTCACCATCCGTCACGACTCCTACCACCGCAGCTCGTTCATGGACGGGGTGGTGGTGGCCTGTCGGGCAGTGCCTGACCGACCAGGGCTGACCCTCGGGCTCGAGCCCGTCCTCGGGCTCTGACCGGCCGGGCCGAGGTGGACACCCGCCAGCGGATCCTCGAGGCCACCTACGCCTGTGTGGCCCGCTGGGGCCTGGCCAAGACGACGGTGGAAGACGCCGCTCGGGAGGCCAACGTGTCGCGGGCCACCGTCTACCGGTACTTTCCGGGTGGGCGCGAGCAGCTCATCCACGATGTGGTGTCGTGGCAGTTCTTGACCTTCTTCCTCCTCCTCTACGAGGAGGTGCAGGGGGCGGCCAGCCTCGAAGCGGTGATGGAGCGGGGCATCCGCTTCGCCCACCGATCCATCCGTGAGCACGAGGTGCTGCAGCGGGTGATGCAGACCGAACCGGAGATCCTGCTGCCCACCTTGACCCTGGAGAGCAACCGGATTCGAGAGGCCATCGCCGAATTCCTCCTCCCGTACCTCCTCGAGCACGGGCTGGCCCCGGGCGTCGACCCCCGCCAGGCCGCCGACTTCCTGGCCCGGATGGTGCTGTCGTACATGGCATCGCCCGGTCGTTGGGACCTGGACGACCCCCGACAGGTCTCCCAGCTGGTGCGGGAAGAGCTGCTGGCCGGGGTGGTGGTGGGGCCGGAACCCCGGCGGTGACCGGTCCCCGTCGGGGTGCTTGACGATGAGACAAAATCCGGCGTACTGTTCCATCGAGAAGGGGGATCGATGGTGGTTGGGGTGACCGGACGGTGAGCCAGGGCGTGACACGGCTACGGGCCGTACCGACCGTGGCTCCACCGCCGACACCGGCCCCGGTGGTCTCGGCCGCCGGTACCCACCGGGTCCGGATCGTCGATGCCACCCTCGAGTGCCTGGCCCGCCACGGCACCGCCAAGACCACCGTCGACGACGTGGCCCGCCAGGCCGGCGTCTCCCGAGCCACCGTCTACCGGGTGTTCCCCGGCGGGAAGGTGGAGATTCTGGCGGCGGTGGTCGACACCGAGATGGCCCGACTGTTCTCGGCCCTGGGGGCCAGCATGGGAGCGGCCGACGACCTGGCCGACGTACTGGTCAACGCCATCGTGGAGGGGGTCACCCGAGTCACCACCCACCGAGCGCTGTCCTACCTGGTGGAGCACGAGCCCGAGGTGGTGCTCGGACACCTGGCCTTCGACGATTCCAATCGGCTGTTGGCCACCGCCACCCGCTTTGTGGCGCCGTTCCTGGCCCGGTGGATGGACCCAGACGAGTCGGCCCGGGTGGCCGAATGGTCCACCCGGATCGTGTTGTCGTACTGCCTCAGTCCGTCGGCCGATACGGACCTCACCGACCCGGCCCAGGCCCGGCAGTTGGTGACCACCTTCGTACTGCCGGGGATCCGCGCCCTACGGGCGCCCGATACCTCGGCCCCCATCGCCATCGCCCCGTTCGCCACCGAGCGGGCCGGTGCCGGCCCGGCGGGGAACCCCGCCGTTCTGGAGCGCACCGCAGCATCGACCGCAGCACCAGCCTCACCGACCACCGACGCAAAGGGAGCAGTTCGATGACCATCGAGATGAACAAGACGGCCGACATCATCGGCCGGGACGAGATCAACGACTTCGAGGCGATCCTCTCGGTGGTCGGCACCGAGGAGGCCGACGGGCGACACATCGTCCACTCCGAGTACGACACCCGGTTCACCTGGGACTACGAGAAGGGCGCCCGGCCCAAGCTGGACAAGCTCTACGAGAAGGCCAAGACCTCCCAGTGGAACGCCCAGACCGACCTGCCCTGGGAGACCGACGTCGACCAGGAGAAGCTGGTGATGGACAACGCCATCGCCAACGGCGGGTTCGCGGCCGGGTTCGACCTCACCGGCACCCCGGTGGAGAAGTGGTCGGACAAGGAGTGGGTGACCTTCGGGGTGGAGAGCCAGAACTGGACGCTGTCGCAGTTCCTCCACGGCGAACAGGGTGCCCTGGTATGCACGGCCAAGATCGTGGAGTCGGTGCCATGGATCGACGCCAAGTACTACGCCGCCACCCAGGTGATGGATGAGGCCCGCCATGTCGAGGTGTTCGCCAAGTACCTCGACGAGAAGCTGTCGGGCCACTACCCGATCAACGCCCACCTGCGGATGCTGCTCGACGACATCATCGCCGACTCGCGGTGGGACATGACCTATCTGGGGATGCAGATCATGGTGGAGGGCCTCGCCCTGGCCGCCTTCGGCTTCATGGCCCAGCTGACCGGCGACCCGTTGCTCAAGCAGCTCCTCCGCTACGTCATGGCCGACGAGGCCCGCCACGTGGCCTTCGGGGTGCTCAGCCTGCAGGAGTACTACCAGGGCCTGAACGCCCACGAGCTGCGCGAGCGGCAAGAGTTCGCCTTCGAGGCGGCCGTCCGGATGCGCGACCGCTTTCTGCAACAGGAGGTCTGGGACCGGATGGGGATCGACCCCAAGGCCATCGTCCCGGTGGTCGCCATGGCCCCGGAGCGGGCGCAGTTCCAGGCGCTGCTGTTCTCCAAGATCGTCCCCAACTGCCGCAAATTGGGCCTGCTCGACGCCGCCGACGGTTGGCTGCGCACCAAGTTCACCGAGCTGGGAGTGATCGAGTTCGAGTCGTGGGAGGACACCTCTCTCGAGTACGACAGCTTCGCCTCGGTACCCACCGAGGGTGCAGCGGCTTCCTGAGGGGTCGGCTCCGGGCAGGCCAATGGCGTCGCCGACGGACCGGTCGGCTCCGGGCAGGTCTCCCACCGGCGGCTGGTAGCCTGCCGTACCGTGCTTCCCACTTCGAACTCCATGCATCTGAGGGCCTGAGGTGGCTCGATTCGGCTCGGTGATCACCGCCATGGTGACGCCGTTCGGGCCCACCGGTGCCCTGGATCTCGACGCCGCTGCCCAGCTGGCCCGCCACCTGGTGGACACCGGGTCCGACGGCCTGGTGTTGGCCGGCTCCACTGGCGAGGGCTCGGTACTGGCCGACGACGAGAAGCTGGATCTGTTCCGGGCGGTCACCGAGGCGGTCACCGTCCCGGTGCTGGCGGCCACCGGCTCCAACGACACCGCCCATACCGTGGGGCTGACCCGGGCCGCCCAGGCCTGCGGGGTGGCCGGCGTGCTGGTGGTCACCCCGTACTACAGCCGACCCTCCCCGGCCGGCCTGGCCGCCCACTTCGAGGCGGCGGCAGCCGCCTCCGACCTGCCGGTGGTCCTCTACGACATCCCGGTGCGGTCCGGCCGCCGGATCGGCACCGACCTGCTGGTGCACCTGGGCCGGACGGTGCCCACCATCGTGGGAGTGAAGGATGCCACCGGGGATGTCGCGGGTGCCGCCGAGGTGATCGCCGCCGAGGTCGACGGTTTCGAGGTCTACTGCGGCGACGACCCCTTGACCCTGCCCTTCCTGTCGGTGGGGGGGGTGGGGATCATCAGCGTGGCCGCCCACTGGGCCGGGTCGGTGTTCGCCGAACTCATCGCCACCTTCGAGGCCGGCGATACGGTCGGTGCCCGGGGGGCGAACCAGCGACTACTCGAGTCATTCCGGTTCGAGTCGACCCCCGAGTATCCCAATCCGGTTCCGGCCAAGGCCGCCTGCCGGGCGCTCGGACTTCCCGTCGGCCAGTGCCGACTTCCCCATCCGGAGGCACCAGCCTCCCTGGACAGCGAGGCGAAAGCCATCATCTCCCGACTTCGTCAACCCGTCTCCGTCGGCCACTCCGTTGCCTGATACCCCGCGGGCCGCCGGGTCCGGTTCCCACTCCGGTGGAGACAAGAAGAAGCGCCGCCCGGCGAGCAAGGGGGGCGGCAAGCCTGCTGGCGGGGGGGGAGGCGGAGGCGGTGGCGGAGGCGGTGGCGGAGGCGGTTCTGCGGCCGGCAAGTCCGTGACCTCCGGCGCCAAGGGTCCGGCCACCTCGTCCCGCAAGGCCCAAGCCACCACCTCGGCCAAGGGCTCCACGTCTGGCGCGGCAGTGCGGGTGGTATTTCTGGGGGGCTTGGGGGAGATCGGCCGCAACTGCGCCTGCCTCGAGATCGACGGACGCATCCTGGTGCTGGACGTGGGGATCATGTTTCCGGATCCGGACATGCCCGGCGTCGACCTGGTCCTTCCCGACTTCACGTACCTACGCGACAACGCCGATCGGGTGGACGGGGTCATCCTCACCCACGGTCACGAGGACCACACCGGCGGCCTGGCCTATCTCCTCCGGGACATGGAGCTCAATGTCTACGGCTCCGAGCTCACCTTGGGACTGGCCCGCAGCCGGGTTGACGAGGCCGGCATGGCCAGCCGGGTCAATTGGATCCCGGTGCACGACGGGGAGCGGCGGCGGATCGGGCCGTGCGACGTGGAGTTCATCCCGGTGACCCACTCGGTGCCCCAGGCGTTCGCCACCGCCTTCTACACCCCCCAGGGCGTCATCCTCCACTCGGGCGACTTCAAGCTCGACCTCCATCCGGTCGACGGCCGCCGTACCAACCTGGCCCGGATCGGCGCCATCGCCACCGATCCGGGGATCCGCCTGCTGCTGGCCGACTCCACCAACGCCGAGGAGCCCGGATTTACGCCGTCGGAGTCCACCGTGGGGGTCACCCTCCGGAAGGTCTTTTTGGAGCGCCCGGGACGCCGGTTCATCGTGACCTGCTTCGCCAGTCACATCCACCGCGTGCAGCAGGTGGCCGACGCCGCCATCGCCGGTGGCCGCAAGGTGGCCACCCTGGGCCGGTCGATGCAGAAGAACGTGGCCCTCGGCCGCCAGCTGGGTCTGCTCGACATCCCCGACGACGCCCTCATCGACATCGAGGACGTCGACCGGTTGCCTCCCGGCCAGGTGTGTGTCATCTCCACCGGATCCCAGGGTGAGCCGATGTCGGCGCTGTCACGGCTGGCTATCGGGGAGAACCGGTTCTTCAAGCTCCGGGAAGACGACGTGGTGGTCATCAGCGCCCACCCGATTCCCGGCAACGAGTGGTCGGTCGGTCGGGTCATCGACGGACTGCACCGTCTCGGTGTGGAGGTCATCCACTCCGGGGTGGACGCCGTCCACGTCAGTGGACACGCCCGTCAGGGCGAGCTGGCCATGCTGATGTCCATCGCCCGCCCGGCCTTCTTCATCCCGGTGCACGGTGAGTACCGGCACATGGCCAACCATCTCCGCCTGGCCAACACCATGGGGATCACCGGTGACCGCCTGCTCCTCTGTGAGGACGGTGACTCCGTCCGGCTCGACGGGGCCGGGCTCCACCGGGACGGTGGGGTGCCCGGCGGCTATCTCTTCGTGGACGGAAGCACGGTCGGCGACATCGGCCACGGAGTGCTCCGCGATCGGATGGTGCTGGCCGAGGAGGGGGTGGTGATGGCGGTCGCCACCATCGACCTCAAGCGTGGCGAGTTGGTGGGCGCTCCCCAGATCACCACCCGGGGCTGGGCCTACGACGACGACACCGACGCCCTGCTCGAGGAAGCCCGCCGCGACGTGCGGACCGCCCTCCAGAAGGCGCTGGCCGGCGGCACCCAGGACCACGAGACCCTCAACCGGGTGGCCCGCAAGGCCCTGGGTCGATTGGTGGGCAACCGCACCAAGCAGCGCCCGATGATCGTCCCGGTCATCGTCACCGTCTGACGTCGCCCGTTGAAGGGTCGGGGGGTCCACACCACCCCGGGCGCATTCCGGTCGAATGGGCCGCTCACCAGGTGAATCGCGCTCGCTACCGGTAGAAATTCGCCGGAGTGTCCCCGAAACCGACACATCCCGGGAGTAGCCTGAGTTCACTGTGTCCACCGCCACCACTCGAACGGCGGGCCGTTCCGGATCCTCACGGTCGAAGGCGAAGACCGGTACCCCGGCCCGGTCCCGCTCCGGCTCTGGTTCGTCGGGACGCGGGCGTTCTTCTGGCGGTGGAAGCGGCCGGGGGAGCGGAGGGAGCGGCCGGGGGAGCGGAGGGAGTCGGGGCAAGGGAATATCGAAGCCGCATCGGCGGGGACCGCTGGCTGCCACCTGGGCGGTGCTGGCCAGCCACTCGGCCGACCTGTGGGGTGTGATCCTCATGACGGTAGGAGTGCTGGCGGCGGTGGCGCTCTACGGCCACTCCCTCGGTCCGGCCGGTCATCTCCTGCGGGTGGGGTCCGGCGATCTCCTTGGTTGGGGGCGATTTCTGGTGCCGCCGGTGGCGGTGGCCATCGGGATCCTTCTCATCGCCGGCCGCCGTGAGCCCGGCGACAGTCCCGACCGACCCCGGCGCGAACCGATCCGGGCCATTCTCGGGGGGGTGCTGATTCTGGTGGCCGTGGCAGGTCTGGCCGCCCTGGCCGGAGGTGCCCCACGGCTGAGTTCCTCAACGGCCCATCTATCGGCGGCCGGCGGGTGGCTGGGGGCGGTGGCCGCCAATCCACTCCGGGCGGGCTTGGGTGGGTTCGGTGCCGCCCTGGTTCTGGTGGCCGTGCTGGTCGTGGCGCTGATCGTGGGCACTGGCATCTCCCTCCGCTCGGCGGCCAGCGGAGTGGGATCGGCCAGTCGCTGGGCCTACACCACAGCCCGGGGCGGACCGGACGGCCGAGCGGCCAGGGAGCAGTCCGACGACGAACCCACCGACCCGTTCGGCCGAACGGTGCCCAAGGTTGGGGAAGCCGACGGGACCGGGGCGGTGGGGGCGGCCGACGCCGGACCCGATCCGACCATGGTCCCCGTCCCGGAAGTGGCGTTGCCCACGTCGGCAGCGGTCGAGCCGGAGACCCCCGAGCCGGGACCGCCGGAGGTGACGGCGCTTCCCGAGGAGGCCACCAAGGCCGGCAAAGGCGACCAGCTGGAGCTGAAGCTGGGACCGTCGGTGGGGGAGTGGCGGTTGCCGCCGGCCAACCTCTTGAAGCGTCTGAAGCCCCAGGCGGTAGATGAGCGCGAAGTCGATGCCGCCGGTGCCGCGCTGGTGGAGGCGTTGGCCGCCCATGGGGTGGAGACCCGTCTGCTGGGTCGAACGGTGGGCCCGTCGGTGACCCGGTACGAGCTCGAGCTGGGGGCCGGGGTGAAGGTCGCCCGGGTGACCTCGCTGTCGAAGGACATCGCCTATGCCATGGCGTCGCCGGATGTCCGGATTCTGGCGCCCATCCCCGGCAAGTCGGCCATCGGGGTGGAAGTGCCCAACCGCCGCCGGCAGCTGGTGGCCCTGGGCGACATCCTGGCCTCGCCGGAAGCCGCCGCCGCTCATCATCCGCTGGAGGTGGCCCTCGGTCGGGACATCGCCGGCCGGGCCTATATGGCCAATCTGGCCGAGATGCCCCACGTGCTGGTGTCGGGTGCCACCGGCTCGGGCAAGTCGTCGTGCATCAACTCCATTCTCACCTCCATTCTGGTGCGGGCCACCCCTGACCAGGTGCGGCTGATTCTGGTCGACCCCAAGCGGGTGGAGCTGGGCCAGTACAACGACCTGCCCCATCTGCTCACCCAGGTGGTGGTCGATCCCAAGAAGGCCGCCAACGCCCTGGCCTGGGCGGTCAAGGAGATGGAGCGCCGGTACGACCTCCTGGCCGAGGCCGGCATGCGCGACATCACCGGTTACAACACGGCGGTCGACCGCGGGGAGCTGGCCGACCACGAGGAGGCCTATCGACTTCGGACGGTCGGCGCTTCCAGTGCCGGGGACGATGGGGGCGATGGGGTCGACGGGGACGACGAGCCGCCGCCCCCGCGCTATCAGCGCCTGCCGTTCATCCTCATCGTGGTGGACGAGCTGAACGACCTGATGATGGTGGCCGCCCGCGACGTGGAGGACTCGGTGTGCCGCATCGCTCAGATGGCCCGTGCGGTCGGCATCCACCTGGTGCTGGCCACCCAGCGGCCGTCGGTGGATGTCATCACCGGAGTCATCAAGGCCAACGTTCCGTCCCGCATGGCTTTTTCGGTGTCGTCGCTGGCGGACAGTCGGGTCATCCTCGATCAGCCTGGAGCCGAGCGGCTGATTGGCCGAGGCGACATGCTGCTGCTGACCGCCTCTTCGTCCAACCCCCAGCGCCTGCAGGGTCCCTGGGTCGGAGAAGATGAGGTCCGCAAAGTGGCCGCCCACTGGAAGCGCCAGCGGCCGCTGGAGGTGGTGTCGGACTTCGAGGAGCTGGCCGGCGACGGCGGTCCGGTGGGCAGTGCCGCCGGTGGCGACGATGACGATGAGCTGTTGGCCCAGGCCATGGACCTGGTGGTCCGTTCGCAGCTTGGCTCCACCTCCATGTTGCAGCGGAAACTACGGGTCGGCTTCGCCCGGGCTGGCCGGTTGATGGACTTGATGGAGCGACGCGGGGTGGTGGGGCCGTCGGAGGGATCCAAGGCGCGGGACGTTCTCATGACCGTCGAGGAACTGGAGTCGCGCTGACCAACGTCTCGTTGCCCGGGGCGGTCGATCGACCGGTCCCGGGCGCTCCGCCGATCACGGCCGCCCCGGCCAGCCACCGCCGGAAGCGCCGGCGATGGCGGACCCCTGTCCTGCTCGGCGTCGTGGTGCTGGTGGTCGGTGCCCTGGTGCTGACGGGGGTGAACCAGGTCACCCGGGCACTGCCCGCCCCGATGCTCCGGACGTCGTTGGCCTCGTCGGTCACCATCCCCGGCAGCGGCCCCACCCTGCCGTGGCCGTCCGTCGGCCAGGCGGCGGTCGACGTGCCGTCGGTGGGCTATGCCGCCTCGTGGGGCCCTGACACCCCGGTGCCCATCGCCTCATTGACCAAGATGACCACCGCAGTGGTGGTCCTGCGAGATCACCCGGTGCCGGCCGGTGCCCAAGGCCCGGGGGTCACCATGGGCCCTGGCGACGTGGCCGCCTATGAGAACGCCATCAACACCGATCAGTCGAACGTGCCGGTGCAGGTGGGGGAGATCCTCACCGAGCGGCAGATGCTCGAAGGCCTCCTGAACCAGTCGGCCAACAACCTGGCCTACTCGTTGGCGGTATGGGACGCCGGCAGCCTGGCCGCCTTCGTGGTGAAGATGAACGGCCTGGCGACATCGCTGGGAATGACCGCCACCCACTACGCGGATGCCAGCGGATACCAGCCCCAGACGGTCTCCTCGGCGGTGGATGTCCTGAAGGTGGCGGCGGTCGGCATGGCCATCCCCACCTTCGCCGAAGTGGCCGGACTGACCACCATCACGCTGCCGATCATCGGCACCGTGCACAACATCGTCGCCGAGATCGGCTCGAACGGTGTGGTGGGGGTCAAGTCGGGCTTCACCACCGCCGCCGGGGGTTGCATGGTACTGGCCACCTACCGATCGGTGGCCGGACAGTCGGTGTTGGTGCTGTCGTCGGTGACCGGCCAGATGTTCCCCACCCCGGCCGCGGCACCGACCACCACCGCCGCCAACGCCGCCGCTGCACCGACCACCACCACCCCGACGACTTCACCGACCACCACCCCGACGACTTCACCGACCACCACCCCGACGACTTCACCGACCACCACCCCGACGACCGCCCCTCCGGCTCCCACTGCCACCACCATGCCGCCAGACATGGCGTACTCCGCTGACGATCCACTCCGTTACGCCGGTCCCGCC
>Ga0302196_10001255_pt1 | contig 24187 bp, 20 predicted proteins | sample II_Bog_N1_3_FD_198794 | JGI IMG/M metagenome (GOLD analysis project Ga0302196, IMG submission 198794) | Peat permafrost microbial communities from Stordalen Mire near Abisko, Sweden - II_Bog_N1_3 | ecosystem: Environmental > Terrestrial > Soil > Wetlands > Peat | place: Sweden: Abisko...
CCCTCAGCCGCGCCGCCGTCTGGCGCGGCGTCTCAGCGCCCCGGCGGCGTTCGATCGCCTCGCGCATAGCGATGACGATGGCGTCGGTGATCCCGACCCCGGCCATCTGGGCGAACTTGCGCGTCAGCGCGTCGGCTTCCCGATTGTTGACGTTGATGGGCGCTGGGGGCCGCGTGTAGATATTGTTATCTACAATAGGGCGGATCACATCTACGTCTCAAGATCAAACGATCTCAAACCCGCGCTCACGGCCCTGCGGAGGCCAGCGCCGGATAGACGCCTGAGCGCGCCAGGTTGGTCAGGGCGTCGTTGTGGCCAACGGTCAGGCCTTTCAGCCCCCCGTCGGCGCCCGCCTTCTGGTATTCGTAGATCAGGGCTGCGACCTGATAGTCGTCGGTCAGCCGCGTCTTGCGATAGCCCGCGGTCAGCCGGCTGGCCCCGCCCTGCAGCAGGTCCGCCGCGGTCTGCGGGCCCGGCGCCGCGCCAGGCGGGATGATGTCGGCGTTGGCGATCAGCACGATCTGACGATAATAGCCCTTTGGCGAGCCAAACAGACGCCCCAGCCCGCCGGACGCCGCGGCGTCCGGCGCCTGGAACCGCAGCGCCGCCGCGGAGGGCGTGCCATCCGCCTCGACCCGCTCCAGCCGGGTGACGATGGCGAAGCCGCCGGGAACCGCATAGACGCTGTATTCGGAATAGCCCGCCGCCTGCAGCGCGGCGATCAGGTGATCGCCCACGTCCGCCAGGCTGGGATGGGCGGGCGCCGGGCTGGCCAGCATCTGCTTGCGTTGCAACACCACCCGCTCGGTCGGCGCCGGCGGCGGCCAGGAAAAATCGGGCAGTCGGCTGGCGGACGCCGCCGCGCCCAGGGCCGCGTCAGCCCCGCCGGCCTGCGCGGCTCGTCGATGAGGCGGCGGCGCCGCCGGAGCGCCGGTCGGCAGGCTGAAGCCGCGATCGTCCTTGAGCGGCTGACAGACGCCGTCCTCGGCGCTCGCCGCCATCCCCTGGCGCGCGCAATCATCGACAGGCGCGGCCGGCGCGGCTTGGGCTTGAGCGGCGGGGGACTGGGCGGCTGGCGCTTCAGCCCAACAGGCCGTGGACCCGCTGAACACCGCGGCCAAGCTGGCCATCGCGCATAGCCCCAAACGCATACCGGCCCATTCCCCAATGACAGCGACAGGGCCCATGTTAAGCGATCGCGTGCGGCGAAGCCATAGGGCCGGGTCTGGGTTCGGCCAAGGGCTTGAGGTGGGCGAAGGCGGTTCAGTTGGAGGCATGGCGACGAGGGCTGCCGATCGCCGCCGCCGTTTTCGCCGTCATCGGCGCGATCGCGCCTCGATCGCGGCGGCCTTCGGCTCACCCCAGGGCCGAATAGGCCGCCGCGATCAGCCGCGCCGGACGGGGGTCGTCGATCAGCAGCGCCGACTGCTTGTTCATCACATAGGCCCCCGAGAGCCGCCGCTGCGGGTCGGCGAAGGCGCAGCTGCCGCCCCAGCCGGAATGGCCGACGGTCTCGGCGCCCGGGCCATAGAGGCCCAGGCCCTCATTACGCATGAACCCCGCGCCCCAGGCCACGCGGTAGGGCAAAACCAGGTCATCGCCGACGATCCGCCGCGCCGCCGCCTTGGCCGCCATACCCGGCGACAGCACCGCATGGCCGTCGAGCGACCCGTCGCAGGCCAGCACCGCCATAAGCCGGGCCAGGGCCGGGGCGGTGGCGTGGCCATTGGCCGAGGGAAATTCGGCCCGCCGCCACTGGCCGATGTCAGCGCCGGCGGGCGAGGCCCATTTGGTCATGAACGCCGCCTGGCGCGGCGCGGTCAAAGGACCCAGATCCGGCAGATGCGGCGGCCGGCGCATGTCGGCGCATCGGGCGTGCTCGCTGTCCGGCAGGCCGATCCAAACATCCAGCCCGAACGGAACCGCTATATCCTCGCGCAAGGCCGTCCCGATCGTGCGTCCATCGACGCGCCGGTGAATCTCGCCGACCAGATGGCCGAAGGTCACCGGATGATAGCCGCTGGCCGATCCGGGCGGCCACAGCGGCGCCATCGCCGCCAGTCGATCGCAGATGGCGTCCCAGTCAAACCACAGGGCCGGATCCATCGGCTCGGTCAGGCCGCAAAGGCCCGCCTGATGCGACAGCAGCTGTTCGACGGTGATCGCGCCCTTGCCCGCCTGGGCGAAGGCCGGCCAAATCTGCGCCACCGGCTGGTCATAGGCGAGCCGGCCTTGGTCGACGAGCCGGGCGATCATCAGGGCGGCCACGGCCTTGGTGGTGGAGAACACCGGTGTCAGGGTGCGGGCGTCAAACGGTCGGCTCTTGCCGCGGTCGGCGTAGCCCGCCCACAGGTCGGCGACGATCTGGCCCTCGACCGCCAAGGCGAAGCGGGCGCCGATCTCGCGATCCTCGGTGAAATTGGCCGCGAACTCATCGCGCAGCGCCCTAAAGCCGGGGGCGCAGTGTCCGTGAATCTCAATTTCGCTCATGCTCAGGTCTCACAACGCTTCCGACGAGGTAATGCGCGTTCAACCAAGCGTCAAACCAGCCGCTCGATCCGCACAGCCGGCGAGACTTGGCGCAGCTTGCCGCCCACCGCCACCACCGGAAGCTCCGAAGCGTTCCAGGCCTGGGCGGCGGTGACGGTCTCCAGCACCCCGCCGACCGCGCGGGCCAGGGCGTAGCTCATCGGCTGGTCCTCGACCATGGCCGCCGCGAACAGGGCGCAAAGCAGATCGCCGGTCCCGTTCGGAACCTGCGCCAGACGCGCATGGGCGGCGAACCAGGACTCCTGGGCGTCGGCATAGACCACCCCGATCTCGTCGGGGCCGTGGGGCACGGAGGAGACCAGCGCCGGCTTGCCCAGCAGCCGCGCGCCGGCGCGGGCGTCGGCTGGCTCGCGCACCGGCGCGCCAGTCAGCCGCTCCAGCTCCCAGGTGTTAGGGGTGACCAGGTCGGCGCGCGGAACCAGCAGGGTGGCGATGGCCTCGGCCACCGCCGGCGAGACATAGAGGCCCTTGCCCTCATCGCCCATCACCGGATCGACAATGATCCGCGGGCTGGGGCAATAGGCGCCGGTGCGCTCGGCCGCCCGGATCGCATCAATGGCCGCGGCGGCGGCGGCGACCTGTTCGGCGCTGGCGAAATAGCCGCACAGGGCCACATCGACCGCGCCGAACAGGCCGTTGGCCTCGACCCCGTCCAACATGCCCTGGAACAGCTCGATCGGCGTCGCCCCGCCGCCCGGCGCGCCCCAGCCCGGATGACGCCCGAACAGCACGGTCGGAACCAGCACCGGATCGATCTTCATCTGCGCCAGGGCCAGGGCCTGCACGAAACCGCCGACCCGACTGGAGGCGACATGGCTGGACAGGATCAGGGCGAGGGGCATCGGCGCTCCGGCGTCAGACAGTCAAACCAAAGCTGTGGCGCCGTCCGCGGTGGCGCGCCAGTCCCCTCGATTTCCTTGCAGGCCGCCGGGCCGCGGGACGACCGCGAATATGTCGCAGGGGTTGAGGACCCATCGCGCACCTCAAGTTAAGCGGCGGGTAACCGTATACTGGCGAGGTGACGTCGTTATCAGCCAACATTTCCGCCCCGATCGGACCCCATCATGTCATCCCAGAGCGCCCTCGAAGAGCGGCTGAGCTTCATGCAGTTGGACGAGGACGCCAGGCAGGCGCTGCGCGGCGTCAAGCCGATTTTGATGAATGACCTGCCGACGGCCCTCGACCACTTCTACAGCCAGATAAAGGCCTTTCCCGCGGTCAGCCGCCTGTTTTCAGGGCCAAGCCACGTGGCCAGCGCCAAGAGCCGGCAAATCAACCATTGGGATTCGATCTCAAGCGGACATTTCGATCAGAACTTCGTCCGCGCGGTGTCCACGGTCGGCGAGGTCCATGCCCGTATCGGCCTGGAGCCGCGCTGGTATATCGGCGGTTACGCCCTGCTGATGAGCTCGATGATCGGCGCCGTGGTCAAGGCGCGATGGCCCAGGATGCGCTTCGGCGGCAAGCCGCGCGAAGGCGGCGACGCCCTGGCCCGCGAGCTGGGCGCGGTGGCCAAGGCGACCCTGCTCGACATGGATCTAGCGATCTCGGTCTATATCGCGGCCAGCGCCGCGGAGGCCGAGCGCCTGAAGGCCGAGGCGGATTTGGTGTCCGCTGATCGCGCAAAGGTTGTGGCTCAGGTCAGCGACGCCATGCGCCGTCTGGCCGACGGAGACCTCACTGGCCGGCTGCCGGACGATATCCCGAGCGCCTATCACCAACTGCGCGATCACTTCAACCACGCCATGGACCAGATGCAGGAGACCATCCGGGCGGTCGGCGTCTCGACCGAGGGACTGCGCGGCGGCTCCGACGAGATCGCTTCAGCCGCCGATGATCTGTCGCGCCGCACCGAACGCCAGGCCGCCGGGCTGGAGCAGACGGCCGCCGCCCTGGACGAGATCACCGCCACGGTCCGCCGCAGCGCTGAGGGCGCGCGCCAGGCGTCCGAGGTGGTCTCCGGCGCCAAGGCCGACGCTGAACGATCCGGCGTGGTGGTCGGCGAAGCGGTTCAGGCCATGGGCGAGATCGAGCACAGCTCCGGCCAGATCACTCAGATCATCGGGGTGATCGACGAGATCGCCTTCCAGACCAATCTTCTGGCGCTAAACGCCGGGGTCGAGGCGGCGCGCGCCGGCGAGGCGGGACGCGGCTTCGCCGTCGTGGCCCAGGAGGTGCGGGCCTTGGCGCAGCGCTCGGCCGACGCCGCCAAGCAGATCAAGACCCTGATCGCCGCCAGCACCGCCCAGGTCGCGCGCGGGGTGCGCCTGGTCGGCGACACCGGCTCGGCCTTGACCGACATCGTCGGCAAGGTGGCTCAGATCGACACCCTGGTGGTCGAAATCGCCACCTCGTCGCAGGAGCAGGCCACGGGCCTGGCCCAGGTCAACACCGCCGTCAACGAAATGGACCAGGTCACCCAGCAGAACGCCGCCATGGTCGAGGAGGCCACCGCCGCCGCCTCGAACATGAAGGCCGAAGCCAGCGAGCTGGCCCGGTTGGTCACGCGGTTCAACACCGGCCACGGCGCGGCGGGCAAGCCGCGGACCGCCGCCTCGCCGGCCGCAAGCGCAAGGCCCGCCAATCCCATGGGCCACCCGCCCACCCGCGCGGCCGCGTTCGCCCGGACCGCCAACGGCGGGGCCGCCGCCAAGCCGAAGCCTGGTCAGTGGGAGGAATTCTAGGCGCGCGCCGAGACCTCAGGGCTTGTTCAGCGCCAAGCGTCGCTTCGCGCCTTCGCCTCTGCTGCGGCGTCAAAGGCGGGACCGGCCGCCAGGCTCTGGGCCAGGTCGGCGACCGGCGCCGGCAGGGTGCTCGCCGCCGTGCGATAGTCACCCGTCTGGCCGTCGCCGGTCGCCGGGACCGCGATCCGCAACGCCCATGCCGAACCGCGCCGACAGGCCAGTCCGTCGAAGCCCTTGCCGCGCGTCACCGAAAACGTCCTGCAGATAGGCCCATCGGCGGCGCGGAAGCTGACGCCGATCTTGACCGCCGAGTCCGTCGCGGCGCCGGTCAGCTGGGTGTTGAGCGCCTGGGCCAAGGGCCCATGCGCGGTCAGGTCATCGCCGATCCAGCCTCCCTGTCCCACCCAAAACACACGCCCCAGCACCAGTCCAAGCGCCAGGCTCGCCGCCACGGCGCCGCCGCCGAGCCAGGCCGGACGACGGGCTGCCGGCCGGCGCGCTGGGAAAGGGATCACCGTCGCGCCGGCCGGCCGGCCGGCGCTGACCGCGGCGATCAGACGTTCAGGCGCTGGTTCGCGCGCGACCGGATCGAAGGCCGAGGTCAGCTGGGCGGCCAACGCCCGGTGGGCGGCCAGGCGCGCGGCGAGCTTGGGATCGGCGGCGATGGCCGCCTCGACCCTGGCCCGCTTCGCGCCCGCCAGTTCGCCGTCGGCGTAGGCGATCAGTTCCTGGTCAGAAAGGGTCATGGCTAGGCTCCCAAGCCTTGCAGAGACGCCATCAGGGTGGTTCGGCCACGCACCAGGCGGCTGGTCAAGGTGCCCTCCGGTATGTTCAGCACCTTGCTGGCCTCGGCGTAGGACAGGCCTTCGACCAGCACCAGGGCGACAGCCAGCCGCTGGTCCGAAGGGAGGGCCTCCATCGCCCGCTCGATCACCGTCCTGGTCGGCAGATCCGCGGCGCCCGAATCGGCCACCGCCTCGGCCTCTTCGGCCGGGCGCGCCCAGGCGGTGCGCCGATTGTGGGCGCGGCGGTCGTCGATCCAGGCGTTTTTCATCAGGGTGAACATCCAGCTATGCAGGGCGGAGTCCGGCCGCCATTGATCGCGACGGACCAGGGCGCGTTCGACGGCGGTCTGCACCAGGTCGTCGGCCAGGGTCGCGTCGCCGGTCAGCGAGCGGGCGAACCGGCGCAGCCTTGGCAGCAGCGCGACCAGGTCCCGCTGAAATCCGTCCACCCTGACGTCCTCTCTCCATGGATGAAACGTCCCCGCTCGCGCGTTTCATCCCTGACCGCCGAAAAATCGGCGCGTCGCCCGTGTTGGGATAATGTGACGCGATTTCAGGACGCCGCCATGAAAATAAACTTCGCCGGATCGGGCCTCAGATCGCTTTTGTTGGCGAGCGCGGTTTGCATGGCCGCGACGCCCGCCGCAGCCCAGCTGGGCGGGCTTGGTCATGCCCTGGGCGAGGTCGTCTCGCCCCTGTCGCCCGTGCTTCAGGCTCCCGACCGGCTGATCCAGCCGCTGGATCAGGCGCAGGGTCCCGAAGGCCTTTTGTCACGGCGCATTGACCGGCTTGACGCCCTGGTTCGCGCCCATCCCCGCCAGCTGGACGAAGACGAACGCGGCGCGCCGGTGGTCCGTGGCCAGGTGCTGGCGATCGCGCCCAGCGCTGAGGCCCTGGACAAGGCGCGACGACTGGGATTCTCGGTGCGCCCGGCGGGCGCGCAGTCCGAAGACGACCTGATCGGGCTGTTCGTGCTGGACGCGCCGCCCGGCATGGGCGCCCGCGAGGCGGTGCGGCGGCTGCGCGGGCTTGATCCTGCCGGAACCTATGACTTCAACCACCTTTATGAACCGTCCGGCGTCGCCGGCGTCGCCACGCCAGCGCCGGCCAGCCCGCAAACGTCGCTGGCGCCGGACGCGCGGATCGGGCTGATCGACACCGGGGTCGAGACCACGGATCCGGTGTTCGGCGGCGCGCGGATTGAACAACGCGCCTTCGCGGGAGAGCGCTTGGCGCCGGCGCCGCATGGGACCGCCGTGGCCTCGCTGATGGTCGGCCAGGCGGCGCCGTTCGTGGGCGCCGCGCCCGGCGCGCGCCTGTTCGTCGCGGACGTCTATGGCGACCAGCCGACGGGCGGGGCCGCCGACACATTGATCCGCGCCCTGTTCTGGCTGGCGGCGCGCAAGACCAGCGTGATCAATATCAGCCTGGTCGGCCCTCCGAACGCCGCCCTGGCCGCGGCCATCGTCGCGGTGCGCGCCCGCGGCGTGGTGATCGTGGCTGCGGTGGGCAATGACGGGCCGGCGGCCCCGCCCGCCTATCCGGCCTCCTATCCGGGCGTGATCGCGGTCACGGGCGTCGATGGGCGCGGCCGGGTGCTGATCGAGGCCGGGCGCGCGGCCCATCTGGATTTCGCCGCGCCCGGCGCGGACATGGCCGCCGCGGCCAAGGGCGGGGGCTTCGTCTCCGTCCGCGGCACCTCATTCGCCGCGCCGATCGTCGCGGGACGCTTGGCCAGCCTGTTGGCGGCCTCGCCGCTGAGCGCTGAGGCTGCGGAGACCCTGTTGGCCCGCGACGGGTCCCATTCGCCCGCCTACGGCCGGGGGCTGATCGGGATGGGCTTGCGTACGCCGCCCGCCGCGGTCCACGCCGCGCGTCCGCTGAGTTAGATTTTCTTTTCAGCGCGGGATGAAAGCCGCGGGGCGGATCGTTGGTCCTGATGACGGCGCATTCGACGCGCCTGACCAGGAGATCTGACCATGCGACATTCAAAAATGCTTATCGCCACGGCGCTCACCGGCGCCCTTCTGTTCGGCGCCCAGGCCCAGGCCTTTGGTCTGCTCGGCGGACTGGGCGGCGGAGGCGGATTGGGCGGAGGCCTCGGCGGCGGACTCGGCGGCAGCCTGGGCGGAGCCGCCGGCTCCGTCGATGGAGACCTCAGCGGGCGCGCCAATGTCGACCCCGATCTGAGCGCCGCCGATCACGCCGCCGAGCAGGCGCGGGAAGACGCGGCCCGCGCCAAGGCGGCGGCCAGGACGCAAGTCCGGCGGCCGGCGATCATCACCGACCGCGATCTGTCGGCCACGACCGCCGGCGCGACCCGTGTGGTCGGCGGCGTGACCACCCGCGTCACAGCCCTCCCCGATCGCGTGATCGCGGCGGCGCCGGTCGAGGGCCTCGCCCCCGCCCAGGTTCGCATCGTGCGCGAGCGGCAGAGCGCCGCCTTCATCGACGGCGGCGTGACTGTGCTCAGCGCGCCGGACGCCTACGTCTATATGGACCGGCAGGCTGACGAACTGCGCCACGATCTCGCCGGGACCGGGGTGCAGGTGACCCGCGAGGGCGAGGACATCGTGCTGGAGATGCCGGGCGACGTGACCTTCGCTTTCAACAAGTCCGACATCCGCGGGCGGTTCTATCCGGTGCTGGAATCGGTGGCCCAGACCCTCAATCGCTTTCCGGCCACCTATGTCGACGTGATCGGCCACACCGACGCCATCGGCTCCGACGCCTATAATCAGGCCCTGTCGGAGCGTCGGGCGGCCGCGGTGGCGCAGTTCATCGAGACCCGCGACCAGTCACCCGCCCCGCTCTATGTCGCCGGCCGGGGCAAGTCCGAGCCGATCGCCTCCAACGCCACCATCGAAGGCCGCGCCGCCAACCGGCGGGTGGAGATCCTGCTGCATCCCTATCGGGGCTAGAGCAAACGGCGCTTAACTTGGCTCAATGGCCGCGGAGTCCAACCCGGTCCTCGCCCCGGCGTCGTTGGCGCACCCCCATCCCAATCCTTCCCCCATCGAGGGGGAAGGGCTTTTTTACGATGACCGTCGTCGAAACAAGGGCCAGACTCTCTGAAATCGTTATGAAAGAATCCTTCCCCCTCGATGGGGGAAGGGCAGGGTTGGGGGTGCGATGACGCAGGTGCGGCGCAAACGAGGAAGACTCGGCAGCTGGCCGAGCTCGCAGCATCCGACAGCCGGTTCAACCGAGCGCCGAACGCTCTAGCAGCGGCCAAGGCCCCTTCCCCGCGAGGGGGTAGGGGCCTGCCTTACGACATTGCCCGGCCGCCTAGTAGCGGTAGTGGTCGGGCTTGAACGGGCCCTGTTGCGGGACGTTGATATAGGCGGCCTGCTCATCGGACAGCTGGGTCAGCTTGGCGCCCAGCTTGGCCAGGTGGAGCATGGCGACCTTTTCGTCGAGGTGCTTGGGCAGGGTGTAGACCTTGCGCTCATAGGCCTTGGCGTTGGTCCACAGCTCGATCTGGGCCAGGGTCTGGTTGGTGAAGCTGGCGCTCATCACGAAGCTGGGGTGGCCGGTGGCGTTGCCCAGATTGACCAGCCGGCCTTCCGACAGCACGATGATCTTCTTGCCGTCGGGGAATTCCACATGGTGGACCTGCGGCTTGATCTCGTCCCACTTGTAGTTGCGCAGGGCGGCGATCTGAATCTCGGAATCGAAGTGGCCGATGTTGCAGACGATGGCGTTGTTCTTCATCCCGCGCAGGTGATCGATCTTGATCACGTCTTTGTTGCCGGTCGCGGTGACATAGATGTCGGCGGTCGGCAGGGCGTCTTCCAGCGTGACCACCGCATAGCCTTCCATCGCCGCCTGCAGGGCGCAGATCGGGTCGACCTCGGTGACCAGCACCCGGGCGCCGCCCTGGCGCAGCGAGGCGGCCGAGCCCTTGCCCACGTCGCCATAGCCGCAGACCACCGCCACCTTGCCGGCCAGCATCACGTCGGTGCCGCGACGGATGGCGTCGACCAGGCTTTCGCGGCAGCCATAGAGGTTGTCGAACTTGGACTTGGTGACGCTGTCATTGACGTTGATCGCCGGGAACGGCAGCTCGCCGCGCTCGGCCATCTGATAGAGCCGGTGCACGCCGGTGGTGGTCTCTTCCGACACGCCCTTGATGGCGTCGCGGATCGCCGAATAGAAGCCCGGCTTCTGCGCGATATAGCGCTTCATCACCGCATAGAGGGCTTCTTCCTCCTCGTTATTGGGGTGGTCGAGCAGGCTGAGATCCTTCTCGGCCTTGGGACCCAGCACGCACAGCAAGGTGGCGTCGCCGCCGTCGTCGAGGATCAGGTTCGGATAGCCGCCGTCGGCCCATTCGAAGATCTTGTGGGCGTAGTCCCAGTACTCGATCAGGGTCTCGCCCTTGGTGGCGAACACCGGGGTGCCGGCGGCGGCGATGGCGGCCGCGGCGTGGTCCTGGGTCGAGAAGATGTTGCACGAGGCCCAGCGCACTTCCGCGCCGAGGGCCTCCAGGGTCTGGATCAGCACCGCGGTCTGGATGGTCATGTGCAGCGAGCCGGCGATGCGCGCGCCCTTCAGCGGCTGGTCCTTGCCGAACTCGCTGCGCAGGGCCATCAGGCCCGGCATTTCGGTTTCGGCGATCTCGATCTCCTTGCGGCCCCAATCGGCGAGAGAGAGATCCTTGACGATATAGTCGGCCACCAGTGCGCTCCGTCCTTGAGAGAAGGCCGCTCTATAGCGGCTGAGGGGTGGGCTTAGCAAGATTCATATAAAGATATCCTTATATCTCTAAATGCGGGGGCGGCGAGCGTCACCCACTCTTCCCCTTTTTGTCATGGCCGGCGCAGGCCGGCCACCCACGCCGTGAACGACAGGCCAGGTCACGAACCCGCGGTGCGTCGCGTCGCCGGAAGCTTCACGGCATGGATCATCGGCATCCGCCGATGATGACGAAAGCAGGCGACACGGACCCTACGCGGTTCAGACAGTGGCGCCCGGCCGCCGTTCGTGGCATGCGCAGGGCTGTAGTTCGTCCGGAGGCCTGATGACCGCGCCCGATTTCGCCGCCCCGCGCCACGACTGGACCCTCGCTGAGGTCCAGGCCCTCTATGACCTGCCGTTCAGCGAGCTGGTGTTCCGCGCCGCCCAGGTCCACCGCCAGTGGTTCGATCCGGCCGAGGTCCAGCGCTCGCAGCTGCTCTCGGTCAAGACCGGCGGCTGCGCCGAGAACTGTGGCTATTGCAGCCAGTCGCAGCATTTCGACACCGGCCTGCCCGCCTCCAAGCTGATGGAGGTGCGCAGCGTGATCGAAGAGGCCCAGGCGGCCAAGGACGGCGGCGCCCAGCGTTTTTGCATGGGGGCGGCCTGGCGCGACCTGAAGGATCGCGACCTGCCCAAGGTCTCGGCGATGATCGCCGGGGTCAAGGCGCTGGGCCTGGAGACCTGCGCCACCCTGGGCATGCTGGCCCCGCACCAGGCGGCGGCGCTGAAAGAGGCCGGGCTCGACTACTACAACCACAACCTCGACACCGGGCCGGACTATTACGAGACGGTGGTCACCACCCGCACCTATCAGGACCGGCTGCAGACGCTGGAGGCGGTGCGCGAGGCGGGGATCTCGGTCTGCTGCGGCGGCATCGTCGGCATGGGCGAGACACGCCGCGACCGCGCCGGCCTGCTGCACGCCCTGGCCACCCTGCCCGAGCATCCCGACAGCCTGCCGATCAACGACCTGATGCCGATCCCCGGCACGCCGCTGGGCGACTCACCGCCGATCGACGGCCTGGAGTTCGTGCGCACCATCGCCGTCGCCCGGCTGGTCTGCCCCCGCGCGGTGGTGCGGCTGTCGGCCGGCCGCGAGCACATGAGCCGCGAGCTGCAGGCCCTGTGTTTCCTGGCCGGCGCCAATTCGGTGTTCGTCGGCGGGCGGCTGCTCACCACCAGCAATCCGGAGCGCGACGCCGACGAGGCGCTGTTCGCCGACCTGGGCCTGCGGCCGATGGGGACCGGGCAGGCGGCCGCGCCAATGCGGCCGGCCGTGTCTCTGTCCTGAGCCGCGCAAGAAACGCCGCAGCGCAGTTGGCCCGCCAGGCCTTCAGAGTGAGATGAGTTCGAGCCAACTCTGCACCGCTCATCGCGCCTTCGCGGGGATGAGCGGAATTGTAAATCGATTCAACCTGATCTTATCGCGCCGTAGAGTGGCGGCGTTCATATGTGGGGGCCGAAACCTGTTGCGCGCCGTTTGGACTTCGGCAAAGCCAGGCTTGGCCAATTAGGCCAGATACCGCCTCAACCCCACCCAGGCTTCCAGCTTGCGCTCAAATGAGACCGCATGGGCGGGGCTGCTCGACGGCAGGGGAACGAGGTCGAAGATCGGCGCCTCCCCGAACAGGCGCCGGCCGAGGCTGAACGCCTTGCCGCCATTGAAGCCGATCGCCCGCAGCGCCGGCAGCCGTGCCGCGAGCTCGGCCAGGGGATTGGCCGTGTGGCGACGAATGGCGCCGTCCAGACTGCCAGCGCGCTCGGCTGAGCCGATCACGTCCCACAGTCCGACCCCGGCGGCGCGCAGCGCGTCCAGCCGCGCCGGATAGGACTGCGCCGACAGGTCCTGGTCGGTCACCCCCTCCATCAGCCGCCAGAACTGGTTGCGCGGGTGAGCATAGTACCGCCCCGCGCTCAATGAGGCGTCGCCCGGCAGACTGCCCAGGATCAGCACGCGGGTCTCGGCGTCGGTGACGGGCGCGAACGAGGTTTTGAGGTCGCCGTTCATCCCATCATCGCCTTCACCGGACGCTGTCATAGCGGATTGGCGTTCTACATGTCCCGCGCTTGCTTTAACCTGCTCCAATGGACGCCTTTCCCGCCTTTTTTCCGCTCGCTGGCCGCGTGGTCGTCATCGTCGGCGAGGGCGAGGCGGCCCTGGCCAAGGCGCGGCTGTTCGACGGCTCGCCGGCCACGGTGCGGCGCATCGCCGGCGAGGCGGCCTGCGAGCCTTCGGCCTATGCCGGGGCGAGCCTGGCCTTCATCGCCGGGGGGGAGCCCTGGTTTTTGGCGCGGGCGGCGGCGGCCGCGCGCGGCGCGGGGGTTCCCCTCAATGTGGTCGATCATCCGGCCCTGTGCGACTTCACCACCCCCTCGGTGATCGACCGAGGCGAGGTGGTGGCCGCGATCGGCACCGGGGGCGCCGCGCCGATGTTGGCCGCCATGCTGCGACACGACATCGAGGCCCGCGTGCCGCAGGGCGCCGGGCGGGTGGCGTCGCTGTTTCGGCTCACCCAGGACCAGGTGCGCGCGGCCCTGCCCGATCTGGCGCACAGGCGCGTCTTTCTGCGGGGGGTCCTTACCGGAGACGCGGCGCAGGCGGCGATGAGCGGCGACATGGGCCGCGCCCAGGTCCTGTTGGCCGAGGCCTTGGAGGCGTTCGCAGTCCAAGGCCGGCCGCCGGGGCGCGTGCTCTATCTGGCCGCGAGCGGGCCAGCCGATCTGGTCAGCCTGCGCGCCGCCGCCGCCCTGGCCCAGGCCGATGTGTTGGTGATCGATCCGGGCTGCGACGCGGCGATCCTGGATCTTGCGCGCCGAGACGCCGAGCGGGTTGCCGCCGACCGCCCGGTCGGCGCTATGTTGGTCAGGCGGGCGTCCGAGGGCGCGCAGGTGTTGCGACTGATCGTGGGCGCGGACACGGACGCCGAGCAGGCCGCCTTGACCGATGCGGGGGTCGCCTGGGTCTGGCTGCCGGTGGCCGCGATCGGACCGAGCCCCCTGGCGCCCGTATCCCCTCTGCCCTAAACCGCCCCCATGCCTGAACTTCCTGAAGTCGAGACCGTCCGCCGCGGCCTGGAGCCGGCGCTGACGGGCGCGCGGCTGGAGCGGGTCGAGGCGCGCAGGCCGGATCTACGCTTCGCCCTGCCGGACGGTTTCGTCCAGCGGCTGACCGGGGCCACGGTCACGGCGCTGAGGCGGCGGGCCAAGTATCTGCTGCTCGACCTCGACCGCGGCGACACCCTGGTCTCGCACCTGGGCATGACCGGGCGGTTCGAGATCACCGGCGGCGAGGCGATCGCGCCCTTGCGACCCGGCGACTTCGTCCAGGCCGTTCCCGCCGATCCCAAGCATGCCCATATCGTGTTCGACACCGACGCCGGCCGCCGGATCACCTATTTCGACCCGCGCCGGTTCGGCTACATGGACCTGATCGCCACCGCGGCGCTGGACGCCCACCCCTGGTTCGCCGCGCTTGGCCCAGAGCCCTTGGGCGAGGCGTTCGACGCCGCCCATCTGGGCCGCGCCCTGGCGGGGCGGCGCCAGAGCGTCAAGACCCTGCTGCTCGACCAGCGCACCGTGGCGGGCTTGGGCAATATCTACGTCTGCGAGGCCCTGTGGCGCGCCAAGATATCGCCGACGACCGCCGGCGGCGATCTGAAGCCGGCGCGGCTGAAGCGGTTGGTCGCCGATATCCGGACCGTGCTGGTCGAGGCGATCGAGGCGGGAGGCTCGACCCTGCGCGACTACGCCGCCGCCGATGGGGCTCTGGGTTATTTCCAGCACAGCTTCGCCGTCTATGGCCGCGAAGGCGAGGCCTGCGCGAGCGCGCGCTGCGGCGGGGTGATCCAACGGGCGACCCAGTCGGGCCGGTCGACCTTCTATTGCGACGCATGCCAGACCTGATGCTCTTCACGTGACGCTTGGGCCGAGCTAGCCCTCACTCGGCCGGCGTCCTAAGCTGGCTCATGCTTCGATTCTCTCGCGTCGTCCTGGCCGCGGCCTTGGTTTGGCTTCTGGCCGGCGTGGCGCGCGCCGAGCCGCCGGTCTGGGTGGTTCGCAGCGGCTCTGCGACCATCGTCCTGTTCGGCTCCGTGCACCTGTTGCCGCCGGGCCTGAACTGGGAGCCGGAGCAGGTCAGGTCGGCCATCGCCCGCGCTGACGACCTGTGGTTTGAGATCCCCATCGACGACGCCTCATCCCTGGCTGCGGCGCGCAGCGCCCTGGCCCTGGGGATGCAGCCGCCCGGCCAGACGCTGCGCGCCCAGTTGCCGGCCGCCGACCTGCCCCGGCTGTTGCACGCCGCGCAAGCGTGCGACCTGTCGATTGACAGTCTGGACCGGCTCAAGCCCTGGCTGGCCGAGATCACCCTGTCGGTCTCCGCCTACCGCCAGGCCGGCGCCCTGCAGGAGGACGGGGTCGAACGGACCCTGGCGGCCTCGGCGCCGATCACGCTCCAGCGTCGGGCCTTCGAGACCCCCGAGCAGCAGATCGGCTATCTGGCCGCCGCCGCCCTGCCCGACCAGATCGCGTCGCTGGAGGAGACGTTGGGAGAGCTCGATCAGGGCTCGGCGAGCTACCAGCGGCTGGTCGCCGCCTGGATGGCGGGCGACACGGCCGCCATTCGGACAGAGGCGATTGATCCGCTCAAGACGCAGGCGCCCGGCGTCTATGCGGTGCTGGTTGTTCAGCGCAATCGCAATTGGGTCAAGGCGATCGAGGCGCGGCTGCGAGCGCCCGGATTGAGCGTGATGGTGGTCGGCGTGGGCCACTTGGTCGGCGCGGACGGCGTTCCGGCCATGCTGCGCGCCGAGGGGCTTCAGGTCGAAGGCCCCTGACGCTCGCCCTCTCGTCTCAATCGAGATTTGCACGACGATTCCCTTGAAACGGGAAACGACTCGGGCGGCGCCGATCCGATTGACCCAAACCGCCGGTTCCCGTATATCCCGCCCTCCTGATTTTTCGCGCGGCGGCCTGCCCACCGCGATCGACCGTTTGAGGCTTCTAGATCCATGGCCAATAATCCCGGCGCCAAGAAGGCTATCCGCAAGATCGAGCGCCGCACCGAGGTCAATAAGGCCCGTCGTTCGCGGGTCCGCACCTATCTTCGCAAGTTCGAAGAGAGCTTGGCCAGCGGCGATGCGACTGCGGCCAAGGCGGCCTTTGTCGAGGCGCAATCGGAACTGATGCGCGCGGTGTCCAAGGGCGTCGTTCACAAGAACACCGGGGCGCGCAAAGTGTCGCGCCTGGCGGCCCAACTGAAGAAGCTCGCCGCCGCCTGACTGCGGCGCGCTGTCGCACAGCGCAGCTAGATAATTGAATATATTAGAGTATTGAAAAGTAAGCCGCCGCGCCTGACAGGTTCGGCGGCTTTATTGTTCTAGGTTCCATGCTCAGTGAACAGACACAAAAATTGGCGTTTCCCTTGCCCTGTCTGCACCTACTTGGAGTCAACAAAAATATCAGCAGACGGCGCCAAAGAACTGGGTTGACCGGCCCCTTCGGCTGGCTAGTCTGAGGTTAACAAGGCGCTTCCATCTCAGTGCGGATGATAAGACGCGGCGGTTGGCGACAACCACCGAACGGGGGCGTTCGCCCAGATTTTGTGTGACGCCATCCTCCAGGCGGGGGCTGGTTTGGCGATGGGTTTAGGGGTGTGGGCAAGATGACGATCAACGTCGCGGAAGGGTATGGTGGGCTCGGAACCAGGCAGGCCGGCGTCGAACCCGACGCCGTGTGGGCGCTGACCTGCGCCGACCTGAAGAGCGAGATGAGTCAGGACACCTTCAATTCGTGGCTGGGTCAGGCGGGCGTTCGCCAGGCCGCGAATGGCCGGCTGGCGCTGGTCACCCCCACGGGCATCGCCCGTGATTGGGTGCGCCGCAACGCCTGGCGGCGGGTCAAGGAGCTCTGGGAGCACTATGATCCGCAGGGCCGGGCGCTTGAGCTAAAATGTCGCGCCGAACTCGACGAGGTCATTGACACCGGTCGCTCGCCTGCGTCTGAGCCGGCGGCGAGCGCCGTGGCCGCCCCGAGCGCGCCCGCGGCGGCCCCCGCCGAGAGCGACGCCGACGCGCCGGTCCTGGCCGGCAAGCTCGGCCTGGCCGATCGGCTGCGCTTCGACACCTTCGTCCCAGGCCCGGCCAACGAGTTCGCCCACAGCGTCGCCAAGCGCGTCGCCGGCTGGAGCGACGGCCACTTCAATCCGGTGGTGTTCCACGGCCCCTACGGCTTTGGCAAAACCCACCTGCTCAACGCCATCGCCTGGGAGGCGCTGCGCGCCTCGCCCGGCCGCAAGGTGATCTATCTGACGGCGGAGAAATTCCTGCAGAGCTTCGTGCGGGCCATGCTCGACCGCACCGGCCCGGCCTTCAAGGACACGCTGCGCGCCGCCGACCTGCTGCTGATCGACGATGTCCACTTCATCGCCGGCAAGCAGTCGAGCCAGGAGGAGCTCTATCACACCCTCGCCGCCCTGACCCAGGACGGCCGGCGGGTGGTGTTCACCGCCGACCGCGCGCCCAATGACCTGACCGAGATGGATCCGCGCCTGCGCTCGCACCTGCAGGCCGGTCTGGTCTGCGGCATCGAGCCGGCCGACCGCACGCTGCGTCTGGGCATTCTGGAGCGCAAGCTGGTCTCGCTGGGCCATTCGCTGGGCTGCGCCACCCTGACCGCGCGTCCGGAAGTGTTGCAGTTCCTCGCCGACCGCTTCACCGACAGCGTGCGCGAGCTGGAGGGGGCCTTGAACACCCTGGTCGCCCGCGCCGGCGAAGGCGTGTCCCAGGTCGGTCTGGACGAGGTCCAGGCCATCCTGCGCCCGCACCTGCGCGGGGCGGAGAAGCGGATCACCGTCGACGACATCCAGAAGGCCACCGCCGAACACTATGGCATGAAGCAGGCCGACCTGATCTCCGAGCGCCGCAACCGGGCCATCGCCCGCCCGCGCCAGGCGGCCATGTGGCTGGCCAAATCGCTGACCACCCGCTCCCTGCCCGATATCGGCCGGCGCTTCGGCGGCCGCGACCACACCACGGTGCTGCACGCGGTGCGACGGATTGAAGCGCTGCGGCAGGAAGATCCGCAATTGGCGCGGGATCTGGACGTGCTGACGCGCAAGCTGCGGGGGTAGGGGGGCTTGGTTGGCCAACCCCTTTAGCCAAGCGTTGCGCCGCCCAGCTACGGCCTCAAGCCTGTCTTGAGCGACACCGCCTGCGGCGTGGTTCAGGACAGGCTTGAGGCGGGGCCGGGCCGGCGCGATCCTCCGACAGTGGGTTTCGGACCGCTCGCCCCCACATTCTCCCGCCATTCCCCGCTCACAGCCCCTTCCCCACGCCGCGGTTTCGGCTAATCTCGCCTCCCCTCTTAAGGTCGCGTGGGGGATCCTCGGAGTCGCGGCCGCTAACTCGGACGTCCAGATGCAGCTAACTATCGAGCGCGCGGCGTTGCTGAAGGCGCTAGGGCACGTTCAGAGCGTGGTCGAACGGCGCAACACCATCCCCATCCTGTCCAACGTGCTGTTGTCGGCGACGCGCGAGTCGATGTCCCTGTCGGCCACCGACCTCGATATGGAGATCGTCGACGAGACCCCCGGCCGCGTCGACGTGCCCGGCCAGATCACCGCGCCTGCCCATACCCTGTATGAGATCGTCCGCAAGCTGCCCGAGGGCTCCGAGGTCGAGCTGCGCTATTCCAGCGACGATCCCCGGCTGCAGGTCTCGGCCGGTCGTTCGCGCTTCAACCTGCCGGTGCTGCCGGCGGGGGATTTTCCGGTGATGTCGTCGGACGGGCTGTCCAGCCGGCTGACCATCGACACCAATGACCTGATCCGGCTGATCGACAAGACCCGCTTCGCCATCTCCACCGAGGAGACGCGCTACTATCTGAACGGCCTCTATCTGCACACCGTGGTCGAGGCCGGCGTCACCAAGCTGCGCGCCGTGGCCACCGACGGCCACCGCCTGGCCCTGGCCGAGATGATCGCGCCGGAGGGCTCGGCCGGCGCGCCGGGGGTGATCGTGCCGCGCAAGACTATCCAGGAGGCGCGTCGCTTGCTTGAGGACGCCGGCGAGACCGTCGACCTGCAGATCTCGGCCCAGAAGGTGCGTTTCGAGCTGGGCGGCGCGGCCCTGACCTCCAAGGTCATCGACGGATCGTTCCCCGACTATGTGCGGGTGATCCCGCGCGACAACAACCGCTTGCTGGTGGTCGACAACGCCCTGTTCGCCCAGGCCGTCGACCGGGTGGCGACCATCTCAGCGGAAAAGAGCCGCTCGGTGAAGATGGCGGTCGAATCCGGGCGCGTGGTCCTGACCGTGCGTAACATGGAGGCCGGCCAGGCGGTGGAGGAGATCGAGGTGGACTACGACGGTGAGCCGTTCGAGATCGGCTTCAACGCCCGCTACCTGTTGGACGTCGCCGGCCAGATCAAGGGCGAGACCGCCCAGTTCCGCTTCTCCGACCCGGCCTCGCCCACCCTGGTGCTGGACCCGATCGACGCGGATGTGCAGTACGTGCTGATGCCGCTGCGGGTGTAAGACCGGTTGGACCCTTCAATCCGCTCATCCCCGCGAAAGCGGGGACCCAGGCGTTTTTTTGAGTCAGGCGCGCACAAGAAAAGATCCTGGGTTTCCGCTTTCGCGGGGATGGGCGGAAGGCGCTATCCGGGCCGATCCCCCCCATGACCCGCGCCGTCCTGCGCCGCCTGACCCTGACCGATTTCCGCAGCTACACCCGCGCCAGCCTGGCCCTGGACGGGCGGGCGGTCTATCTGTTCGGGGCCAATGGGGCCGGCAAGACCAACCTGTTGGAGGCCGTCAGCCTGCTGTCGCCCGGCCGCGGCCTGCGCGGCGCGGCGATCGCCGAAATCGGCCGGCGCGCGCCGGGCGAGGCCCAAGGCCGCGCCTGGGCGGTGGCCGCCGACCTGGAGGGCGACGATCCCGGCCAGACCCTGACCCTCGGCGCCGGAACCGAGGCCCCCGGCGCGGCGCGGCGGCTGGTGCGCATCGAGGGCGAGGCGGCGACGCCGGGGCGGCTCGCCGACCACCTGCGGCTGGTCTGGCTGACCCCGCAGCAGGACCGGCTGTTCCTGGAGGGCGCGAGCGAGCGGCGCCGGTTCTTCGACCGGCTGGTGTTCGCCGCGCAGCCGTCCCACGCCGCCCACGCCGGGGCCTATGACAAGGCCCTGCGCGAGCGCATGCGGCTGCTGGCCGAGCCCCCCGCCGATCCGGCCTGGCTGACGGCCCTGGAGGCGCGCATGGCCCGGGCCGGCGCCCTGATGGCCATCGCCCGCGCCCAGACCCTCATCGCCCTGCAAGCCGCCATCCAGGCCCGCGCCGACCGGCCCTTTCCCCAGGCGACGCTGTCCCTCACCGGCGCCTGGGAGCAGATGGCCGTCGATGGGCTGGCCACGGACGACATTGAGGCCCGCCTCACCGCCGCCCTCAGCGCCGCGCGCGAGCGCGACGCCGCCGCCGGTCGCGCCCTCACCGGCCCGCATCGGGGCGATGTGTCGGTGATCCACACCGCCAAACAGCGCCCGGCCGCCGAATGCAGCACCGGCGAGCAGAAGGCGCTGATTTTAAATCTGGTTTTGGCCCAGGCGGAGCGACTTTCCAGTGCTAAATCCGCGCCGAATCCTATAGTGTTGCTCGACGAGGTGGCCGCGCATCTCGATCGCCATCGGCGCGCGGCCCTCTTTGACGAAATCGAGGCCCTGGGCCTGCAGGCGTTCCTGACCGGGACCGACGAGGCGCTGTTTTTTGACCTGAAAGGGCGAGCCCAGGGCGTTCATGTGGACGCCGGCGCGCTCACCATTATGGACGACGCATGACCGACGAGATCTCCGACCAGCCGACCCCCGCCACCCCGATCGAACACGCCCCCCCGGACTTCGTGAAGGGCGGCGAGGACTACGGCGCCGACTCGATCAAGGTGCTCAAGGGCCTGGACGCCGTGCGCAAGCGGCCGGGCATGTATATCGGCGACACCGACGACGGCTCGGGCCTGCACCACATGGTCTATGAGGTGGTCGACAACGCCATCGACGAGACCCTGGCCGGATACGCCAGCCGCATCGAGGTGATCCTCAACGCCGACGGCTCGGCGACCATCACCGACGACGGGCGCGGCATTCCCACCGACATGCACGAGGAGGGGGTCAGCGCCGCCGAGGTGATCATGACCCAGCTGCATGCCGGCGGCAAATTCGACCAGAATTCCTACAAGGTCTCCGGCGGCCTGCACGGGGTGGGCGTCTCCGTGGTCAACGCCCTGTCCGACTATCTGCTTTTGAAGATCTATCGCAACGGCAAGGCCTATGAGATGCGCTTCGAGCGCGGCGACGCCGTCAGCCCGCTGGTGGTCACCGGCGACGCGCCGTTGCGCGAGGGCGGCGAGTTCCTGACCGGCACCCAGGTCACCTTCCTGCCGTCGCTGGAGACGTTCTCGCACATCGATTTCGACCGCAAGACGCTGGAGCACCGGCTGCGCGAGCTGGCCTTCCTCAATTCCGGGGTGGTGATCGAGTTTCGCGACCTGCGCGGGGCCGAACCCTATGAGGAGAAGCTGCATTACGACGGCGGGGTCGAGGCCTTCGTGCGCCATCTGGACAAGGCCAAGACGCCGCTGCTCAAGGCCCCGATCGTCATCCGCGGCCGGCGCGAGAAGGTCGAGATCGACCTGTCGCTTTGGTGGAACGACAGCTATCACGAGACCATGCTGTGCTTCACCAACAACATCCCGCAAAAGGACGGCGGCACCCACCTGTCGGCCTTTCGCGGGGCGCTCACGCGCATCATTACGAACTATGCCGAAAGCTCCGGCGCGGCCAAGCGCGAGAAGGTCACCGTCACCGGCGAGGACGCGCGCGAGGGCCTGACCTGCGTGCTGTCGGTCAAGGTGCCGGACCCCAAGTTCTCGTCCCAGACCAAGGAGAAGCTGGTCAGCTCCGAGGTGCGCCCGGCGGTCGAGGGCCTGGTCGGCGAGGGCCTGGCCAGCTGGTTCGAGGAGCACCCGACCGAGGCCAAGGCCATCGTGGCCAAGATCACCGAGGCCGCCGCCGCCCGCGAGGCCGCGCGCAAGGCCCGCGAACTGACCCGGCGCAAGTCGGCGCTGGATATCAGCTCACTGCCCGGCAAGCTGGCCGACTGTCAGGAGCGCGATCCGGCCAAGTCCGAGATCTTCCTGGTCGAGGGCGACTCAGCCGGCGGCTCGGCCAAGCAGGCGCGCAATCGCGAAAACCAGGCCGTCCTGCCCCTGCGCGGCAAGATCCTCAATGTCGAGCGGGCCCGGTTCGACAAGATGCTGGGCTCGGACCAGATCGGCACCCTGATCACCGCCCTGGGCGCCGGCATCGGCCGCGACGACTTCAACATCGACAAGATCCGCTACCACAAGATCGTGATCATGACCGACGCCGACGTCGACGGCGCCCATATCCGCACCCTGTTGCTGACCTTCTTCTATCGCCAGATGCCGGAGGTGCTGGAGCGCGGCTATCTCTATATCGCCCAGCCGCCGCTCTATAAGGCCACCAAGGGCAAGTCCTCGCGCTACCTTAAGAACGACCCCGAGCTGGAAAGCTTCCTGGTCGAGGAGGGCACGGACGGCGGCGTCCTGACCCTGGCCAATGGCGAGCAGATGGGCGGCGCCGACCTGGCGGCCCTGGTGCAGACCGCCCGCGGCGCGCGGGCCAATATCGACCGCCTGGCCGCCCGCGCCCCGGCCTTCGCCATCGAACAGGCGGCCCTGGCCGGCCTGATGGGCGAGCACCCGGACCCGGCCCTGGTCGCCACCCGCATGGACCTCTACGCCGAGGAAGGCGACGGCGGCTGGACCGGAGAGGCCGCCGCCGGCGGCGGCTTCGTGTTCCGCCGCATCCGCCGCGGCGTCACCGACCAGCTGGTGCTCGACGACGCCCTGATCGCCTCGGCCGACGCGCGGCGGCTGGCGGAGCGGTCGGCGGCGTTGGCGGAGGTGTTCTCCGCCCCGGCGACGTTCCGCCGCCGCGACCGCTCGCACGTGGTGCGCGGCCCGCGCGACCTGGTCGACGCAGTGTTCGAAGGCGGCCGGCGGGGGCTATCGATCCAGCGCTACAAGGGCCTGGGCGAAATGAACGCCGACCAGCTGTGGGAGACCACCCTGGACGCCGAGGCGCGGACGCTGTTGCAGGTCAAGGTCAACCACGCCGACGACGCGGACGACATGTTCTCGCGGCTGATGGGGGATCTGGTGGAGCCGCGGCGGGAGTTTATCCAGGATAATGCGTTGGATGCGGAGGTGGATGTTTAGGGGGGGGTAATGGTGCTCCTGTCCCCTTATTTCGCAGTTCTGCTCGAGAAGGCGACACGCGCGTTCAGGCATCAGAGAAACTTCTCGGCTAGCTGCCGCTTTCCGCGTGGGTCGACGTTTGTGACCTCGTCCCTGGCTGGATAGTAGAACCCTGAAACGTAGAGGTCGTGCTGGCCGATCTCCACACGAACCGACACTTCCTCGTTGTCTTCCCATGTACGGCGCAGCGACGCCTTGCAGGTCTCCCCGCGTAGTTCGAAGGAGAAGGACGGCATCTTGCGATCCCAGTTCGTCACCGCTGTGCGGATGAGCGTTTCGCCGATCGCGTTGCGCTTCTTCTGCGAGAGCATGTCCAGCGACAACTCCTTGATCGGCCCGAACATGCCGCTCTCGTTCATCGCCTCCAGGATCTTGCGCATGTGCGCGCCCGTGTGCTGGTTCACGAACAACGAGGAACGGGACCCGTGCGGCCTCCCCAAGATGTAGGAACGGATGTTCCACCAGGTTTCCGCCACCTGCGCGTTGGCCGCCTCGCTCGCCGAGAGGGAGACGAACCACCTAAGGGCGTCCCGGCTTCGGATCGTGCCGTCGGCTTCTAGTTCGACATTCCACGCGGCGACCACGACCGGATAGGCTTGGTCTGAATAGAGAGGCCCCGATAGCCGACGCGCCTCGAGGTTCGGCACCGCACTGACGGCGCTCACCAACCGGCCCGCAGCCTCTTCGGAGTAAGGGCACGTCACAAATCCACGGACGAACTCGATGGTGTGGTCGAGCCCCCTGTAAGCTTCGATCTGATGAAGGTTGGAGCGGTGGTCGCTCGAATCTCGGAGCGGGGACGTCAGGATCGGGTGCCAGTCGGGATATCCATCGGTTGCGTTACCCAGCTCCTCAACGAGCTGTTCGACGACCGCGCGGCCGGCCGCCGGGTCGCGAAGCGACTTGGTCAGATATGTGATGGCTGCGGCGTTCTGCTGCGCCGCCACTGTGGGAGATCGAAATTCCATGGCATGTAACTCGCGTATATATAATAGTTTACGTGATCATTGCATATCACGTGATAATGTCAATGTGCGGAATTACGGTGACACCGCGCTCAATTCCTGTCCCCGCGCCACTTCCCCCACCCGCCATCGTCGC
>Ga0302196_10001257_pt1 | contig 24168 bp, 21 predicted proteins | sample II_Bog_N1_3_FD_198794 | JGI IMG/M metagenome (GOLD analysis project Ga0302196, IMG submission 198794) | Peat permafrost microbial communities from Stordalen Mire near Abisko, Sweden - II_Bog_N1_3 | ecosystem: Environmental > Terrestrial > Soil > Wetlands > Peat | place: Sweden: Abisko...
CCCTTGGAAGCCCACAAACGCCGACCGGACGCGGGGTCAAGGAGCGCGCGAAGCGCGACCGCGCAGCGGCGCGAAGCGTCCTTGAGGCCGTGGCGGGGCGGCGTTAAGCTGCAGACAGGGTTGCGAAATGTCCATCGCGCCCCCCTACCAAATCCGCGCCCGATCCTCCGGCGCCAGATAGTAGGTCTGCCCCGGCTTGACCCCGAACGCCGCATACCAGGCGTCGACATTGCGCGTCGGGCCGATGGCGCGGAATTTCCCTGGGGAGTGGGGGTCCGAGGTCATCTGCTCCTTGAGCGCATCGGGGCGGGCCTTTTCCTCCCACACCTGGGCGAAGGCCAGGAACAGGCGCTGATCGCCGCTCAGGCCGTCGATCACCGGCGCCGGCGCGCCGTGCAGCGAGGCGTGGTAGGCGTCCAGCGCATTGAGCAGGCCGCCCAGGTCGGCGATGTTCTCGCCCATGGTCAGCGCGCCGTTGATGTGCATGCCGGGCGCGCCCTCATAGGTGTCGTACTGGGCGCCGTACTTGGCCGCCTGCACCTGGAATCGCGCGGCGTCGTCGGCCGTCCACCAGTCGCGCAGGGCGCCGGTGTCGTCGATCTTGCGGCCCTGGTCGTCGAAGCCGTGCGTGATCTCGTGGCCGATCACCGCGCCGATGGCGCCGTAATTGACCGCCGCATCGGCGGTCGGATCGAAGAACGGCGGCTGCAGGATGGCGGCGGGGAAGACGATCTTGTTCTCCTCGAAGCCATTGTACGCGTTCACCGTTTGCGGGGTCATGCTCCACTTCTTGTGGTCGACCGCCTTGTCCAGGTCGACCAGCTGATAGGCCCATTCAAAGGCGGCGCTGCGCTCGACGTCGCCATAGAGGTCGGCGGGATCGATCACCAGGCTGGAATAGTCGCGCCACTTGTCCGGGTAGCCGACCTGGACGTCCATCTTGGAGAGCTTGAGCAGGGCCTCGGTCTTGGTCGCGGGGGCCATCCAGCTGGCGGCCTGGATGCGGCCAGCCATGGCCGTCTTTAGATTGGCCACCAGGTCCTGCATCTTGGCCTTGGACGAGGCCGGGAAATAGATCCGCGCATATTCGCGGCCCAGCGCCTCGCCCAGGCTGCCGTCGACCAGCGATACGCCGCGTTTCCAGCGCGGACGGATCACCTCGACCCCGCTCAGCAGCTTCTGGAAGGCGAACTGGCTGTCCACGAAGCGCTTGGACAGATAGGGCGCGGCCCCGTCGACCACCTGGAACGTCTCCCAGGCCTTCAGGGTCTCCAGCGGCGTGTCGGCGTAGATCTGCGCGATCTGCTGGATGGCGGTCTTTTCGCCCAGGATCACCTCGGCCTGGTTCGGCGCCCCGGCGGCGGCGAGGAAGGCGCTCCAGTCCAGGCCCGGCGCATAGGCCTGCAGCGCCGCCAGGGTCATCGGGTTGGTGGTCTTGACCACGTCGCGCCGATCGGCGGCGGCCCAGCTGACCTGGGCGATGCGGGTCTCCAGCGCCAGCACCGCCTGAGCCGAGCCGGCCGGGTCGGGATAGCCGATCAGGGTGAAGGTGCGCTGGACATAGGCGGCGAAGGCGTCCTTCTGAGCCTTGAAGCCGTCGGTCAGATAGTAGTCGCGGTCGGGCAGGCTGATCCCGGCCTGGCCGAGGTCGAGAATGTTGATCTGCGGATGGCGCGGGTCGGGGCCGACGCCGATGCCGATGAAGGCCGACCCGAACCGGCCATAGGTCTGGCCCATCAGCACGGTGAAGGCGGCCTTGTCCGGGACCGCGGCGATCCGCGCCAGGTCCGGCTTCAGCGGCGCGGCGTCCAGCGCCTCAACGTGGGCCTCGTCCATGAACGCCTTATAGAGTCCGCCGATCTGGGCCGCGGTCGGGGTCTTGGGGTCGGCCGCCGAGGCCTCGATGATCCCGCGCAGCCGGTCCTGGGTGCGGTTATAAACGACGTAGAACGAGTCGGTGGAGGTTTGGTCGGGCGGGATCTGGGCGGCCGCGAACCAGGATCCCTGGGCGTAGGAGAAAAAATCGTCGCCCGGGGCGACCTTCAAGTCCCGCGCTGACAGATCGACGCCCCATGTTCCGTAATGCACGGGCGCCACCGGAGCGGCGTCGGCGGCCAGGGCCGCGGGGGCGGCGAAGAGCAGGGCGGCGGCGCAGGTAGCGGAAAGCAGGGTCAGGCGCATCAGGGATCTCCGATTGACGCCGGCACGCTAGGGGCAAGCGGAGCGCGGCGCAGCTAAATTCCGCGTAACACGCCCCGATTGCGCCAGATCGTGAGCAAGGTCGGCTCATGGCGATCGCCGCTGGTTCCTATGGCCTGACCTTGGACCATCCCGGCCGGAGCGGCGCAGCCGCGCCGAGCCGGCGACCCAGGAGGCTGGATTCCGACCGTCGCCGCCTGGGGGCGCCGGTGAACCAACGCTCGTGAAGGTGGCCCTGGGTCGCCGGCTCTCCGCTTCGCTCCGGCCGGGATTGACACGTCGAGGACCCGGCGAGCGCCTGATATGCACATTGTTGACGTTAAGCGAGGTCTTGCCGCCGCCCCTATCGATCTTTGCCTTCGCGCCCCATTTGCGTTAAAAGCCCCGCCCTCGCGAGGAAGCCATGACCGAACGTTGGACGCCCACGTCCTGGAGAGCCAAGCCGGCCAAGCACATGCCGACGGATTATCCCGATCCGGCGGCGCTGGCCCGCGCCGAAACCACCCTGCGCGCGATGCCGCCGCTGGTGTTCGCTGGCGAGGCGCGCCAGCTGAAAAGCCTGCTGGCGGACGTCGCCGCTGGCCGCGCCTTCCTGCTGCAGGGCGGCGATTGCGCCGAGAGCTTCAAGGAATTCGCCGCCGACAATATCCGCGACACCTTCCGCCTGCTGTTGCAGATGGCGGTGGTGCTGACCTTCGCCGGGGGCAAGCCCGTCGTGAAGGTCGGCCGCATCGCCGGCCAGTTCGCCAAGCCGCGCTCTGACGCCACCGAGACCATCGGCGGGGTCACCCTGCCGTCCTATCGCGGCGACAACATCAACGGCATGGACTTCAACCCGACCGACCGCGCGCCCGATCCAGAGCGGCTGGTCCGGTCCTACAACCAGTCGGCGGCGACGCTGAACCTTTTGCGCGCCTTCGCCGGCGGCGGCTACGCCGACCTGCACAACATCCACCGCTGGACCCTGGGCTTCGTCGACGGCAGCCCGGCCGGCGCCCGCTATCGCGAGCTGGGCGACAAGATCAGCGAGGCGCTCGACTTCATGTCTGCGGTCGGCGTGACCAGCGCCACCCATGCGGAGATGCACCGGGTCGACTTCTTCACCAGTCACGAAGCCCTGCTGCTGAATTACGAAGAGGCCCTGACCCGGGTCGATTCCACCTCCGGCGACTGGTACGACACCTCGGCCCACATGCTGTGGATCGGCGAGCGCACCCGCCAGCTGGACGGCGCGCACATCGAGTACATGCGCGGGATCAAGAACCCGATCGGCCTGAAATGCGGTCCTACCCTGGAGCCCGACGAGCTGCTGCGCCTGATCGACGTGCTCAGTCCCGCCAATGAGCCGGGCCGCCTGACCCTGATCGGCCGCTTCGGCGCCGACAAGCTGGCCGAGCGTCTGCCGCGGCTGATGGCGGCCACCAAGCGCGCTGGCCGCGAGGTGGTCTGGTCGATCGACCCGATGCACGGCAATACGCTGAAGGCCGCCAATGGCTACAAGACCCGGCCGTTCGACCGGATCCTGGCCGAGGTGCGCGGCTTCATCGAGGTCGCCCACGCCGAGGGCGTCCACCCTGGCGGCGTGCATCTGGAGATGACCGGCCAGAACGTCACCGAATGCCTGGGCGGCGCCCGCGCCCTCAGCGAAGGCGAGCTGGCCGACCGCTACCACACCCATTGCGACCCGCGCCTGAACGCCGACCAGGCCCTGGAGCTGGCCTTCCTGGTGGCGGAGAAGCTGAAGGACGCCCGCCAGGCGGAACGGCGGGCGCTGGCGGGGTAGGGGCGGCCACGCGCTGCGGCGCGACGAAGGGCAAAGGAGTTCGGTTTGACCGCGATCCCTCCCGCCATCGCCCGCGCTGAGGCCTTCGCCGTCTGGCTGGGAATTCGCATCCCGGTGCTGCTGGCCCCGATGGCCGGCGCCTGTCCGCCGGGTCTTTCCGCGGCGGTGGCCAACGTCGGCGGGCTGGGGGCCTGCGGCGCTCTGCTGCTGACGCCGGAGGCCATCGGCGCCTGGGCCGAGGATTTTCGCGCGGCGAGCCATGGCGGCTTCCAGATCAATCTGTGGATCCCCGAGCCGCCGCCGGTGCGTGACGCGCAGGCGGAGGGCGCGGTGCGCGATTTCCTCGGCGGCTGGGGTCCGCCGGTGGCCGCCCAGGCCGGCGACGCCCGCCTGCAGGATTTCGAGGCCCAGTGCGCCGCCATGCTCGCCGCCAGCCCCGCCGTCGCCTCCTCGATCATGGGGCTCTATCCGCCGGCTATGGTGGCGCAGATGAAGGCGCGCGGCATCCGCTGGTTCGCCAACGTCACCACGCTCGCCGAGGCGCGGGCGGCGGAAGAGGCCGGCGCCGACGCCATCGTCGTCCAGGGCATGGAGGCCGGCGGCCATCGCGGCGCCTTTGACGCGGCCGCGGCGGAGGCGGGCATGGTCGGCCTGTTCGCCCTGCTGCCGGCTGTCGTCGACGCGATGAAGGTTCCGGTGATCGCCGCCGGCGCCATCGCCGAGGCCCGCGGCGTCGCGGCGGCGCTGATCCTAGGCGCCAGCGCGGTGCAGGTCGGCACCGCCTTTCTGCGCAGTCCCGAGGCCGACATCGCGCCGGCCTGGGCCGAGGGTCTGGTCGGCCGTCGTCCGGAGGAGACCCGCGTCACCCGCGCCTTTTCCGGCCGCGCCGGGCGCAGCCTGTCGACCGCCTATGTCCGCGCCGCAGCCCAGCCCGGCGCGCCGCCGCCGGCGCCCTATCCGGTCCAGCGCGGCCTGACCCAGGCCATGCGCCAGGCGGCCGCCGAGGCTGGCGATGTCGAGCGGATGCAGGCCTGGGCCGGCCAGGCCGCCGGCTACGCCCAGGCTCGTCCCGCCGGCGAGATCGTCCAGGCGATGTGGGCGGGGGCGCTCGAGATCTTGGCCGGCACGGCGGGGCGCCCATGACCAGCCTCGCCCCCGAACTGGACCTTGAGGCGCTGCGCGCCGCCGACGCGCGGATCGCGCCGCATGTGCGCCAGACGCCGCTGATCGAGCTGGTCCCGACCGGCCTGAGGCTGAAGGCTGAAAGCCTGCAGACCATTGGCGCCTTCAAGCAGCGCGGCGCCTTCAACGCCTTGCTGTCGCTGAGCGCCGCCGAGCGGGCCCGCGGCGTGCTGGCCTTCTCCAGCGGCAACCACGCCCAGGCCGTGGCCTACGCCGCCAGCATCCTCGGGGTGCGGGCCACCGTGGTCATGCCCAGCGACGCGCCACGGGTGAAGCTTGAGGGCACGCGGCGTTGGGGCGCCGAGGTGATCCTGGTCGGCCCCGGCAGCGCCGAACGGGCCGCGCGCGCCGCGCAGCTGATGTCCGAGCGCGACCATGTGCTGGTCCCGCCGTTCGACGCCTGGCCGATCATGCAGGGGACCGCGACCATCGGGCTGGAGATCCTGGCCGCCGCGCCGGAGGTGCGGACGGTCTATGCGCCGGTGTCCGGCGGCGGGCTGCTGGCCGGGGTCGCGGCGGCCGTCAAGCAGCTGGACCCCACCGTCCGCGTGATCGGCGTCGAGCCGGAGCTGGCCGACGACGCGGCCCAAAGCGTCCGCTCGGGCGAGCGGGTGATCCTGAGTCCAGAACATACCGCCCGCACCATCGCCGACGGCCTACGCGCCCAGCAGCTGGGCGAAAAGACCTGGTCGGTGATCCGCACCCACGTCGACGACATCGTCACCGTCTCCGAAGCCGAGATCCGCGCCGCCATCCGCACCATCGCCGCCGGCGCCCGCCTGATCGCCGAACCCAGCGGCGCGGTCGCCTGCGCCGGGGCGATGAAGATGGGCGGGGATCTTGGCCGGTCGGTCGCGGTGCTTAGCGGGGGGAATGTGGACTTGGAGGTGTTGGGGGCGATCCTGGGTCAGGGCTGATCCGCTCCGGCCACAGCCCCAGCAGCCCCGCCTCACTCGCCGCACACAGCCCTCGCTCGGTGATCAACCCCGTCACCAGCCGCGCCGGGGTGACGTCAAACGCATAGTTGGCGGCCAGGCTGCCGGGGGCGGCGATGTCGACGGTGGCGATGACGCCCTCCGCGGTCCGGCCGGTGATCTGGGTGACTTCCCGAGGGTCGCGTTGCTCGATCGGGATCTGGGCGACGCCGTCGGTCAGGCTCCAGTCGATGGTCGAGCTGGGCAGGGCGACGTGGAACGGCACGCCGTTGTCGAAGGCGGCCAGGGCCTTCAGATAGGTGCCGATCTTATTGGCCACGTCGCCGGTGCGGGTGGTGCGGTCGGAGCCGACGATGACCAGGTCGACCATCCCATGCTGCATCAGGTGGCCGCCGGCGTTGTCGACGATGATGGTGTGCGCCACGCCCTGCTGACCCAGTTCGAAGGCGGTGAGCGAGGCGCCCTGATTGCGTGGCCGGGTCTCATCGACCCAGACATGGACCGGGATCCCGCAGGCCTGGGCGGCGTAGATGGGGGCCAGCGCCGTGCCCCAGTCCACCGTGGCCAACCAGCCGGCGTTGCAGTGGGTGAGGATGTTGACCGCGCTTCCGTGGGCCTTCTTCTCCCGCGCCTCGGTGATCAGGCCCAGGCCGTGCTCGCCGATCATTCGGCAGGCCTCGACGTCGTCATCACAGATCTGCGCCGCCTTGGCCTGGGCGGCGGCCTGTCGCTCGCCCGGGGGCAGCGGGGACACCGCCGCCAGCATCGCCTCCACCGCCCAGGCCAGGTTGATCGCGGTCGGCCGCGAGGCGCGCAGGCCCGCGGCGGCCAAGGCCAGCGCCGCGTCGGAGGGGTCTTCGCGCAAGGCCAGGCAGATCCCATAGGCGGCGGTCGCCCCGATCAGCGGCGCGCCGCGCACGGTCATGCGCGAGATGGCCCGCACTGCATCGGCCAGGCTCGTCAGGCGCGCGACCTCGACCCGGTGCGGCAGCGCGGTCTGGTCGATCACCTCGACATCGCCTGATCCGTCCGCCGCCGGCCAGATCGTGCGGGTCGCTTGGCCATGGATGTTCATGCGGGCTCCGAGGCGTTGATCGAGCGGCTGTGGGACTGGGCGATAGCGCGAACCAGACAGACATATCCAGCGCTTCGACGGCGCGCCGCGCAACCACGGCGGCCTGTCAGCCCAGCTAAGGGCCGCGCGAGGGAAACTGCATCGACATAACCCTGTGACCCGATAGGAGTAGCTGCCCATCGCCTGACCAAGGATCGCACGCCCATGTCTTCTTCGATCGAACGCCGCGCCCTGCTCACCGGCGGCCTGCTGGCGGGTCTGTCCCTGGCGACCGGGGCCAAGGCGCAAGCCGCGCCCGTGACCATCCTCAATGTCAGCTATGATCCGACCCGGGAGCTGTACAAGGCCTATAACACCGCCTTCATCGCCGACTGGAAGCGGCGCACCGGCCAGGACGTGACCGTCAACCAGAGCCATGGCGGCTCGGGCAAGCAGGCCCTGTCGGTGATCAACGGCCTGCAGGCCGACGTGGTCACGCTTGGCATCTCCAGCGATATCGACGCCATCGCCCAGAAGGCCGGGCTGATCGATCCCAATTGGCAGACCCGCCTGCCGAAGAACTCGACCCCCTACACCTCGACCATCGTGTTCCTGGTGCGGGCGGGCAATCCAAAGGGCATCCACGACTGGGCCGATCTGCTGCGCCCCGGGGTCCAGGTGATCACCCCCAATCCCAAGACCTCCAGCGGCGCGCGTTGGAACTATATGGCCGCCTATGGCTGGGCGGCGCGCCATGGCGGCGACGCGGCGGCGGTCGACTATCTGACCAAGCTCTACGCCCAGGTGCCGGTGCTCGACACCGGCGCCCGCGGCTCGACCATCACCTTCACCGAGCGCGGCCTGGGCGACGTGCTGCTGGCCTGGGAGAACGAGGCCTTCCTGGCCCAGAACGAGACCCCCGGCAAATACGACATCGTCGTCCCTTCGCTGTCGATCCTGGCCGAGCCGCCGGTGTCCTGGGTCGACAAGGTCGACGCCGCCCGCGGCACCAGCGCGGTCAGCCAGGCCTATCTGCACGGTCTCTATTCAGAGATCGGCCAGCAGATTATCGCGGAGAACTACTACCGCCCCCGCAGCCTCAAGGCGTTGGCGACCTACGGCTCACGCTTCCCCAAGGTGGCGATGACCAACATCAAGGACTTCGGCGGCTGGCCCAAGGTCGAGCCGGCGCAGTTCGCCGACGGCGGTGTGTTTGACCGGATCTATAAGCCGCGCTGACCGGCGCCTACGCCGCCAGCCCCACCGCCGCCGAGGTCATCGACAGCGAGCCGACCACCACCTTGTTGAACACCTGGGCCGTCTCGTCCGCAGCCTGGGTAGCCAGCGTGTAGAGCAGAGGCAGGAAATGGTCCGGCTCGGGCACGGCCAGGGCCGCTTCGGGGCCGATCGCGCGGTAGTCGATCAGGCCGGCGTGGTCGCCCGCCTCGATCTTGGCGGCGACGATGTCGTCGAAGGTCTGGGCCCAGGGCAGGGGCTGCAGCGCGCGGGGGTTAAACAGCCGCAGATTGTGTACGATATTGCCCATGCCGAGGATCATCACCCCCTCCTCGCGCAGGGGCGCCAGGGCCTGGCCGATCGCGTAATGCTCGGCCGGGGTGCGGCGCAGGTCCAGGCTCAGCTGCAGGGTGGGCACGTCGGCCTTGGGGAACAGGAATTTCAGCACGCTCCAGGTCCCGTGGTCGAGGCCCCAGCCGTCGAGGTCGGCGCGGGCGCGGAACGGGGCCAGCCGCGCCTCCAGCGCCTTGGCCAGGGCCGGATCGCCCGGCGCCGGGTAGGTGACATCGTAGAGCGCCTGGGGAAAGCCATAGAAGTCGTGGATGGTGCGCGGATGCTCGGCCGCGGTGATCAGCACCCCCTTGGTCTCCCAATGGGCCGAGATGCACAGCAGCGCGCGCGGACGCCGCAGGCGCTGGCCCATCGCGGTCCAGGACCGGGTCATCGGATTGTCCTCCAGCGCGTTCATCGGCGAGCCGTGGCCGAAGAACAGGGCGGGCATTCGGGGCGCGGTCATGGCGGGTCCTTGGCGGGGTCAGCTTGAATGTAGGGCGCGTGGCCGAAAACGCCATGCTCGCACCATCGACAGCAAGGCGTGCGGCCGCTAGAGGTCGTCGCCCTTGCAAAACCCTCTCCCAGAGGGAGAGGGAGGGGCCCAGGCGAAGCCTGGGAGGGTGAGGGGTTACCGCGGTTCATGATTTGCCTGAGAGCCCTGAGCCCCTCATCCTCCCACCCGCTTCGCGGGCGGGCCCCTCCTTCTCCCTATGGGAGAAGGCAAATCTGAATCGCCCGCCATGGCCGCGCCCACCGATCGCCCGAAACGCTTCTACAAGGCCGCGACCGCGGCGCCACTGGAGGGCGGCTACGCGGTGCTGCTCGACGGCCGGGCGCCGCGCACGCCCGCGGGGGCGCGGCTGATCCTGCCGACCCTGGCCCTGGCCGAGCTGATCGCGGCGGAGTGGGAGGCCCAGGCGCCGAGCATCGACCTGGATCGCATGCCGGCCACCCGCCTGGCCTATACCGCCCTCGACCGCATCGGCGCGGCGCGCGCTGAGACGGTGGCCGAGGTGGTCGGCTACGCCAATTCGGACCTGCTCTGCTATCGCGCCCCGGCGCCGGCGAGCTTGACCGATCAGCAGGCGGCCGCCTGGGACCCGGTGCTGGACTGGGCGCGCGAGGCCCTGGACCTGCGCTTCATCCCGGTCACCGGCCTGATGCATCAGGCCCAGCCGCCCGCCAGTCTGGACGGCGTCGCCGCCCTGGCCGGAGCGCTGGACGATTTCGCCCTGGCCGGCCTGACCTTCGCCACCGTGCTGTTCGGCTCCGCCCTGCTGGCCATCGCGGTGCTGCGCGGCCGGCTGACGGCGCAGGCGGCCTTTGACCTCTCACGCCTCGATGAGGCTTTTCAGGAGCGTCAGTGGGGCGTCGATGCGGAAGCCGCCGCCCGCACCGCCAATCACCGGACTGAGGCGGCGATGGTCGGAGCGTGGATGGCGGCGCTGGGGTAGAGGCGACGACTTCAGGCCCGTTCCATATCCGCTCATCCCCTCAGCAGGTGAACGTCGCCTTGACCTTCACTCGTCCGCGCCGCGCCTGGCCTTCGAAGTCGCCGCCGGTCGGGGTGATCTGGCCGTGGGTCTGGGAGAGCCGATAGGCCTTGCCGTCGATGGCCACCGAGATTGAGCCGCCGGCGAAGGGACCAGGCGCAGCCGGCGCCGACAGGCCGACATAGTCCGGCTTGGCGCCCGCCAGATCCGGTCCGGCGACCACGCCTAGATTGAGGCTGAGCAACCCGTCTTTGATCGCGCACACCCCGCCGGCCAGCTGATGGTCGACGCCGTTGACGGTCAAGTCGACCGTGGCCTTGCCGCTGCAATAGGTTCCGATCACGCCCGGCGCGCCGACCGGATAGGCGGCGCAGGCGGCGGGGATTTTCGACAGGGTGGTGCCCGGCGCGTGGCTCTCGGCGCTGAGCGGCGGACGGTGGAGCTTGGCGGAACAGCCGACGGTGGTCAGGCCAAGCAGGAGAGCGGCCGCGCCGCGGGCCCTAGAGATGGTCGCCTCGGTCCAGCGGATCGGGCAGGGCCGCGCCGTCCGACACGAAGCTCAGCGACACTGAATTGATGCAATAGCGCAGCCGGGTCGGCGGCGGCCCGTCGGGGAAAACGTGCCCCTGGTGACTGTCGCATCGGGCGCAGCGGGTCTCGATGCGGACGCGGCCATAGCTGGTGTCCTTGACCGCCCGCACATGCGACTCGTCGAACGGGGCGTAGAAGCTGGGCCAGCCGGTGCCGCTATCGAACTTGGTGTGGGCGCGAAACAGCGGCAGGCCGCACAGCCGGCAGCAATAGACCCCGTCGGTCTTGTTGTTCAACAGGCCGCCGCAGAACGGCGCCTCCGTGCCGTGATGCAGCAGCACCTCGCGCTCCTCGGGGGCGAGGTCGGCCTCGAGCCGACGCAGTTGAGCGGGGGTCGGCGGGGTCAGGTCGAAGCCGGTGGTCGAGCGGACGTGTTCAGCGGGAGGCGAGGGATTTGTCATAGCTTGATTGTGCCGCCTCGCGGACGTTCTGGCCAGTCCCTCCAATCGCTCCGCGCTCGCGCGCGGCTAGATCGGCGGTTCAACCTCGACAGTCGGTCCAAACACCCGCGCAAAAGCGCCGCGTAGCGCCCCGTCGACCTCGTCCATCGTCACCGGCAGGCCCAGGTCGACCAGGCTGGTCACGCCGTGCTCGCGGATGCCGCAGGGCACGATGCCGTCGAAGTGGGACAGGTTCGGCTCGACGTTCAGGCTGATGCCGTGGAACGAGACCCAGCGGCGCAGCTTCACCCCGATGGCGGCGATCTTGTCCTCACGCGCATCGGCGCCCGGCTGGCGGCGCTCCACCCAGACCCCGACCCGGCCGGGGCGAATCAGGCCCTCGACGTTGAAGGCGGCCAGGGCCTCGGTGATCCAGGTCTCCAGGGCGGTGACGAAGGCGTGGACGTCACGCCCGCGCTCGCGCAGATCGAGCATCACATAGGCCACCCGTTGGCCTGGGCCATGATAGGTGTACTGTCCGCCGCGCCCCGACTTGAACACCGGAAACCGGCCTGGGGCGATCAGATCGCCGGCCTTGGCGGTGACGCCGGCGGTATAGAGCGGCGGATGCTCGAGCAGCCAGACCTGTTCCTCGCCACGCCCCTCTGCGATGGCGTCGGCCCGCGCCTCCATCGCCGCCACGGCGGCCTGATAGTCCACCGGCCCGCGCGAGATCGACCATCCGACGGGGCGGGCGTCGGGGCGGCCCAATAAAGTTTCCGGGCCTTCAGAGTTTAACCAGCGGTCAAGCATGTCACCCGCAATGTGGCCCTGGGGCTGGCCCATGCCTAGGCCCCCTTGAAAGGTACGCCTTGAGTCAGGTCCGCGCGGTCAATATCGAAATCTCGGTGGTCCTGGGCCGCTCGATCCTGCCGATGTCGCAACTGCTGCGGATGGGCCGGGGCGCGGTGATCCCGCTGGACGCCAAGACCAATGACGAGGTCTGGATCCTGGCCAACAATCACCCGGTCGCCCGCGGCGAGATTCAGATCAGCGACGACAAGATCGCCATCATGGTCACCCGCGCCGCCGACGTGTTCGACTTCATGGCCGGCGGACGGGTCGGGGTCTGATCTCGAAGCCTGACCGACGCCCTGCCTCCGGCGGGGCGATCATGCCGCGTCGCTAAGCCGAACCGGTCCAACCAAGGCCTCGAAAAGGCCGCGGACACGGGCCCGGGCGCCGGTCAGCCGACTGCGAACCACGCCGACCGGGGCGCCGAGCGCCTGGCTCAACACCGTCTTGTGGTCAACCGACGCCTTGCTCAGATCCCTCTCGCCCAGGGCGCTTTGCATCTGGCGCACCGCCGACAGCAGCGCCCAGGTTCCTCGCAGGACGGCCGCGTCCCGGCGCCCAAGCCAGCCGCGCGTCTGGAGCGCCGCCAAGGCGGCGCCGGTGTTGGCGATGACGACGCAGTTCGGATCAGCGGCGTGCCTGAGTTGCAGGGCCTGGGCGATGAACTCCACATCGACCAAGCCCCCAGGAGCGAGCTTGACGTCCCATCCGTCGCAGGCCGGTCGCTCCTGCTCCATGAGCGCGCGCATGTAGGCGACCTGAGCTAGCACGTCCTGCGTCGAGCGGCTTCGCGCGGCCGTCAGCGCCGCCGCCTGGACCTTGCCGGCCAGATCGGTGTCGCCGGCGACCGGACGGAGCCGGGTCAAGGCCTGGAACTCCCAGGTCCAGCACTCACGATCCAGATAGTCGAGCATGCCGCTAAGCGGCGTGGCCAGCGGGCCGTCCTCGCCATGCGGACGCAGCCGGACATCGATGTCATAAGATCCCCGCCATGCCGGCGCCCAGCTGAGCAGGGCGATCAAGCGCTGGCTGACCCGGTTGAAATAGTCAGCCGCGGCCACGTCGTAGCCGCCCTCTAGGGCCTCATAGACGAAGATCACATCCAGGTCGGAGCTCAAGCTCAATTCGCAGCCGCCCAGCTTGCCGACACCCAGAACCGCGAACCGGCCGGACGGCGCGCCGCGTTTGTGGGTGGTTTCGTCGAGCGCGATCTGCAGCATCGCCTGGACGTAGCGGTCGGCTTCTTCGGTCAGTGTGCGCGCTGCGTCCAGGGTTGTCGTCGCCCCGTTCAAAAGCCCCTGACGCAGCGCCCCAATGACCTCAAAATGCCGTACCCGGTCGGCCTCAGCGCGAGCCAGACAGGCGGCGACCACTCTGTCGGGCGGCTCGACCATCTCGCCAAAGGCCGCGGCGATCTGCTGTTGCCACCTGTGGACAATCGGCCGTGCGCTCACGGCGCCAATCGCCGCCGCGGGCCTGCGCCGCGCGGGTGCGGGAACCCATCGATGAGATGCTGTGATCATGCTGATATGACTACAGTAGGAATATTAAAAATCGCCAATTCAAGCTGGTTAAATATAATTAATAGATGAATACGGAGTTTTATTTTAAAACGACACGTCTATATTATTTAATTGTGGCAATTGAGGGCTGTTATCCGCGGAAAGCGGAGCGCGCACTCTAATTTTATTTCCAATTCTAATTCTAGTTCGGAGATTGACGGACTAGGCCGGGCCGGCCGGTCGTCGAGGCCCTTGCGCCGGCATGCGCCACTCGACCACGCCATACCAGCCCAGACCCTTGTAGGTCTCGTAGCCTGGCGTCAGGGCGAAAGCGACGAGGCGGTCGCCCTGAACAAAATACCCGCGCGTTCGGCCGTCGGTGCGAAGGGCGTAGGTTTCGCTGAGCGCGCCCTTTCCATCTGAGGCCGCGATCACCCGATGCTTGGCGTCGAGCAGCATCACCCGACAGGCGCCGCGCTCTTCCGTCGACAGACCGAGGTTTTCGACCACACAGGCCGCCTGGGGCGCCCAGTCAAAGAAGATGCCCAGCGCCCCGATGGCTCGCCCATCGCTGCGCCCGCCCTTGCGGATCGCTGTAGAATAGCTGGCCACCGCCGCGCCGCCGAGCGCCGAGGAGGTTTGAATGTCTGCGACAGCGAAGTCATCGCCGGTGCGGGTGCCGATCGCGTTGGCGAACCAGGGTGTCTGAGACACGTTCATGCCCACCGCCTTCGGGTAGGTCTCGGGCCGGCCGGTGGCGATCACCCGGCCCGAACGATCGGCGATCCACAGATCAAGGTAGACCGTGTAGGAGCGCAGGATCGTGGCCAGGCGCGTGGTCGCGTAATCATTGCTGGCCTCATCGCCATTGGTGGCGGCGTCGACCACGGCGCTGTCGGTCGCCCACCAGCGCACGTCACAGGAACGCTCGTAGAGATTTCGGTCGATGATCTCGATGGCGTTGTGGGCTAGGTCGACATAGCGCGTGCCCCGAAAATTGACGGTCAGGCTGGCGCCGGCGTCTTCAAGCTTACCAATATTGGCGGCGATGGCGCCGCGTAGTTCCTGTGACGTGCGGCTGATGGCCGTGGTCAGGGCCGCCATCTCCTGGGCCACCACGGTAAAGGCCGCCCCGCCGCTTCCGGCGCGCGCCGCTTCAATGCGCGCATTAATCGCCAGCAAGCTGGCCTGACGCATGACGTCATCGATCAGGTCGATTTTTTCGCCCGTGACCCGCGACACCTCATAGGCCAGGTCAAGAATGCCGTCTTGCATTTCACCACCTTCACCCCGCTTTCAAACGGTCGAGGCTCCAGCTGAGCCACCGCGTGATAGCACCGAAAATAATAATTATGTCCGTATTTCGGATGAGCTTTTCAGCGAAGTTTGTTGATGAGCTATTAACGTAACGCCGCGAACCCTTGTAGAAAAGGGAATCGCAGCGAGACGATATGCCGCATGCCTGATTCGGGTATTACGCTGCGCGGAAAATAGGCTTACGCCGGGGCGCCGCCGGGGCGGCACCGCTTGCGCTGAACGGGGGTCGTAATGTCTGCGCCACGGCCGATCGATGGGGATCGGCGTCTCTCGACCGCGCCCTTCACAAAGCCGGCGCGGTTTGCTACGCCCCGCCGCTCACCACGATGCGGTCGTGGCGGAATTGGTAGACGCGCAGCGTTGAGGTCGCTGTGGGGCAACCCGTGGAAGTTCGAGTCTTCTCGACCGCACCAGTGAGCACGGACTTCCCGCCGCCGAGCTCGCAATGCTCGGCGGGCCGGGACGTTCACCTTCAGGAAGCGAGCGTGCGATCAGCGGTCCGAGCGACCGGGGTGCGCGCTGGGAGCGATCAGCGCGGCGCCAAGGCGGGTTCAAGCAGGGGGAGGGATCGATGGTTCGATCGACAGGCGACATCGCCGTCGCAGATCCGACCCCGCCTGAAGACCTGGAAGACCTGGCGCTCAGCGACGACTACGCCCTTAATCCGCAATTCGTCGAGATGGTGGTCGACGCGGCCGACCGCGGCGACAAGGCGCGCCTGCGCGAGCTGATGGACGCGCTGCACAGCGCCGATATCGCCGATCTGATGGGGTTTTTGTCAGCCAGCTACCGCGAGGAGCTGGTCGCCCTGCTGACGCCGGACGAGCTGTCGGAAGTCCTTTCGGAACTCGACGGCGCCCTGCGCGAGGAGGTGCTGGCCCAGGTGGCCCCGGCGGCCCTGGCCAAGGCCATCGGCGAGATGGACTCCGACGACGCCGCCGACGTGGTCGACGACCTGGACGCCGGGGTGCGCGGTCAGGTCATGGCGGCGCTGTCGGATGTCGACCGCGCCTCGATCGAAACCTCGCTGTCCTATGGCGACGAGACCGCCGGCCGGCTGATGCAGCGCGAGGTGCTGGCCGCGCCGCAGTTCTGGACCGTGGGCCAGGCGCTCGACCATGTGCGCCAGGCCGGACGAGATCTGCCGGAACTGTTCTTCGACATCTATATCGTCGACCCGATGAACAAGCCGGTGGGCGGCGCGCCGATCAGCCGCCTGCTCAAGGCGCCGCTGGCGGCCAAGCTGTCTGAGATCATGGAGGCGGTGACCGAGATCCCCGTCGACATGGACCAGGAGGAGGTGGCCTATATCTTCGACAAGTATCACCTGATCTCGGCCCCGGTGGTCGAGCGCGGCGGGCGACTGGTCGGCCAGATCACCGTCGATGACATCGTCGGGGTCATCCAGGAGGAAAGCCAGGAGGACATGCTGCACCTGGCCGGGGTCTATGACCTGGAGCGCAACAACACCGTATTCGGCATCACCCGTTCGCGCTTCTGGTGGCTGCTGGTCAATCTGGGCACGGCGATCCTGGCCTCCAGCGTCATCGGCCTGTTCCAGGGCTCGATCGCCAAGCTGGCGGCCCTGGCGGTGCTCAACCCGATCGCCGCCTCGATGGGCGGCAACGCCGGCACCCAGACCCTGACCGTCGCCGTGCGCGCCCTGGCCACCAAGGAGCTGAACGCCGCCAACCTGATGATCACCATCTGGCGGGAGACCGCCGCCGGCCTGCTCAACGGCGTGGCCATGGCGGCAGTGATGGGTCTGGTCACACTGCTTTGGTTCCACGACCTGAAGATGGCCGTCGTGGCGGCGCTGGCGATGATCATCAATCTGTTCGCCGCCGCCCTGGCCGGCATCTTGCTGCCTTTGGGCGTCGATCGGCTGGGGTTTGACCCGGCTGCGGCCACGGTGGTGTTCCTGACCACGGTCACCGACTGTGTCGGCTATTTCAGCTTCCTCGGCCTCGCCACAGTGTTGATTTTACATTAACGGCCGCCGAGGTCGGCCCCTATCTTGCCCAGAGGGAACCGGATGCGCGAGCATCTGTCTCAGATTGGGTCACTGCCTTGAACAAGCCGCGATATCAGGTGTCGGACGCCGGCCTCGAGCTCATCATGGGCTTCGAAGGCTACCGTGAAGCTTCGGCGCAACTGGCTGACGGCCGCTGGACCATCGGCTATGGCCACACCCGCTCGGCCCGGGCCGGAGTTCGGGTGTCCAAGGCCGACGCCAAGATTCTGCTGGTCTATGATCTGACTGAGATCAATCTGGTCCTGCAGGACCTGATGTTCACCCCTCTGAACCAGAACCAGGTCGACGCCCTGTCGAGCTTCGTCTTCAATGTGGGCGTAGAAAGCTTCCAATCCTGCGCCGTGCTGCGCCGGATCAATGAGGGCGCTCTGCTCCAAGCCGCCTGCGAGATCGATCTGTGGCGCCGCGCCGACATCCAGGGCGAGGGCATGGTGGTCGACGCCCTGGTGCGTCGCCGCGCCGCCGAGAAGGCGCTGTTCCTCACGCCGGTGAGCGGCTGGACCCCCGCGCCGACGCCGGTTGTACGGCCGATGCTCGACCGTGACGTCGCCGGCGTGGTTCCCGCCACCCGCCCGGTCGAGGTTCACGCCGATCTGACCGGCGAGATCGCCACAGCGGAGGTCATTCGCACGACCGCGTCGCCAGAGGTTCTGGCTGACATGACACCGGCCGCCCCGATTCAAGACGCCGGCGCGGCGATCTCTGACCAGCCGCACCCGTCTGTGGCGGACTCTGAACCCGGCTTGGCGTCCGGGCCGGAAGTCAGGGCTGAGGCGGTCGACGACCAGGTCGCCCATGAGGCCGAAACCTCGGCCGAGCCCGCCCGCGGCTTGCTGCACGAGACGCCGGGCGAAACCGGCCCCGAATTGATCGGCGTGGCCGAATTGGCTCACCCGTCCACCGTGCCGAATGAGGTCGAGCACGAGCGCGAAACCGACAGCCCCTGGATTCATGACACCGGCGACTATGAGTGGCGCGACGGCGTCGTCCCGGCGCAAGCGGAGGCGCCGGTCGTGGACGAGACCCGCGCCGCCTCTGTGATCGAATCCGAGCCGCCGGTCGAGGTTGCGCCTGAGCTCGAACCCGCCCCGCTAGGCGCGGTGCTTGACGAGGCGCCCACCCATTTCCACCCGGTCCCGGTCGCGCTCGGCGCATTGTCGCTCGAGGGCGCCGCGCCTCCGGCCGAACCGGCGACGCCCATTGTCGCTCAGCCGCCAGCCGAACCCGCGACGGTGACCGCCGCGGCGCTTTCTCTGACTGAGCCGCTGTTCAACACCCGCGCCGCCGACTCCGGGGTCGCACCGGGCGGCTGGAAGGCGGAGGCGTTTCGCCGACCGGCCCTGTTCGCCAATCGCGAGAGCGTTCTTGATTCGCCCGCGAACCTTCGCACGCCCGCCGCGGCCAAGATCGCTGGCTTCGAGGTGGAGACGGCGCCACGGGGTCGCGAGGGGATCGCACCGCTTTTGCTGCTGGGCCTGTTCGGCTTGATCGTGTTCACCACCGCCGCCTATTGGACCTTCACCACCCGCGGCGCGGGCGGCTTGATCAGCCCGTTGGTGCTGGGCGCCGCCCTGTTCGTGATCGGGATCTGCTGCGTCGTCGCCTCGGTCTATTATCTGGTGCACTGGTTTCTCGGCGCCGAGACCTGAGGCGTTCACGCGCGACCAGATCGGCGCCGGCCGCCTCATTGAGCGGCTGACGCGGGCGCTATCGTCGTGCTAGGCCCCGGCCTTCGTTCCGTCAGCCAGCCAGACACATAGCCAGACTGGGTCCGCCATGATCACCCGACTGATTTCATCCGGTTCGGCCTTCGAGGCGGTGGCCGGCTATTCCCGCGCCCTGGTGGTCGAGCATGCGGATCATAGCGAAGTGTTCGTCTCCGGCTGCACCGGGTTCGACTATGCGACCATGACCATCTCGCCGGACGTGCGCGAGCAGGCGCGCCAGTGCTTCATCAACATCGCCGCCGCCTTGGCCCAGGCTGGAGGCGAGCTGAGCCACATCGTCCGGGTGCGCTATTATCTAACCGGCGCCGAGGATTGGGAGTCCGTCGCGCCGGTGTTCGGCGAATGCCTGGCCCCCGCGCGCCCGGCGGCGACGGCCCTGGTCTGCGGCCTGGTCGATGCGCGGATGAAGATCGAGATCGAGGTCGACGCAAGGATCTCGCGCTGAGTCCCAACTGGGCGGCCGCCTCAGCCCAGTCGCTTGGCCCCCTCGACCACGGGCACGATGTCGAAGCCCAGGCGCATGGCCGCGGCGACGATGGTTTCGAGCGCCGCCGGAGTGCAGCCCCACGGCGAGGGCTGGTCGCAGACGTCGTGGGTGTAGAGCAGCATCCAGGCCTTTTCCTGGGCGGCGCGCTTGAGCCAGGACAGGGCGACAGCCTCGCCGCGACTGCCCTCGACCCCAACGGCGGGCGCCTGATTGAGATCCACTCCGTCGCGGATCAGACCGGCGTGCAGCGCTCGCAAGACATCGTAACGCGGACCAAGCGCCTGCTTGGCGTCCAGCGAGACGTCGCCATAGGGATAGGCGAAATTGGTCATGGGCTTGGCGCCCCAACTGGCCACCGTGTCGGTGTTTCGCTCGACCTCGGCGATGATCTGCTTAGCGCCGGCCTGCCCGCAGTCGAGGTGCGAGAAGGTGTGGCAGGCCAGTTCATGGCCGGCCGCCTGAGCGGCGATCATCTCGTGGGCGCTGGCGTAGCGGCCGACGGGACCCTCGGCCCCGGCCAGACCGGCGGCGACGTAATATGTGCCACGCACCCCCTGCGCTTCGAGGATTCGTGCGCCGACCAGGGCCGCGCTTTGCGGTGCGTCATCGAAAGTGATGGAGAGCATCGGCCGGGTCAGGGTCAGACGTGCGGGCCGGCGCGCGACCAGGCGCACCAGCCGGCGGCGCAGCTTGCCGCGCAGGGAGCGATCAGCGCTATAGGCTTGGTCGGGCATCAAACCGTCTCCGCATAAAGGGCGGCGCGATAGAGGCGCATGGCCAGGGCCCGCGCGCTGAGCGGCGCGGCCTCGGTCAAGGCCAAACACTTCAGCAGCGGCCGCCAGGCGGCGCGCAAGGGCAGGCGCTTCAGCGCCCGCGCCACGCGATAGCTGGGATAGCGCGAGACAATGTCGCGATGGCTGTCGACCACACGGGCGAAGTTGGCCGCCGATTGCTCATATTTGCGAGCGATGGCCGCGGCCGGCTCCAGTCCCAGATGGGTGGCGGTGTTGTTGATGTGAACGATGGCGTGACGGCGGGTGACGCGCATCGCCCATTCCACATCCTCCCAACCCCAGCCGGCGAAGCCCTCGTCGAAGCGTTCGGTCTCGAACACGTCGCGCCTGACCAACAGGTTGGAGGTGAACACGTGCTTCTCCGGCTCCAGCCGGCGCTGGACGACCGGCGCGCAGTCGCTGGCCTGGGCCATCCGACGGTGCAGCGCATGGGCGCGGACCGGCGGCGCCTGCAGCATGGAGAAGCCTCCGAACACCACCGCCGGGGCGTCCTGCTCGATCAGATCCAGATAGGTCTGCAGGAAGTCGGGGCTGTCGGGCAGCATGTCTCCGTCGAGGAACAGAAACCAGTCGGCGCGGGCCGATTGAACCAACTGGTTGCGGCCCTTGGCGCGGCCGAAATTGACCGGCGAGGAGACGAGCAGACAGGGCAGGGGGCAGGCGGTCGCCGCCTCAGTCACCGCCTGGGTCAAGGCGGGGTCCTGGCTGCCATCGTCGAATAGCGCCACCTCGACCGTGTCGGGCGCGGCCAGCCGCTGGCGCCCCAAGGCGGCGATCAGGTCGCAGGGGTCGTCGCGCAGGAACGGGATCAGCACCGACAGCTGAGGCTGGGCGGCGGTCCAGGCGGGATTGGCTGTGCGGTCAGACGGCTGAGCGGTCATGCGAATTTCGCCTGCAATGCTCGGGCCAGTTGAAGCCCGCGTCGTCGCGCGCCGCCCACGTCAAGGACGATGGCGCAGGCGCCATAGATCACGCCGCCGACGGCGGCCTTGGCCAGCAACTCGACCACGCCGCCGCTGGCCGGCAGCAGGCTCACGCCCGCGGCCATGACCGAAGCGGCGGCAAGGGCTTTGCCCAAGGTCGCCCAGGGGATGGGCAGGGCCAGCACGCGGCGTCCTGCAGCCCACGAGGCCAGGGCGCCGGCCCCATAGCTGATCAGGGTGGCCCACAGCGCGCCGGCCAGGCCCATGCGCGGCACCAGCAGCAGGTTAAGGACCAGGTTGAGCCCGGCCGGCAAACACATCACCGCCATCAGCAGGTGGGTGCGCCGGGCCAGGGTGAAGGCGGTGTGCAGATAATAGACGGTGATGCCGGACAGGAAGGCGCTGGCGGCGATCCACGGGGTCACCTGGGCCGCGCCGTCGCGCAATCCAGGCCCGACCATCACCTCAGCCAAGGGGTGCGCGACCAGGGCCAGGCCGACGGCCGCCGGCAAGGTCAGGCTGATTATTAGCGAGGCCTGCTCACGCGCGGTGATCCGCAGCGCGGCCATGCCCCCATGTTCGAGCGCCGCGACCGAGGCCGGGGCGCCGGCCATGCCCAGCCAGATGAACATCACGTCCAGGGTGCGGTTGGCCAGGCTGTAGCCCGCGTGATAGACGCCGACGCTGGTCTCGTTCAGATAGGCGGCGAGCACGAACCGGTCGGTGGTCGCCAGCACCAGCGACAGGATCAGCGACATCGACACCGGCACGCCATAGATCGCATATCGCCGGGCCCGCGCCGGCTCGAAGGTCCCGCCCTTGCGTGCGCGCAGTTCGATCGGCAGAGTCCAGACGAGGCAGACCGCCGCCGCCGCGCCCAGGCCAATCATCGGCGCTGCGCCGCCCCAGCCGAGCATGGCCAGGCCCGCGCCCACGAGAAAGCCGCCCAGCGTCTGGCCCATATCAATGAGCGCGGTCCCGCGCACGTCGCCGGCCGCACGTCGCCGCTCCTGAGCCAGCTTGAGCAGGCTGCGAGCCAGAATGGCGGCGAGGCCCACGCCGATCGCCAGCTTCAACCCGGTCGGCGCCGGCCACAGCCATAGGAGCGGCGCCGCGACCATAGGGAAGGCGATAGCCATCAGCGCCCAGGCCCGATAAAGGGTCGCGAAATGGTCGGCCAGCATTCCGGCCTTGGCTTCGGCCGCATAGAAGCGGGCCATCGAGGCTTCCAGCCAGGTGAACAGGCTGGTGTGGATCAGGCTCATCACCGAAAAGGCCAGGGCGTAGACGCCATATTGCGCCGGCGGCAGCACGCGGGTGAACACGACGATGGTCAGCAGGCCGACCACGCCCTGAACGATATTGACCGGCAGATAGCCGATGACACCACGCCAAAACATCCAGGGGCTCCAGGGGCGCGGCTCAGCGCGGGTTGAGCCGGTCGCCCAGCAGGCAGGGCAGGGTCATCAGCATAATGTACAGGTCCAGCCAGAAGGACTGGCGCTCGATATAGGCCATGTCCAGGGCGACCCGGCGCAGCACCTTTTCGCGATCGTCGAGCGGGCCGCGAGAGCCGTGGATCGCCGCCCAACCGGTCATGCCTGGCTTGATCCTGTGGCGATGGGCGTAGTGGGCGATCAGCTTCGATGATTCCAGCTCGCCGGTCTTCATGCCTGGCGCGTGGGGGCGCGGACCAACGAGCGACATCTCGCCGGAGAGCACATTGAACAGTTGCGGCAGCTCATCCAGGCTGGTTGCGCGGATCAGGCGGCCCACGCGTGAGACCCGCCTGTCGCCGGAACTGACCTGCTGAGAGGCGTTTTCGTCGCGCAGTTCGTCGCGCATGGAGCGGAACTTCCACACCACGATGTCCTCATTATTGAAGCCGTGGCGTCTTTGGCGAAAGAACACCGGCCCTGGGCTATCCAACTTGATGGCGACGGCGATCAGCAGCATGACCGGCGCGGCGAGCGCCAAGGCCAGGGCGCCGAACACCAGGTCCTGCAACCGCTTGGCCAGCAAGCGGCGATAGCCGCCGCGCCGGCCGCTCAGCCGCGACAGGGGCGTGTCGACCAGCTGATCCAGCGACAGTTGCGTATCCTCGACCGCGCTCCAGTCGACGAACAGGGTGATGTCATTGGGCAGGACAGCCAATTGCCCGACCAAGGCGCCGACACGGGCCTTGGCGGCGGGATCCACAGCGATCACCACCCGATCGACATAGGGCATGATGCGGTGACGGATCAGGGCCTGGGTGTCGCCCAGCACCGGCACGCCGGCGATGCGCCTCGGCGTGCGTCTGTGGCGGTCGTCGAACACGCCCAGCACGGCGGCCTCGCCGGTCTTCAGCGCGCGCTCGATGATCTGACGCGCCTGGTGATTGGCCCCGACGACGACGATATTCGGCGTCAGCAATCCGCGTCTGCGCCAGCGCCCGATCAGGGCCAGCCAGAGCAGGTGAGCGCAGAAAACCGCCGCCGCGCTAAGTTCGATCTGACCGCGAAGGCCATTGATCAGGGCCGCCGAACCCCGCGCGACAATCAGGACGATGTCGAGAAATACGGCCGCCGCGATCATGGCGAAGGCGATCCTGGCCATGTGGATGATCGGCCGCTCATGGATGCGGAATCCAAAGGCGCGGACCGCACGCAGGCTCACCAAGGCAAGCAGGGCGGCTCCAGCGAAGGGCGTCGCTAGGGCGAGCTTGGCCGCGCCCTGCAAACCCGCCGAATCAAGCTCAAACGCCCAGGCCGCCGTCAGCACCAGCAACAAGGCGTCGATGGCGCAAAAGCTATAGGCGATGACTTCACCGCGCAGGCGACGGCGCGCGGTGACCAGATGCTCCGGCCGCAGCGGTCCGCGGCGATCGAGTTCGATCGGAGTCGACTCCTCCGGCTCGCCCGGCGCGTCGATGAGCCTGTCTGCTGCGGGCGCTCGGTCAAGGGTGGCGGGCATGGATCCAGGGGTCGGTTTTCGGGCTGCGCTATTTTGCCAGGCTTGGGTGATAGCGGCGTTAACACTGGCCCAATGCCGGTCAGATCGCCGGGGCGCGGACGGTCAGGCGCGATCGGTCGTGAGATAAGACCCCTCCCGTGCGTTGCCGTCGCCGATCGGTTCGGTTATGGAAGACCGACCTGCCGAACTGATTTGCGGAGGCGCTCATTGCGTCCGTGGCGAGTGCGGTCCGGGATCGGGAGAAAACCCGAACAAAAACATAAGGTGACGTGGCCGAGTGGCTGAAGGCGGCGGTTTGCTAAACCGTTGTACGGTGTAAAGCCGTACCGAGGGTTCGAATCCCTCCGTCACCGCCAATTCGTCGTCACATTCTATCCCAGCGCGGCC
>Ga0302196_10001261_pt1 | contig 24129 bp, 22 predicted proteins | sample II_Bog_N1_3_FD_198794 | JGI IMG/M metagenome (GOLD analysis project Ga0302196, IMG submission 198794) | Peat permafrost microbial communities from Stordalen Mire near Abisko, Sweden - II_Bog_N1_3 | ecosystem: Environmental > Terrestrial > Soil > Wetlands > Peat | place: Sweden: Abisko...
TGGGCCACACCGTCAAGCGCGTCGCCGATTCCGACGTCGAGGAGGGCCTGTTCGATCGGCCCGACGACGAGGGCGCCGCCGTGCCGCGGCCGCCGATCGTCACCATCATGGGCCACGTCGACCACGGGAAGACGTCGCTGCTCGACGCCATTCGTCACGCCAACGTCGTGGCGGGGGAAGCCGGCGGCATCACCCAGCACATTGGCGCCTATCAGGTGACCGCGCCCAACGGCGCGAAGATCACCTTCATCGACACGCCCGGCCACGCCGCCTTCACCGCGATGCGCGCGCGCGGCGCCAAGGTCACCGACATCGTCGTGCTGGTCGTCGCCGCCGACGACGGCGTCATGCCGCAGACGATCGAGGCGATCCGCCACGCCAAGGCGGCCAACGCGCCGATCATCGTGGCGATCAACAAGATGGACAAGCCGGAGGCCAATCCGCAGCGCGTGACGCAGGAACTGCTGCAACACGACGTGCAGGTCGAAGCGTTCGGCGGCGACACGCTCAGCGTCGAAGTTTCGGCGACCAAGGGCACGAATCTCGACAAGCTGCTCGAAGCGATCGCGCTGCAGGCCGAGCTGCTCAACCTCGTCGCCGACCCCGACCGCAGCGCCGAGGGCACGGTGATCGAGGCGCGCCTCGACCGCGGCCGCGGCCCGGTGGCGACCGTGCTCGTCCAGCGCGGCACGCTGAAGGTCGGAGAGATCGTCGTCGCCGGCTCGCAATGGGGCCGCGTGCGCGCGCTCGTCAACGACAAGGGCGAGGCGCTCGAGCAGGCCCTGCCGTCGACCCCGGTCGAGGTGCTCGGCTTTTCCGGCGCGCCCGAAGCGGGCGACCGCGTCGCGGTGGTCGACACCGAAGCGCGGGCGCGAGAGATCACTGAATATCGCGAGCGTCAGCGGCGCGAGAAGCTCGCCGCGCGCGGCCAGTCGGTGCGCACCTCGCTCAGCGACATGATGAGCAACCTCAAGGCGCAGGGCCGCAAGGAAGTGGCGCTGGTGGTCAAAGGCGACGTCCAGGGTTCGGTCGAGGCGATCACCGCCGCGCTGGAGAAGCTCGGCAACGACGAGGTCGTCGCCCACGTCATCCATGGCGGCGCCGGCGGCGTGACCGAATCCGACGTCACCCTCGCGGAGGCGTCGCAGGCGGTCATCCTCGGCTTCAACGTGCGCGCCCACAAGGAGGCGCGCGAGCTCGCCGAGCAGCAGGGCATCGAGATCCGCTATTACAACATCATCTACAACCTGGTGGACGACGTGAAGGCGGCGATGTCGGGCCTGCTCGCGCCGACGTTGCGCGAAACCATGCTCGGCAACGCGCAGATCCTCGAAGTGTTCGCCATCTCGAAGGTCGGCAACGTCGCCGGCTGCCGCGTCCTCGACGGCGTCGTCCAGCGCGGCTCGCACGTCCGCTTGATTCGCGACAACGTCGTCATTCACGAAGGCAAGCTGTCGACGCTCAAGCGCTTCAAGGACGAGGTCGCCGTCGTCCAGGCCGGCCAGGAATGCGGCATGGCGTTCGAGAACTACCAGGACATGCGGGTCGGCGACATCGTCGAATGCTACAACGTCGAGGAGATCCGCCGCACGCTGTGACCGAAGCGCCGCGCGCCGGTCGCCCGTCGAGCGCATTCCGACGCCGAACCGCGCCCCTCCGCCGATTTCCCGGCGGCGGGCGCCTTCCCGCTTGATCGAGTTCAGGTCGCCCATGTCTCGCCCAGAGTTCAATCGCGCCGGTCCCTCGCATCGCCTCGAGCGGGTCGCCGAGGCGGTTCGTCACGCGCTTGCCGACATTCTCCAGCGCGGGGAAATCGCCGATCCGGCGCTCGACGGCCAGGCGATCACCGTTCCGACGGTGCGGATGTCGAGCGACCTCAAGCATGCGACGGTCGCGGTGATGCCGCTTGGCGGCAGGAACGCCGAAGCGACGATCGCTGCGCTAAGGGCGCAGGCCAAGATTCTGCGCGCGCTGGTCGCCCATCGGGTCAATCTCAAGTTCGCCCCGGAGCTGCGATTCGAGCTCGACAGCAGCTTCGCCGCCCGTGACGCGATTGACGCGCTGCTGAAATCGCCGCGGGTCGCGCGCGATCTGCGCCACGACGACGACGAGGGCGAACGGTGAGCGACGAAGCCAATGCCGAGCCGCCGACGACGGGGCGCAAGCCGCAGTTCCGTCGTCCGCCGCGCCTCGAGGTCAACGGCTGGGTCAATCTCGACAAGCCGGTCGGCGTCACCTCGACCCAGGCGGTGGCGCGGCTGAAGCGGCTGTTCAACGCCAAGAAGGTCGGCCACGCCGGCACGCTCGATCCGCTCGCCTCCGGCGTGCTGCCAATCGCCTTCGGCGAGGCGACCAAGACGGTGCCGATCGTCCAGGACGGCGCCAAGGCCTACGAATTCACGGTGCGTTGGGGCGTCGAGACCGACACCGACGACGCCGAGGGGCGAGTCGTGGCGACCGCCGACGCGCGGCCGACGCCGGCCGAGATCGAAGCGGCGCTGCCGCGCTTCGTCGGCGTCATCAGTCAAACGCCGCCGACCTTCTCGGCGATCCGCATCGCTGGCGAGCGCGCCTATGACCTTGCGCGCGACGGCGAGACGTTCGAGATCGCGCCGCGCGCGGTCGTCATCCATCGCTTCGCGCTCGTCGCGGCGGATCGCGACGAGGCGTGCTTCGAGGCCGACTGCGGCAAGGGCGCCTATGTGCGCGCATTGGCGCGCGATCTCGGCCGAACGCTGGGCTGCCACGGCCATGTCGTGTTCCTGCGCCGGCTGCGGGTCGGGCCGTTTCGCGCCGACGCGGCGACCGGGCTGGAAGCGGCGGAAGCCTCGGCCGAAGCGCGCGCCGCAGCCTTGCTGCCGGTCGAAGCCGGGCTCGCCGAGCTGCCGCGCCTCGCCATCGACCGCAACGGCGCGGCGACCCTCAGGCGCGGCCAGAAGCTGCTGTTGCGCGGCGACGCCTACCCGGGCGACGGGCCCGCCTACGCGAGCTGCTTTGGCGCGCCGGTCGCCTTCGGCGTGATCGAGGACGGCTATTTCGTCTCGACGCGAGTCTTCAACCTACCGCTTTGACGGCGCCTACTTCCAGGCCGCCAGCGCGTCGTTGACGATGCGCTCGCCATCGGCCCCCTTCTCGAAGGTCAGCTTGGCGATTCGATCGTCGTCGAGCAACATCGGGAAGTCGAACCAGCCGCGATTGGCGATCAGATCGATGTTGTGCGCGAGTTCGGCGTCGCCGCGGTTGAGTCCGACGAGGAAGTAGCTGTCGGAGATCTTCACCCGCACGCCCGAGAGCGAATCCTGCGCCGGCGGATCGTCGCGGCGCATCATCGGCACCCGCATATCCTTGATCCCCTTGATCTCCGAGCCGTCGGCGAAGGTGACGCGCAGATCGATCGTATGTGAAGCGGGCAGACTCGGGTCGGTGTTCTTCCTCAGCGTCATCACCGCATGCATCTTGAGGTCGGGAATATCGGCCTCGGCCTTGACCGCGACCGCCGACGCCGGCTGTCCGGCAGCGGGCGGAATCGTGCTCCACACCACCGAGCCGAGACTGACCGCGGGTTTCTGCGGATCGGAGGCGACCGCCACCAGCATCGCCGCGCGCGCGGCGACCGGGATGCCCGGGGCGGCCGCCGCCGGCGCCGTCGAGGCGGCCGTAGTCGGCGCCGGCGTCGCGCCAGCCGCAGGCGAGGCGACGGCCGTCGTGGCCGGACTGGCGGAGGCGGCGGGGGTCTCGGTCGCGGTCGCGGTCGCAGCCGGCGATGCGACTGGCCCCGGCGCCGCTGCCGGCGTCGCGGCCGGCGTCGCGGCTGCGCCGCCGACCCGCTCGATGATCTTTGCCGGATTGGTCGTCGCTTCGGCCGTCGGCGTTGCGACCGGCTCCTTGATCGCCAGGTCTTGCGGGTTCTGGCGCCACAGGAAGGCGACGCCGGCGATGAACACCACCACGCCGACCACCAGCGCGACGATGATCCACGCCGCGGCGCTGCGCGGCGCCCGATCGAGCCGGGTCGGCGCGCTCGGGCGCAGCCCGGCGTCGGCGGCGCCGATCGCTTCGGCGCGTTCGGGATCGCTTGCATCGACCGACGGCGCATAGCCGTCTTCGACATATTCGTCGGCCCCGCCGAGCGGCGGCTCGTTCTCGTAGCGCGGTTCGGGGCGGCGAGCGGCCAGCGGCGGCGCATAACGCGCCGCCGGCGGCTTCAGGCCGAGGGGCGGCGCCGGCGCCGGCGCGGCCGGCAGCGGACGCGCGCCGGCCGACGACGGCATGTACGCCGGCCGCGGCGGCGGCGCGGAAGCCGCCAGGCGTTCGGACAGCGGCGCGGAAATCGGACGCTGCGGCGGCGCCGGACGGGCGAGCGGCGTGTCGGGAACCGGGATGCGTGCGCCGCCGGCGGCCGGCGCGGGGCGCGGCGGGGGGATGAAGCTCGGCATCCGCGGCGGCGCGTCGCCCAGGGGGCGCGGCGCGGCGGGTTTAGGCGGCGCGGGCGCAGGCCGCGCCGCCGCAGCGGCGGGCGGCGGAGGGTTCGGCGAGAACTGGCCTTCGAGCTTGCCGATCGCCGCCTCGAGCGCAGCTTCCTCGCGCGCGATGTCGGCTTCCGAAAGGGAAGGCCCAAGCGATCTCAACTGGCGCACCAGCGCCTTGCGAGCGCGATCGTAGATCGCCTTGCGCGCCGCTTCCGGCCCAGCCTTGGGCAGGTTGGACACGGCCTTCGCCAACAGAGAATAGTAGTCTGCCATCCTTCGGTCCGGTCTTCGGCGCGCCCCGCCGCGCGCGTCGAGAAGGGTTAGTCTTGGAATGGATCGTGCACGAGAATCGTATCTTCCCGCTTGGGGCTCGTCGAGAGCAACGCGACCGGCGCGCCGATCAGTTCCTCGATTCGCCGCACGTATTTGACCGCCTGCGCGGGCAGGTCGGCCCATGAGCGCGCGCCGCTGGTCACGGCCGACCAGCCTTCGATCGTTTCATAAATCGGCTCGACGCGGGCCTGCGCGGCCTGCGAGGCGGGAAGATAGTCGATCTCCTCGCCGTCGAGTCGGTAACGCGAGCAGACCTCGAGCGTCTCGAAGCCGTCGAGAATGTCGAGCTTGGTCAGCGCGACGCCGTCGATGCCTGAGGTCTTGACGGTCTGCCGCGTCAGCACCGCGTCGAACCAGCCGCAGCGCCGCGGCCGGCCAGTGTTGGTGCCGAACTCCGCGCCGCGTTGGCCGATCCGCCGGCCGACCTCGTTGTCGAGCTCGGTCGGAAACGGCCCGCCCCCGACGCGCGTCGTATAGGCCTTGGCGATGCCGAGCACATAGCCGATCGCGCGCGGTCCCAGACCCGAGCCGGTCGCCGCAGCCGCGGCGACGGTGTTCGACGAAGTGACGTAAGGGTAGGTGCCGTGGTCGACATCGAGCAGAGCGCCCTGCGCGCCTTCGAACAGAATGCGTTTGCCCGCGCGGCGCAGTCGGTCCAGGAGCTCGAAGGTCGGCGCCATATAGGGCAGCACTTTCGGCGCCGCCGCCATCAGCTCGTCCTTGACCGCCGCCGCCGTCGGCGCCGGCAGGCCCATGCCGCGCCGGAGCGGCTCATGGTGGGCCAGCAGCCGCGCAATCTTGCCGTCGAGCGATTCGGGCTCGGCGAGGTCCATCAGCCGAATCGCGCGCCGGCCGACCTTGTCCTCGTAGGCCGGGCCGATGCCGCGCTTGGTGGTGCCGATTTTCACGCCTCCGAAGTCCGCCGATTCGCGAAACGCGTCGAGCTCCCGGTGAAGCGCGAGAATGAGCGGCACGTTTTCGGCGATCTTGAGGTTATTTGGCGTCACTTCCACGCCAAGGGCGCGAATTTTCTCGATTTCGTCGATCAGATGGTGCGGATCGAGCACGACCCCGTTGCCGATCACCGACAGTTTGCCAGGCCGGACGATCCCCGACGGCAGCAGCGCGAGCTTGTAAGTCTTGCCGTCGACCACCAGCGTATGGCCGGCGTTGTGCCCGCCCTGAAACCGCACCACCACATCGGCGGCGACCGACAGCCAGTCGACGATCTTGCCCTTGCCTTCGTCGCCCCATTGGGCGCCGACCACCACCACGTTCGCCATCGCCGAGCGATTCCTCCAGCGCCAAAACGCAAAACCCCGGCCAGCGACAATGGGCTGGACCGGGGCTCATTGCGCGCATGGACTACGCGATTGCAACCGCTGAGTAAAGCGCGACGGCGCGGTCGTCCCCACTTGGAACCTTCGGCGACGTCCCCATATCGACCGCGCGAGCCGCGAGGCTCGACACGGAGAACGCCATGACCCCCCAAGAACGCCAAGTGCTCGCCGATCTGTTCGAGCGCATCCGCGCGGCGGCGGCCAATCCGCGCGACGCGGAGGCGGAAGCCTTCATCGCCGATGAGGCGCGCGCGCAGCCCTATGCGCCCTATCTGCTGGCGCAGACCGCATTGGTGCAGCAGCATGCCCTCGACGCGGCCGCCCAGCGCATCCAGGAACTCGAGGCCAAAGTCGCCCAGCCCGCCCAGGACACGGACTTCCTCGGCAATCTCGGTCGGTCGCTGTTCGGCGGCGGCCAACCGGCGCCACGTCCCGGCTATGACGCGAGCGCCTATCAGCGCGCCGCCGCGCCCCCGCCCGCCGCTCCGGCCTATGCGCCGCCTCCGGCAGGCCCCTGGAGTGCGCCAGCCGCCGCGCCGCACGGCGGCGGGTTCCTTTCGGGCGCCTTGACGGCGGCGACCGGCGTCGCCGGCGGCCTGTTGGCGGCGAATGCGATCGAGAGCCTGCTGGGCGGCGGCCGCGGCGGCCTGTTCGGCGGCTTGGGCGGCGGCTTGGGCGGCGTGGGCCTGGGCGGCGCGGGCTTTGGCGGCGGCGAGACGATCGTCAACAACATCTACGAAGCGCCGCCGGACGCGGGCGTCAACGGCCTCGACACCGGATCGCCCGACTCGGGCGTCGATCCCGGCTTCCAGGACGCCGCCGACTTCAACGGCGGCGGCTTCGACAATGGCGGCGGCTTCGACGGCGGAAGCTCGGGCGGCGGCTTCGACGTCTGAGGCGTCGGCGCGCCGCCGGCGCGGCTTAGAGGACGATCACCTTCGCGCCGACCCGCACGCGATCATAAAGGTCGATGACGTCGTCGTTCATCATCCGGATGCAGCCGGAAGAGACGTCGCGGCCGATCGTCTCCGGCTCGTTGGTGCCGTGGATGCGATAGAGCGACGAGCCGAGGTAGAGCGCGCGCGCGCCGAGCGGGTTGTCCGGCCCGCCGTCCATGTGGACGGGCAGGTCGGGGCGGCGCAGCATCATCTGCGGCGGCGGCGTCCAGCCCGGCCATTCGGCCTTGCGCGTGATCGACTTCACTCCCGCCCATTCGAACCCCGGCCGGCCGACGCCGACGCCGTAGCGCAGCGCCTTGCCGCCCGGCTCGATCAGGAAGAGGAACTTCTGCTGGGTGTCGATGATGATCGTGCCTGGCGCCTCGCGGCCGGAATAATCGACCTCCTGGCGGCGGAACTCTTCGGCGGGCGCGGCCTCCGGCTCGCCGGGCGCGAGAGCTGCGACCCGCGCTGCGGGCTCGGAGGCCGCAGCAGCCGGATCGGGGGCCTGCGCCGGCGCGATCGGCGACGAGGTCGCCGGACGCGCGCCGAACTGGGTCGGGCCGGTCGAACCGGTCAGCAACAGCTCGATGAAGCCGCCGCCGAGCTCGCCGTTGGCCGCGGCGGCGTCGCCGGCGCCGAGCGCAGCGGCGCAAAGAGCGAGGCAGGCGAAACCGAGCAACGCAGGGACGCGACGCATGACCAACTCCACGCGCGGGCGAGTCGCCGAACACGGTTAATGTAAGCGCGTTTCCGCTCGGGCGCCGCGTCGGGCTCGCGTCGTGGTTAGGGGAATGCAACCAAACGTGCTTAACGGGAATCGACCGCGCCTTGCGCCGCGAACCCGTTGAGCGGATTGGCTTCGTCCCAGCCGTAGGTCAGCGTCTCGAACCGCATCGACCGCGTATCGATCATCAGCAGTCGCCCAACCAGACCGCGGTCGTCGTCGCCGAAGCCGCCGACGATCTCGCGAATCGCCTCCAGCGCCATCAGCGAGCCGAGCGCGCCGGCGAGCGCGCCGAGCACGCCGACCTGCGAACAGCTCGGCACGGTCCCCGGCGGCGGCGCCTCGGGAAACAGGCAGCGATAGGTCGGGTTGGGCTTGCCGTCGGGGCCGTTTTCGTATGGCTTCAAAGTCGTCAGCGTGCCGTCGTATTCGCCGATCGCCGCGGTGACCAGCGGCTTATGTTCGTGGAAGCAGGCGTCGGAGACGGCGTAGCGGGTGGCGAAATTGTCGCTGCCGTCGAGCGCGAGATCCCAGTCGGCGACCAGTCCGCGGGCGATCGACGCGTCGAGCCGCCGCTCGATCCTGACCACCTCGACATGCGGGTTGATGCGCGCGATCGCCTCGGCGGCGCTGTCGACCTTCTTGCGGCCGACATTGGCGGTCGCGTGCAGCACCTGGCGATGCAGGTTGGACAGCGAGACGACGTCGTCGTCGACCACGCCCAGCGTCCCGACGCCGGCGCCGGCGAGATATTGCAGCGCCGGCGAGCCGAGCCCGCCCGCGCCAATCGCCAGAACGCGCGCCGCCTTGAGCTTGTTCTGTCCCGGCCCGCCGACGCCGCGCAGCACGATCTGCCGCGCATAGCGCGCGATTTCTTCCTTGCTGAGCTTCATCAAGCGAGTTTACCCGTCGACGGGACGGCTGGGCAAATGCGGGCGCTTCACGCCGGCGGCAACCGCTTGCTCATATGGGCGACCCGACCGCCGAGGAACGATTCTTCGCGCGCGATCGCGTAGCCGAGCCGCTGGTAGAGCGCGACGTTGTCGACGAAGCGGGCGTTGGTGTACAGCCGGATTTCGCCATAGCCCATCGCCGTCGCGAGCCGCTCGGCGTGCGCCATCAGCCGTCGGCCGAGGCCGCGGCCCTGACAAGCCGGGGACACCGCGACGTTTTCGATCAGCAGCGCCTCGGGCTCGGCGATCGTCTCGATCAGCGCGACGATTCGCTCGCCCGCGCACAGAAGGTCGACGCGATGGTCGCGGATGGCGGCGTCGAAGTCGGCCGTCATCGGCTTCGGCTTGCGGCCGATGACGGGAACCCACTTGGAATAGGCCTCGCACGTCAGCGCGCGAACCGCCGCCGCGTCAGCCGCAGTCGCGCGACGCAACTCATAGGCTTCGCTCACCCTCCCGTTCCTCCGTTCGAGCCTTTCCGGTCTGTGGCGGACCGCCGCCGCCGTTGATAACGTGCCGCCGCCATTTGCGCGACGAGGAGCGGCATGGGCCTCGACGATCATGTTCTGCTGATTGCGCCGGGTCAGGGCAATTCCGGTCCCCGGCACTGGCAGACTTTACTCGAGCGCGCCCACCCGAAATCCGTGCGCGTCGAGCAGAAGATATGGAAGGCGCCGACCCGCCGCTTGTGGACCGCCGCGCTCGACCGCACGGTGAGAAGCGTCGCGGCGCCGACGATTCTCGTCGGCCACAGCGCCGGCGTTTCAACCATCGTTCAATGGGCGGCGCGCTACCCTTCGCCGCCGCATGTCGTCGGCGCGCTGCTGGTCGCGCCGCCCGACATGGAAGTGTCGCTACCGGGCTTTCCGCCGGCCTGGATTGTGCGCCTCGCGGGGTGGGCGCCGATCCCACGGGTCAAGTTGCCATGGAAGACGCTGGTCGTCGCCAGCGAGAACGATCCCTATTGCGCGATCGACCGGGCCCGCGCCTTCGCCGCCGCCTGGGGCGCGGGGTTCCGCGACATCGGGCCGGCCGGCCACATCAATTCCGCCGCCGGCTTCGGTCCGTGGCCGGAACTGCCGGCGCTGCTCGCTTCGCTGATCGCCTGAGGCGGCTCGCCCTTGATCCTGCCGCGGCGCGCGGGCAAGCTTCTTCGGCCCCCAGCCCCGGAGCCCCCCCTTGCCAGCATCCGACCCGATCGTCGTCGTCGGCGCGGCGCGCACGCCGCTCGGCGGCTTTCTCGGCGAATTGAAGGACATTTCGGCGCCGGCGCTCGGCGCCGTCGCGATCCGCGCCGCGCTCGAACGCGCCGGCCTCGACGGCGGGAGGATCGACGAGGCGCTGATGGGCTGCGTGCTGCCGGCAGGGCTCGGCCAGGCGCCGGCGCGTCAGGCGGCGCTCGCCGCCGGTCTGCCGGTCAGCGTCGGCGCGACCACCGTGAGCAAGGTGTGCGGTTCGGGCATGAAGGCGGCGATGCTCGCCCATGATCTGATCGCCGCCGGCTCGGCAAGGTTCGTCGTGGCCGGCGGCATGGAGAGCATGAGCAACGCGCCCTATCTGCTCGAACGCGCGCGCTCGGGCTACCGCATGGGCCACGGCCGCGTCGTCGATCATATGTTTCTCGACGGGCTCGAGGACGCCTACGACAAGGGCCGCCTGATGGGGAGCTTCGCCGAGGATTGCGCCGAGGCCTATCAGTTCACCCGCGAGGCGCAGGACGCCTACGCGCTGCGCTCGCTCGATCGTGCGCTGGCCGCGATGCGCGAGGGGGCCTTCGCCGCCGAGATCGCGTCGGTCGCGGTCAAAGCGGGCAAGAACGAGGCGATCGTCGCCGTCGACGAACAGCCGCCGAAGGCGAGGCCCGACAAGATCCCGACGCTGAAGCCGGCGTTCCGCGACGGCGGCACGGTGACCGCGGCCAATTCGAGCTCGATCTCCGACGGCGCCGCGGCGCTGGTGCTGACGCGCGAAAGCGAGGCGGCGAGCCGTGGGATCGCGCCGCTCGCCCGCGTCGTCGGCCACGCGACCTACGCCGCCCAGCCGAAGGACTTCCCCACCGCGCCGATCGGCGCGATCCGCCGGCTGTTCGACAAGACCGGGTGGAAAGCCGGCGCGGTCGATCTCTACGAGATCAACGAGGCCTTCGCGGTGGTGGCGATGGCGGCGATGCGCGACCTCGGCCTGCCGGCCGACAAGGTCAACGTCAACGGCGGCGCCTGCGCGCTCGGCCATCCGATCGGCGCTTCGGGCGCGCGCATCCTCGTCACGCTGATTGCCGCGCTGAGGGCGCGCGGCCTGGAGCGCGGCGTCGCGGCTCTCTGCATCGGCGGCGGCGAGGGCGCGGCGATGGCGATCGAACTCGCGGAGTAAGAATTTTCGTCGCGCCTGTCGAAACGCGGCGGGGTCGGTCGTCTTTGTCATGAGCGCGGCGCAAGGGCCGCGCCGAATGGGAGTCATGCCGATGCAATACCTGCTGATGATCCACGACGAAGAAGGCCGCGTCGCCAAGATGCCGAAGGCGGAGGCGGAGAAGATGCACGGCGCCTACGGCGCCTACACCCAGGCGCTGAAGGACGCCGGCGTCTTGCGCGGCGGCGAACGGCTGCAGCCGACGACGACGGCGACGGTGGTTCGGACGAAGAACGGCAAGAGCTCGGTGCTCAACGGCCCCTACGCCGAGGTCAAGGAACAGCTCGCCGGCTATTACGTCATCGAGGCGGCGGATCTCGACGCTGCGATCGGCTGGGCGGCGCGTTGCCCCGGCGCCGCGGACGGCGCGATCGAAGTGCGGCCGATTTGGCCGATGTGACGCCCGAAGCCGAGGACGCCGCCCACGCGGCGGCGACGCGCGTCGCGCGCGAGAGCTACGGCAAGCTCGTCGCCTTTCTCGCAGCGCGCGACCGCGACATCGCCGCGGCCGAGGATGCGCTTTCCGACGCGCTCGCCGCGGCGTTGGCCGATTGGCCGCGCCGCGGCGTGCCCGCCAACCCCGAAGGCTGGCTGGTCGTGACGGCGCGACGGCGCAGGATCGACGCGGCGCGGCGGGGCCGCATCGCCAGCGAAGCGAGCGCAACGCTGCGTCTCGTCGCCGAGGAACTGCAGGCGGCGCAAGACGCCGGGCCGATCCCCGACCGGCGCTTGGCGCTGATGTTCGTCTGCGCTCATCCCGCGATCGACGAAGGCGTGCGCGCGCCGCTGATGCTGCAGACGATCCTCGGTCTCGACGCAGCGGCGATCGCCTCGGCGTTCCTCGTCTCGCCGACGGCGATGGGCCAGCGCCTGTCGCGCGCCAAGGCGAAGATCCGCCTCGCCGGCGCGCCGTTCCGCGTCCCCGATCGCGACGAGCTGCCGGAGCGGCTCGGCGCCGTGCTGGAGGCGATCTACGCCGCCTTCGCCTACGGTTGGGAGCAGGCCTTCGCCGATGATCCGCGCGGGCGCAATCTGGCGGAAGAAGCAATCTGGCTCGGCCGGCTGGCGGCGTCGCTGGCGCTCGACGAACCGGAGGCGCTCGGCCTGCTGGCGCTGATGCTCTACGCCGATTCGCGCCGCGCGGCGCGCCGCGACGCCGCCGGCCGTTACGTCCCGCTCGCGGAGCAGGACGTAAGTCGATGGAACGCGTCTACGATCGCCGAAGCCGAGCGGTTGCTGACCGCCGCCGGCGCCAGGCGGACGCCCGGCCGTTTCCAGCTCGAAGCCGCGATCCAGTCCGCCCACGCCGCCCGGCTCTATGGCGGCGCGACCGACTGGCCAGCGATCGCCGCGCTTTACGACGCCCTCTATGCGCTGACCGGCTCGCCGGTCGTCGCGGTCAACCGCGCGGTGGCGACTGCCGAGGCGCACGGCGCGGCGGAGGGACTCGCTTTGCTCGACGCGGCAGGGGCCGCAGGCGGGCTCGACGGCTTCCAGTCCTATTGGGCGGCGCGCGCCGAGCTGCTGTCGCGCGCGGCGCGCAGGGACGAGGCGCGCGAGGCCTATCGCCATGCGATCGGCCTCGAATTCGATCCCGCGACGCGTGATTTCCTGCTGGCGCGTCTCGCCGCGCTGGGGTGACCCGCCGACGCGCGCCTGTCATGATCGCCGGCCAAGATTCGCGGCCCCGCCGCTACAGACTGGAGCCGCGCGCCCATGCCTTCGATCGCCCCGTTCTCGACCCCCGGAAATTTTTGGCGCGGCAATCTCCACACCCATTCGAACCTCTCCGACGGCGGGCTCGCGCCGGAGGCGGCGATCGCCGCCTACAAGCGCAACGGCTACGATTTCCTCCAGCTCTCCGAGCATTTCCTCGACCGCTTCGGCTGGCCGATCGCCGACACCCGCGCTTTCCGCTCCAACGCCTTCACGACGCTGATCGGGGCCGAACTGCACGCGATGGCGACCAGCGTCGGCGAACTGTGGCACATCCTCGCCGTCGGCCTGCCGCTCGACTTTGCCCCGCCGGGCGAGAGCGAGACCGGCCCACAGCTCGCGCGCCGCGCCCGGGCCGCCGGCGCCTTCGTCGCCATCGCCCATCCCGCGTGGTCGCAGCTTGCCGAGGCCGACGGCGTCGCGCTCGACGCCGCGCATGCGGTCGAGGTCTACAATCACGGCTGCGCGGTCGAGACCGACCGCGGCGACGGCTTCTACCTGCTCGACCGACTCTCCAACCTCGGCCAGCGGCTGACGGCGATCGCCACCGACGACGCGCATTTCAATCACGGCGAGCGCGACGCTTTCGGCGGCTTCGTCGAGGTCAAGGCCGAGAGCCTCGAACCGGAGGCGCTGCTCGCCGCGCTGAAGGCGGGGCAGTTCTACGCCAGCCAGGGCCCGCGCTTGCACGATGTGCGCGTCAGCCGCGACGAGATCGCGGTCGAGACGTCGCCGGTCGACGCGGTCGCGCTGCTGACCGGAACGTCGCGCGCGCTGCACGTCGCCGGCGTCCAGATCACCCGCGCCGTCTTCGACCTCGCCAGCGCGGCGAAGAAAGCGTGGACTGACCCGGGCCCCGACGCCTGGTTCCGCATCGTCGCGATCGACGCCGCCGGCCGCCGCGCCTGGACCAACCCGATCTGGCTCGACGCGCTCGGCTGAGCGAAATCCGGCCGATAGAAGTGAGTTGGTAGCGCGCAACTTTTCATGCTAGAGTAGCGCGCAACCGATAGGAGACGTCATGCCGCGCGCAAAGCGAGCGACCGGCGACGGGCTGAGCAAGTTTCAACGATACCGCAGAACTCAGCTCGACAAGGGAATGAAGCTCCTGCGGGTGTGGGTTCCCGATCCGCGCCGGCCGGAATTCGCAAAGGAAGCCGAGCGGCAGGCGAAGCTGTTGCGGGGACGTCTGGAAGAGAAGGAAGCGCTGGCCTTTATTGAAGCCGCCTTCCCCTGGCCCGAACCTTGAGGCGAGGCGATCTCGTCATCGTCTCACCGTCAGGCGACTACGGCAAGCCGCGGCCGGCGATCGTCATCCAATCCGACTGGCTCAAGGCGACGGACAGTGTGCTCCTCAGCCTTCTCACCAGCGTCCTCGTCGAGGCGCCGCTGTACCGCCTTCAGATCGAGCCGAGCGAAGCTGGCGGCCTCAAAACGCCGTCACAGGTCATGATCGACAAGATCATCGCCGTGCCGCGCGAGAAATGCGGCGTTGTCATTGGCCGGATCAATGACAACGAGCTGATCGCTCTCAATCACATGCTCTCGCTTGTCATTGGGCTCGCCGATTGAGCGGCGTCGCCGGTCGCAGACGATCCCGCTCCTTGCGCCGGCGGCCGCGGGCTCATAAATCGGGGGCCTGGCCGACGAGGCGCGAGGAAAAAAGCATCGATGTCCGATCCGAATTCGGCGGTCCTGCCCGGCTGGCATGCGACCACCATCCTGATGGTGCGCAAGGGCGGCAAGGTCGTCATCGGCGGCGACGGCCAGGTCAGCGTCGGCGACACGATCATGAAGGGCAATGCGCGCAAGGTGCGCCGCCTCGCCAAGGGCGAGGTGATCGCCGGCTTTGCCGGCTCGACCGCCGACGCGCTGACCCTGTTCGAGCGGCTGGAAAAGAAGATCGAGCAGTTTCCCGGCCAATTGCCGCGCGCCTGCGTCGAACTCGGCAAGGACTGGCGCACCGACCGCTACCTGCGCCGGCTCGAAGCGATGCTGCTGGTCGCCGACAAGTCGGCGGGCTTCGTGCTGACCGGCTCTGGCGACGTGCTCGAACCCGAGGCCGACGAGCACGGCTCGGCGATCGCGATCGGTTCAGGCGGCAATTACGCGCTCGCCGCGGCGCGCGCCTTGCTGCCGGCCGAATTCGGCGCCGAGGAGATCGTGCGCCGCGCGATGGCGATCGCCGCCTCGATCTGCGTCTACACCAATTCCAATCTCGTTCTGGAAAGTCTCTGACCGCATGACCGAGTTCTCGCCGCGGGAGATCGTCTCCGAGCTCGACCGTTTCATCGTCGGCCAGCACGCGGCCAAGCGCGCGGTCGCCATCGCGCTGCGCAACCGCTGGCGGCGGCTGAGGCTCGTTTCGCCGATGCGCGAGGAGGTGATGCCGAAGAACATTCTCATGATCGGCCCGACCGGTTGCGGCAAGACCGAGATCGCGCGTCGCCTGGCGCGGCTCGCCGGCGCGCCGTTCCTCAAGGTCGAGGCGACCAAGTTCACCGAGGTCGGCTATGTCGGCCGCGACGTCGAGCAGATCGTGCGCGACCTGGTCGAGACGGCGATCACGCTGGTCAAGCAGAGGAAGCGCAAGGACATCGAGGCCAAGGCCGAACTCGCGGCGGAAGACCGCATGCTCGACGCGCTGGTCGGTCCGGCTGCGTCTCCCGGCACGCGCGACGCATTCCGGCGCAAGCTGCGGGCCGGCGAGCTCGACGACAAGGAGGTCGAGATCGAGCTGCCGCAGGGCGGCGGCGGCATGCCGATGTTCGAGCTGCCCAACATGCCTGGCGCTTCGGTCGGCGCGATCAATCTCGGCGACATCTTCGGCAAGGGGTTCGGGCAGCGCACCAAGGCGAAGCGCATGAGCGTCTCCGAGGCGCACGAACCGCTGGTCTCGGCGGAAGCGGAGAAGATGCTCGACCAGGACCAGGTGGTTCGCGAGGCGATCGACGAAGTCGAGAGCAACGGCATCGTCTTCCTCGACGAGATCGACAAGATCTGCGCCCGCGACGGGCGCGGCGGCGCCGACGTTTCGCGCGAGGGCGTGCAGCGGGATCTGCTGCCGCTGATCGAAGGCACGACGGTCGCCACCAAGCACGGCTCGGTCAAGACCGACCACATCCTGTTCATCGCCTCCGGCGCCTTCCATGTCGCGCGGCCGAGCGACCTCCTGCCCGAGCTGCAGGGCCGTCTGCCGATCCGGGTCGAGCTCGCTTCGCTGACCGAGGAGGATTTCAAGCGCATCCTGACCGAGACCGAGGCGAGCCTGATCAAGCAATACGTGGCGCTGATGGCGGCCGAGGGCGTCGAACTGTCGTTCACCGACGACGCGATCGCAGCGATCGCCCGCATCGCCGCCCAGGTCAACGCCAGCGTCGAGAACATCGGCGCGCGGCGGCTGCAGACGGTGATGGAGCGGGTGCTCGACGACGTCAGCTTCACCGCGCCCGACCGCTCGGGCGAGCAGATCGCCATCGACGGCGCCTTCGTCGAGGCGCATGTCGCCGACCTCGCCGACAACGCCGATCTGAGCCGGTTCATACTGTAGGACGCGCTGCGGCGAGGAGCCGTCATTGCGAGCGAAGCGAAGCAGTCCAGAATCGCCGGCGGAAGCCTGGATCGCTTCGTCGCTGGAACTCCTCGCGATGACGAATCCGTTGCGGCGATGTCTGATAACGTCAGTCGGAGAAACGCCATGACCACGCCCTTGGTGCTCACCTTCGTCGGCCGCGACCGGCCGGGACTGGTCAACGCCATCGCGGAGCGCGTCGCCAGCGCGGGCGGAACCTGGCTCGAGAGCCGCCTCGTCCGCCTCGCTGGCGAGTTCGCCGGGGTCGTGCTGGTCGCGGCGCCGCCGGACACGTTCGAAGCGCTCGCCGCCACGCTCGCCGGGCTGGAGACCGCCGGCCTCCGGGTGACGATTTCGCCGAGCGAAAAGGCCGCAGCGGCGCCGAGCGAGCGGCTGATCAGACTGTCGATCGTCGGCGCCGAACGGCCGGGGATCGTGCGCGACGTGACCCAGGCGCTGACCCGCCTCGGCGTCAACATCGAAGAATTCGTCAGCGGCGTCGAGGGTGAACCGTTCACCGGGGCCGAGTTGTTCCGCGCCGCCTTGCGCATCCGCCTGCCCGACGGCCTCGCCGTCGACGAGCTGCGCAAGACGCTCGAACGGCTCGCCGGCGAGATCATGGTCGACCTCAGCGTCGGCGAGGAGGCGCCGGTCGGCTGAGGCGTCCGCCGGGCGCGCCGCATATCGCCTTCCGGCCCGCCTTCCTGTATAGACGCCGCCTCGGGCGCCGGATTTCGGCCGGTCCGCCCGTCGAAACCCGATCAGTCGAGGCGTTTCCCCATGGCCCAGAGCCGCTGGACCCCTGAGAGTTGGAGAGCGAAGCCGGTCGAGCAGGCTCCGGTCTACGCCGACGCCGCCGCGCTCGCCGAGGTCGAGCGCCAGCTCGCCGGCTATCCGCCGCTGGTGTTCGCCGGCGAGGCGCGCAAGCTCAAGGGCGCGCTCGGCAAGGCGCAGGTCGGCGAAGCGTTCCTGCTGCAGGGCGGCGACTGCGCCGAGAGCTTCGGCGAGCATTCGGCCGACAACATCCGCGACTTCTTCCGCGTCTTACTGCAGATGGCGGTGGTGCTGACCTTCGCGGCGGCGTCGCCGGTGGTCAAGGTCGGCCGCATCGCCGGCCAGTTCGCCAAGCCCCGCTCGTCCGACGTCGAGACCAAGGACGGCGTAACGCTGCCCGCCTATCGCGGCGACATCGTCAACGACATCGAGTTCACGGCGGAAGCGCGCGAGCCCGACCCGCGCCGCCAGCTCGAGGCCTTTCGCCAGTCGGCGGCGACGCTGAACCTGCTGCGCGCCTTCGCCACCGGCGGCTACGCCAATCTCGAGAACGTCCACCGCTGGATGCTCGGCTTCGTCAAGGACAGCCCGTTCTCCGAGCGCTACCAGGAGCTCGCCGACCGCATCACCGAGACGCTCGCCTTCATGCGCGCGATCGGCCTCAATCCGGAGGCGAGCCCCGAACTGCGGGCGACCGACTTCTACACCTCGCACGAGGCGCTGCTGCTCGGTTACGAGCAGGCGATGACCCGGCTCGACTCGACCTCGGGCGACTATTACGCGACCTCGGGCCACATGGTGTGGATCGGCGACCGCACCCGTCAGCTCGGCGGCGCGCATGTCGAATATTGCCGCGGGGTAAAGAACCCGATCGGCGTCAAGTGCGGCCCGTCGCTCCACCCCGACGAGCTCATCCGCCTGCTCGACGCGCTCGATCCCGACGCCGAGCCCGGCCGGCTGTCGCTGATCTGCCGTTTCGGCGCGGACAAGGTCGAGGCGTCGTTGCCGGCGCTGATCCGCGCGGTCAAGCGCGAGGGCCGGCGCGTGCTGTGGGTCTGCGACCCGATGCACGGCAACACGATCAAGACCGCAAGCGGCTACAAGACCCGGCCGACCGAGCGCATCGCCGCCGAGATCAAGTCGTTCTTCGCCGTCTGCCGCGGCGAGCAGGCTTACGCCGGCGGCGTCCATCTCGAGATGACCGGCAAGAACGTCACCGAATGCACCGGCGGCGCGCGGGCGATCTCCGAGGGCGACCTGCGCAACCGCTACCACACCTATTGCGACCCGCGGCTCAACGCCGAGCAGGCGATCGAGATCGCTTTCCTGATCGCCGAATTGCTCAAGACCGAGCGCCTCGCCGCGCCGGCGCGGCCGGTCGAGGCGGCGGAGTAACCCGTCTCCCGGAGGGAGAGGGGCAGGGGTAAGGGGACCGCGCGTCATCGAATTGCGCTGTCGCTACGTCCCTCGCGGCGCGATCCCTCATCCGGCGCTTCGCGCCACCTTCCCCCGAACGGGGGAGGGGTTGCGCAATCGGTTTGCGCCGCGCGCCGCGGCGCCGCAAAATGAGGCCATGCCCGCTCCCGCCAATCGTCTCGTCATCGCGCTCGCGCAGATTCCCTCGATCGTCGGCGACATCGACGGCAATCTGAAACGGCTGAGCGAGGCGCGCGCCGAGGCGGCGGCGTTCGGCGCCGATCTCGTCATGGCGCCGGAGCTCTACCTCTCCGGCTATCCGCCGGAAGACCTGGTGCTCAAGCCGGCCTTCCAGGAGGCCTGCCGCCGCGCCTGCGAGACGCTGGCGCGCGCGACCGCCGACGGCGGCCCGGCCGCGCTGGTCGGCCTGCCGTGGGTCGAGGGCGGCGAGCTTTACAACGCCGCAGCGCTGCTGAAAAACGGACGGATCGAATCGGTGCGCTTCAAGGTCGACCTGCCGAACTACGGCGTGTTCGACGAGAAGCGCGTCTTCCGTCGCGGCCCCGACCCCGGGCCGCTGGTTTTCGACGGCGTGCGCATCGGCGTGCCGATCTGCGAGGACATCTGGACGCCCGATCCGATCGAATGCATCGTCGAAACCGGCGGCGAGATCCTGCTCGCGCCCAACGCCTCGCCCTACGAGCGCGACAAACTCGCCGTGCGGCTCGCCGTCGCCAAGGCGCGAGTCGCCGAAAGCGGCCTGCCGCTGGTCTATCTCAACCAGGTCGGCGGCCAGGACGAACTGGTGTTCGAGGGCGCCTCGTTTGTCGTCAATGCCGACGGCGCGCTCGCCGCGCAATTGCCGACCTTTCGCTCGGTCGTCGCGCGCACCGTGTGGGAGCGCGGCGCCGACGGCTGGCGCTGCGTCGAGGGCCCGCGCGAGCCGGTCGAGCAGGGCGACGAAGGCGACTACGCCGCCTGCGTGCTGGGCCTGCGCGACTACGTCGACAACAACCGCTTTCCTGGCGTCGTGCTCGGCCTTTCCGGCGGCATCGACTCGGCCTTGTGCGCAGCGATGGCGGTCGACGCGCTGGGGCCGGAGCGCGTGCACGCGGTGATGCTGCCCTATCGCTTCACCGCCGAGGAATCGCTGCGCGACGCCGCCGCCTGCGCCAAGGCGCTGGGAATCCGCTACGACGTCGCCCCCATCGCCGACGTTGTCGAGGGCGCCGAGCGCGCGCTGGCGCCCCTGTTCGCCGGCCGGCCGCGCGACGTGACCGAAGAAAACGTCCAGAGCCGCGCGCGTGGCCTGATCCTGATGTCGATCTCCAACAAGTTCGGCGCGATGGTCGTCACCACCGGCAACAAGTCGGAAATGTCGGTCGGCTACGCGACGCTCTACGGCGACATGAACGGCGGCTTCAACCCGATCAAGGACGTCTACAAGACCGAGGTGTTCCGCCTCGCGACCTTGCGCAACCGCTGGAAGCCGCCCGGCGCGAGGGGCCCGAACGGAATCGTCATCCCGCCCGAAATCATCGTCCGCCCGCCGACCGCCGAGCTGCGCGACAACCAGAAGGACGAGGATTCGCTGCCGCCCTACCCGACCCTCGACGCGATCCTCTATCGCCTGGTCGAGCAGGAGAAGCGGCTCTCCGACATCGTCGCCGAGGGCTTCGAATCCGAGGTCGTGCGCAAGGTTGAACGGCTGCTCTATCTCGCCGAATACAAGCGCCGCCAGTCGGCGCCGGGGGTCAAGGTCGGCCCGAAGAATTTCGGCCGCGACCGCCGCTACCCGATCGTCAACCGCTTCCGCGATTCCGCCCAGCCGGTACGGGCCGCCGATGCGTCGATCGCGCCAAAGGGCCAGGCGGGGACCAGCGAACGGTTCGAGGAATAGGGCGGATTGTTCTTGGGTTGGTCCACGCTCCGCCGTCATGGCCGGGCTTGACGCAAAATCACGCAAAGCACGTCTCCGAGGTTCCGCGCCCGCATGATTCGTCTCGAAGCCATAAGCAAGCAGAATGGTCATCACCTCCTCTTCATCGAAGCCTCCGCGGCGTTGTGGAAAGGGGAGAAGGTCGGCCTGGTCGGCCCCAACGGCGCCGGCAAGACGACGCTCTTCCGCATGATCACTGGGCAGGAACCCCCCGATGAAGGGCAGGTGTCGGTCGATCGCGGCGTCACCATCGGCTACTTCAGCCAGGACGTCGGCGAAATGTCGGGTCGCAGCGCCGTCGCCGAGGTGATGGACGGCGCCGGCCCGGTGAGCGCCGTCGCCGCCGAGTTGCGCGAGCTGGAAATGGCGATGGCCGACCCCGCCCATGCCGACGACCTCGATGCGATCGTCGAGCGCTATGGCGAGACGCATGGCCGGTTCGAGGACCTCGGCGGCTACGCGCTCGAGGCCCGAGCGCGCGAAGTGCTGGCCGGCCTGAGCTTCAGCGAGGAGTCGATGGAGGGCGACGTCGGCGCGCTGTCCGGCGGCTGGAAGATGCGGGTGGCGCTCGCCCGCATCCTGCTGATGCGCCCCGACGCCATGCTGCTCGACGAGCCGAGCAACCATCTCGATCTCGAGAGCCTGATCTGGTTGGAGGCGTTTCTCAAGAGCTATGACGGGGCGTTGCTGATGACCTCGCACGACCGCGAGTTTATGAATCGCATCGTCACCAAGGTGGTCGAAATCGACGGCGGCGCGCTGACGACATTTGCCGGGAACTACGAATTCTACGAACAACAGCGGGCGCAGAACGAGAAACAGCAGCAGGCGCAGTTCGAGCGCCAGCAAGCGATGCTGGCCAAGGAAATCAAGTTCATCGAGCGCTTCAAGGCGCGCGCCTCGCACGCTGCGCAGGTGCAGAGCCGGGTGAAGAAGCTGGACAAGATCGAGCGCGTCGAGCCGCCGAGACGACGCCAGACGATCCTATTCGAGTTTCGGCCCGCGCCACGTTCCGGCGACGACGTGGCGACGCTCAAGCGCGTCGACAAGGGCTACGGCGCGCGCAGCATCTACGCCGGGCTGGATTTTCAGGTGCGCCGGCGCGAGCGCTGGGCGGTGATGGGCGTCAACGGCGCCGGCAAGTCGACGCTGCTGAAGCTGGTGGCGGGCGCCGCGCAGCCGGACTCCGGCGACGTCGCGATCGGCGCCAGCGTGAAGATGGGCTATTTCGCTCAGCATGCGATGGATCTGCTCGACGCCGACCGGAGCGTCTTCCAATCGCTGGAGGACGCCTTCCCGCAGGCTGGCCAGGGTTCGCTGCGTTCGCTCGCCGGCTGCTTCGGATTTTCCGGCGACGACATCGAAAAGAAGTGCCGGGTGCTGTCGGGCGGCGAGAAGGCGCGGCTGGTCATGGCGATCATGCTCTACGATCCGCCGAATTTCCTCGTGCTCGACGAGCCGACCAACCACCTCGATCTGATGACGAAGGAGATGCTGATCGCGGCGCTGTCGCAATACGATGGCGCCATGCTGTTCGTCTCGCACGACCGGCGTTTCCTCGCCTCCCTCTCCAATCGCGTGTTGGAGGTGACCCCCGAGGGGGTCCATCAATACGGCGGCGGCTACACGGAATACGTGGCGCGCACCGGCCATGAGGCGCCAGGCCTGCATAGCTGATGAGCATCCCTTCTCCCCGCGCGCGGGGAGAAGGTTAGGATGAGGGGCGGGGCGAGTCGCCACATGGGAAAGCCAATCTCCTGGCCCCTCACCCGACCTCTCCCCGCAAGCGGGGAGAGGAGCAGTAAGAGGGGACCTGATGACTTTCGATCTCATCGTCCGCGGCGCGACGCTGCCCGACGGCCGGCGCGGAATCGACATCGCCGCGCAGGACGGCCGCATCGCTGCGATCGAGCCCGCCATCGCCGCCGAGGCGCGCGTCGTCGTCGAGGCCGAAGGGCGGCTGGTCGCGCCGCCGTTTGTCGACAGCCATTTCCACATGGACGCGACGCTGTCGCTCGGCCTGCCGCGGCTCAACCAGTCGGGCACCCTGCTCGAGGGCATCGCACTTTGGGGCGAGCTGAAGCCGCTCTTGACCCATGAGGCGGTGATCGAGCGCGCGCTGCGCTATTGCGACCTCGCCGTCGCCCAGGGTCTGCTGGCGGTGCGCTCGCACGTCGACGTCTGCGACGACCGGCTGCTGGCGGTCGAGGCGCTTATCGAGGTGAGGAAGAAGGTCGCGCCGTACCTCGATCTGCAGCTCGTCGCGTTTCCGCAGGACGGCTATTTCCGCTCACCGACCGCCGCCGCCAATTTGAAGCGCGCGCTCGACCTCGGGGTCGACGTAGTCGGCGGCATCCCGCATTTCGAGCGCACGATGGCCGACGGCGCGGCTTCGGTGAAGGCTCTGTGCGAGATCGCCGCCGAGCGCGGGCTGATGGTCGACCTGCATTGCGACGAGAGCGACGACCCGTTGTCGCGCCACGTCGAGACGCTCGCCTATGAGGCCAAGCGCCTCGGCCTCGGCGCGCGCGCGACCGGCTCGCATCTGACCTCGATGCATTCGATGGACAATTACTATGTGTCGAAGCTGCTGCCGCTGATCGCCGAGTCGGGGATCAACGCCATCGCCAATCCGCTGATCAACATCACCCTGCAGGGTCGGCACGACACATACCCGCGCCGCCGCGGCCTGACCCGCATACCCGAGATGCGCGCGCTCGGCGTCGCGGTCGCCCTCGGCCAGGACTGCGTGATGGACCCGTGGTACGGGCTCGGCGGCGCCGACATGCTCGACGTCGCCCATATGGCGGTTCACGCCGCGCCGATGACCAGCCGCGAGGCGATCCGCTGGAGCTTCGACGCGGTGACGGAAATTCCCGCCCGCATCCTCGGCCTCGAAGGCTACGGCCTCGCGGTCGGCAGGAACGCCGACCTGGTGGTGCTGCAGGCCGCCGATCCGATCGAGGCGGTGCGGCTGCGCGCGCCGCGTCTCGCCGTCATTCGCCGCGGCAGGCTGATCGCGGAAACGCCGCCGCGCGTGGCGAGCCTCGGCCTGCCGGGACGGCCAGCGAAGCTCGATCCGGCGGATTACGCGCCGAAGACCTGAGCCAGCGCGGAAGGCGGAGCGAAGCGCGCCGAACTCAGCTTCCCCAAGGGATTGAGCGCGATAGACGCTACGGCGCGCCACGCAAGCCCATGTTGAACAAAATCTAAATTCAAAATTCCAATACCACGTTAATTGAATTCCGGATTCTCAATATTCGCGCACAAGTTTATGCAGTTTTCTTATAACTTCCGTTAGGGCAGCACACTTATAGTTGTTTACGAAGAAACACCTGGCGGGCTCCGTCATGTCCATTGCGTTGAGGGCCAACCCGGACTCGGGTCGGCTGACCAGGATCGCTCTCGTCGCCCTTGCCGTCGCGGCGGCTTCGCTCGGCGGTTGCGTCGATTTCGGCGCGGGCGCCGGGCCGGCGGCGCCGGTCGCGCAGACGCCGCCAGCCGGCCAGGATCAATGGCGCGCCAACGCCGACCAATGGGGCAA
>Ga0302196_10001276_pt1 | contig 23973 bp, 20 predicted proteins | sample II_Bog_N1_3_FD_198794 | JGI IMG/M metagenome (GOLD analysis project Ga0302196, IMG submission 198794) | Peat permafrost microbial communities from Stordalen Mire near Abisko, Sweden - II_Bog_N1_3 | ecosystem: Environmental > Terrestrial > Soil > Wetlands > Peat | place: Sweden: Abisko...
CGTGGCCCAGAGGCCGACCTGGAGCCGAAACTTCTCCGGCAGCGGCACGAGCCGCGTGTAGGTCACGACCATGTCGTCGAACCGGAAGCCGTTCTCCCCCTGGTCCGCCAGAAAGCGCTGGTAGACGTAGGCCCGGACGCCGATGCGGTCCTTGGGCGTCAGGTCATAGCGGACGGACGCAGCGTAGGCGTTCATGAACTTGTTGTCCGACGAGCCGGCGTCCGGCGGCCCTGGAACCGGCTGGCCTCCCGCGACGTCGTCCGTGTGGACGAGGCGGTGCATCTCGAAGGAGCCCGAGACCTCCCACTTCTTGTACTTGGGCACCTCGCCCGTGGCGACGTCAGCTTCGACGTCGACCTTGTTACCGAACTGATCGGCTCCCGTCGTGGCGCCACCACCGGTGTCACCGCCGCCGGTCGAGGTCCCGGACGAGCTCGCGCCCTTCTCCACCTTCCCCTCGGCCGCAAGCGACGCAGTGGCTACGAGTAGCGAGGCAAGCCCCAGTCCGACTGTCGAAAGACGCATGAAAACGTACTCCTGCTGCTGAACACCCTCGTTCGACTGTCCGAGGTGGACCGCCGAACGAGGGCACGAATCCTGGACCTGGAGAGCCCGACTCAGTTTGCCTGCGTGAACGAGTCGAGGAAGTACTTCATCGGCAGCTCGTCGCCGAACGCGCCGCCTGGCAGGTTGCCGTCGTCGAGCTGGTACACGACGTCGTCGTTGTAGTTGTAGATGATGATGTAGCTCGCCGTGTTGTACTCCTTCTGCGCGGCGACCCACTCGTTGCGGTCGGGGATGTACGCCCAGATCCAGATCGTGTTGTCCGGCCCGAAGAACTGGTTGTGCTGGTCGGAGAACTGGGCGCTCCGCGGGTCGTACGTGCAGGTCGACGCGTTGAACGTCGGGCAGCCCGGGTAGTTGTTCTGGGCGGCCTTGTCGCGGAAGTAATCGAGGAAGTCCTGGAGGCGGCCGAAGACCTGCCCGCCAATCCAGTTACGAATCTCGATGCGGCCGGAGAAGCTGGGCGAGTGGGTCGCCGTCGCGAACTGCGCGACGGCGAGCGGGACGAAGTACGGGTAAACGTCGTACTGCCCGCCGATCATCGAGTTGACCGCGTCCTCGGCGACAGCTTCGTACGCCGGGTCGCCGATGGCCTCCGCGACGCCGTAGCTCGAGATGTAGTTACCGGCCTGGTTCTGGTCGTAGTTCTCGGTCGGCCAGAGGGCGACCCAGCTCTGCATCGCGTCGAGCTTGTCGAGGATGATGCCCTGCTGCGTCACGTCGCCGAAGTACGGGTCGTAGATGGTGCGGTAGGGGCGATCACCGGACGACTCGTTGATGATCGCCTTGTTGAAGGCGGCGACGAGCTGGTTCGCCATCGAGGCGTCGGCGTTGAACTTGTTCGTGAGCTGCGTGTAGTACTCGACCGACGCGCCGTTCGGGTCCGGATCGGTGATGCCGAGGCGGCGGAAGTTGTTGACGAGGTCGCTCGCGTCCCAGTCGTAGATCCACGTCGAGAGGAAGCGCCGCATGTCGTTGCTGAGGGCCGCGGGGCCGTTGGCGTAGGCGGAGTTGTTCCAGAACTTCAGGTAGGTGCGGAAGTTGCGCCACTGGTAGTTCCACTCGTACGCGTCGAGACCGTTCGCGATGATGGAGCTCGGCGTCGTCCCGAAGTCACCCTGGCGGCAGAACGGCGTGTACTTGATGTTCTCGTCGGTGCACTCGAGGAACGTGATCTCCTTCGTGCCGTTGAAGCCGAGGGGATCGCGCCAGGGGGCGGTGGGGCTCGACTGCCCGCTGATGCTCGTCCCGGCCGATCCGTAGGGGCCGTTGTTGCCGCCGAGGCCGGCGCCGAGATCCTTCGGGGTCTGCGCGTTGGAGTAGATCCAGGCGATCGAGGCCGCGTCGTCCGGGCCCCAGGTCTGGTGCCAGAAGATGTCGCCGGGCGTCGCGTTGTACTCCATGACGGAGTTCGAATAGAGCGCGATGTGGGTGCCGAGCGCGTCGGTGTACGTCGGGTAGTTGTTCTGATCGACGCTGCCCATGAAGTTGTGGCGCAGGCCGAGCGAGTGACCGAACTCGTGCCACATCGTCTGACCCCAGAGGGTGTAGATGAGGTCGTTCGTCCACTCGGTCTTCGTCTGCCAGTGGGTGCCGCCTTCCACGTTGGTCGTCGTGTACGGCGGAGCGTTCGAGACGCACTGCCGCGCGTCCTTCGCCATGACCGTCTGGAACGGGAACGCCGTGGGCGGGTCCATCGACAGGCCCTGGTTCAGGAACTGCGACGCATAGGTGAGCTGCGTGTGGTTCTGCCAGAGCGCCTGGTAGTTGTTCAGGAAGTTGACGGCGTTCTGGTAGCCGACCGGGCCGTCATCGCTGCCGTCGTACGGGGCGTTACCCTGGTCGATGCTGGCGGAGAGAGCCTGGAACTGCGTCTCCTGCTGCATCATGGCCCACATGTTCGCGGGGCCAAGAACTCCCGCTCCGCCCTCGCGGATGACGAAGGGGTTCATGTCGGGGTCGTTGTAAACCTCGTACGGCAGGATCTTGTAGTAGGCGTTGTAGAAGTCCTGGTCCTGCTGGACGATGAAGTCCTGCGGGCCGAGGTTTCCGTACGTCGCCGGATCCTTCTGCAGATAGATCTGCATCTTGTTGTACAGCGAGTCGGTGCCGTTGTGGTTCGAGGCCACCGTGGCGGGCACGACGGGCGTGGTCTGGCCAGCCGTGCACGTCCCCGGGGGATTGGTCCACTCGCCCGCCGAGTCGAGGCCCTGGCTCGCGCCGATCGTGACGAGGTACGCGTCGACCTTCTGGGCGAGGCTCTTGATGGTCTCATCGTTGATGGTGATCGTCGCCGCTATCGTCTCGCCGGTACGCGGGTCGGTGACGAACTGCGTCACGCCCGAGAAGAGGTACTCGGTGTCCTGGTCGGTAACCCACTTCATGAAGCTATAGCGGACGTCGCCGTACTGCCGGTTCGGGCCGAGCCCGTCACCTAACGTATTGAGATCGTTGTAGTTGAGGAAGCTCACCATGGACTTCGCGTTTGCGGTCGTCATGATGGCGTTGGTCTGCGCTTCGAGCGAGCGCTCCTCGGTCGTGCCCATCTCCGTGCAGAGGTCGGCCATCGACTGCGGGGGATTGCTGCCCGGCACGTTGCCCTTGCAGGTGAAGACCGTCATGTACTCAACCGGAAAGCCCGGCGTGAAGTACCAGTTGATGGGCTTCATCGGGTCCCAGCGCATCGTCCGCTGCTCGGCCGCCAGCAGGCCCGAGCTCGGGTCCCGGTTCACGCCGATGTACTCGAAAGTTCGGTACTTGTGCCGGATCGGGTCCTTCTCGGCGACCGTCAGCGGCTGGTAGCTCGGGGTCGGGTTCGCCCGGACCATCGAGTACTTGAGGGTGATGGTCTCGGAGCTTCGCTGGATACCACCCTGGCCGCTCGCCTCGGTGCCGAGCGCCCCGTAGGTCTGGACGCACGTTGCGTCCGTCCAGTTGAGGGGCATCGTGATCTGGACCGACCACTCCATGTAGTTGTTCGGCTCGTCGACGATGAACGAGTTCGGCACGAGGGTGACCGCGTAGTTGCCGGTGTCCGTGCACTGGGCGAGGAACGCCGGCGTCGTGCTCCCGAAGGGCGCGAGATCGCTCATGTCGTTCTTGTCGAACTGGAGCTTGACCCACTGGCGCACCTGCCAGTCGAGCTCCTGGTTCTCGCTGTAGAAGTTCGTCTTCTCGCCGTCGAGGTTGACCTGGTACTTGAGGTCGACGTTCGTGGCCTGCCAGGAGTTGAGGACCTCCGGCACCGTGGCGTTCTCGGCCGACGGGTCGTTCGAGAGATCGAGCATGTTGACCATCTGGAGATGGTCCGACGTGACGACGAAGCGCACGTACTGTCCGCCGTTGTCGTACTTCCCGGTCGCGAGCGCACCGGGGTAGAGCCCGAAGGCCGCCAGGGGGTTGGGCGTCGACACCTGGGTGATGGACGCGTTGAGCATCCACCCCGGGTCGGTGCCCGTTCCATCGCCCGGTTGGATGATGAAGGCCTTGCGCAGGTACTGGTTCTCGTTGAAGACGCCGTTGCGGGCGGGTCTGTCGGCGACGCAACCCCATGTGGCGCAGGCGGTCGCGAGCGCTCCAGTGGCCAGGAATGCGCGGAGAGTCTTCGTAGTCATAGGCTCGATTACCCCGGGGAGTTCGCCGCAGGTACGGCGGCGGCGGGCCGAACATAGCAAAGCGTGTGCCCTTGTCGACCCTGCTTTAATCAGGGGGGTCCCGCCTGGCCTCGATAGCTCCCTAACACCCCCCTACCCACCCCCCGTGCGCGACAGGTGGGGTTCGAAGACCCCGGTCACGACCTGCCAAGCGGAAAGCTCGCCAACGGTCGCGCCTTAGGGCAACGTTTGGGCCATGGACGCCATACGGATCAAGGGGGGAGCGCGGCTCAAAGGCTCGGTTCGCATCAGCGGCGCGAAGAACGCAGCCCTTCCGATCCTCTGCGCAACTCTCCTCTCGGACGGTGCCAGCCGCCTCCGTAACGTCCCGGCGCTCCGGGACATCGACACGACGGCGGCGCTCCTCCGCTTCCTGGGACGAGGGGTCACCGTCGCGGCGCCGGAGGTCCACGTGGATGCTGGCTCGGCCGTGAAGCCGGAGGCGCCCTACGAGCTCGTCAAGCAGATGCGGGCCAGCGTGCTCGTCCTGGGGCCGCTCGTCGCCCGGTTCGGGCGCGCCAAGGTCTCCCTCCCGGGAGGCTGCGCGATCGGTGCGCGACCGGTGGACCAGCACTTGAAGGGCCTCGAGGCGATGGGCGCCACCATCCGTCTCGAGCGAGGCTACGTCCACGCGGAGGGCCCCAACGGGGGCGGCCGGCTCCGGGGAGCCGAGATTTACTTCGACCTGCCCACCGTCACGGGCACCGAGAACCTGATGATGGCCGCAGCGCTCGCCAAGGGGCGGACGACGCTCGTGAACTGCGCGCGTGAGCCCGAGGTCGAGGAGCTGGGTCGGGTCCTCAACAAGATGGGGGCGGAGGTCGACGGCGCCGGCACCGACGTCATCCACGTCCGGGGGGAGGAGCGGGGAGAGCTCGCTCCCTTCGATCACGCGATCATCCCCGACCGCATCGAGGCGGGCACCTATATGGTGGCCGCCGCCGCCACGGGGGGCGACATCACGCTCGAAGGGGCGGAGCTGTCCGACCTGGAGGCCCTGGTCTCCAAGCTCCGGGCGGCCGGTGTCGAGATCGCGAGCGAGGGACAGTCGGTCCGCGTCCGCCGGACGGGGCCGCTCCGCGCGGTGAACGTGACGACGGCGCCGCACCCGGGCTTCCCGACGGACATGCAGGCGCAGTTTCTGATGCTGATGTGCCTCGCGAAGGGCGAGGCGGTCATCACCGAGACGGTGTTCGAGAATCGGTTCATGCACGTGCCCGAGCTTCAACGCATGGGTGCCAGCGTTGCCTTGCGGGGGAACACGGCGGTCGTGCAGGGCGTCGACAAGCTCTACGGCGCGAGCGTCATGGCGACCGATCTGCGCGCGAGCGCCTCGCTCGTCATCGCCGGGCTCGTTGCCGAAGGCGAGACCGAGGTTCGCCGCGTCTACCACCTCGACCGCGGCTACGAGCGCATCGAGGCGAAGATGGGAGGGCTCGGCGCGGAGATCCAGCGGGTCAAAGGCGCCGAGAGCTAGGACAGGACGTTGCCCAGGAACTCCCCCAGCTCCTCGAGCACCTTGGGGGGGATCGCGTGGCCTCCCGTGAAGGGGACCCACTGGACGTCGATGTTCGCCGCGCGGAGCTCGTCACGCAGGCGCTCGGCGATGGAGAAGGGGAGCAGGGGGTCTTCCCGGCCGTGGCTCTGGAGGACGCGAAGGCCGCTGCGCTTCGCCATGAGAGGCGCCCACTCGCGTGCGGCGATGAGCGTGCCCGATAGGAGCACGAGGCCGTCGAGCTTGATGTCCGCCCGCAGGGCCACGTCGCACGAGAGCATCGCACCCTGCGAGAACCCGCCCAGCACCAGGCGGGACGGGGTGAGCTTGACGTCGAGCTCCTGGAGCATCTTCACGACGCTCGTGCGGGCCGCTTCGAGGCCCGGGGGCGTGTCGTTCGACAGGTCCCGGACCTCGCCGCGCTGGACCGCCCGTTCGAGCGCTCCGATGTCGATCATCCACCAGGCGCGGCCGCCCATGTATCCCGGGCCGAGCTCCACGGGCGCCTCGGGAAAGACGAAGCGCGTGCCCTCGGGAACCCGGAGCGTGCGCCACAGCGAGACGAGGTCGTCTCCCGGTGCACCGAACCCGTGGAGGAGAACGATGACAGGGCCCTTCCCGCCGCCGTCCCTGTCAGTACCGCCGGTGATGCGCACACGCAGACCCCCAAGGACGTCTTCTCGCATCCTGATGGAGTAGAAACGATCGACGGGACTTGCAAGCGGGCGACGCGCCTCACATGTGCGCTACGGGGAAGCCAGGGGCGCCGCCGGATCGAGGCGGACGAGCGGCCGAAGCTTCTTCAGCGTGGACCGGCCGATGCCCTTCACCTTGAGAAGGTCCTCGACCTGACGAAAGCGGCCCAGGCGCTGGCGCAAGGCGAGGATGGCCTGGGCGCGCTTGGGACCGACGCCGGGCAGGCGCCGCAGGTCTTCGAACGCGGCCTGGTTGAGGATGACGGGGTCGTCGGGTGTCGCCCGGCGGCCGACGGCCTCCGTTCGTGGCGGGGCGGCGGCACCACCATCCGGGGCCTCCAGCGGCGCCGCCGCTGCGGGTGGCGTGGCTGCCGAGGCGACCGGGCTGCTCGAGGCAGCGGACCCCGCGGCGAGCTTCACTTCGGGAGGCGCGGCCATCGCACCGGGGGAAGGGCCCGCGCCCGCGAGCGCCGACCGTCCGATTCCCGCGAGGATGACGAGGCCCATCGCGCCCAGCACGCAACGGGAGAGAAGGGCGGTCCACCGCCACGCGAGGAGCGCGTGCCAGTGGCGGGCAGGGCCCGTAGCGAGGCTACGGGCCCATTTCAGATCCATGCTCATGTGCCCGCGGCTCGCTCAGGCGAGCTCCTCCAGCGGCCGTGCCTTGCGCGGTGGCGGGCCCTCGTCCGGCCGGCGCTCGTTCTCGCGGGCCTCCCAGTCGCGCACCTGGAGGGTGCCGTTCACCGGGATCGCGTCGAGGCGGAGGTTCCACGAGCCGTCGTGGTTCACGAAGCCCATGCCTACGCGAACCCAGAACGACTTGCCCGCGCGCTCCACCACCGTGAACACGCTCTTCATCTTGCTTGCTTGCGCTTCCATTCGACTCTCCTTCGTCCGTTGCCGTTTGCCTTCGTCGCCGACCTCCGTGGCCGGCATGGCAGGGCTTTAGCGAGCCGTGTGCCACGCGGCGGGCGCGTGATTTCCCGCGATCCCGGGTGGTCGCGGGTGGCCGGGCCAGGCCACCCGCTGTCCCGGGACAGGGGCGGCGCTTGGAGAGCTCCTCCGGAGGTGGTCCCGGCCAACACGCTGGACCTGGCGTATGGTGCCGCCCATGAGAGCTCTCGTGACGGGTGGCGCAGGTTTCATCGGGTCGCACATCGCCGAGCGCCTCGTCTCTCAGGGGCACTCGGTCCGCGTCGTCGACAACCTCTCGTCGGGCAAGCGCGAGAATCTCGCGGGGTTTGCCTCCGACGTCGAGCTCGTGGAGGCCGACATCCGCGACCCGGCGCGCATGGACGCGGCCCTCGTGGGGTGCGAGGTCGTCTTTCACCAGGCCGCGATCGTGTCCGTTCCCTACTCGGTCGAGCACCCGCAGGAGACCCACGACACCAACATCCAGGGGACGCTCAACGTGCTCGCGGCCGCGCGCAAGGCGGGCGTGCGGCGCGTCGTCTTCGCGAGCTCCGCGGCGATCTACGGCGACGATCCGGAGCTACCGAAGACCGAGGCGATGCTCCCCAACCCCATCGCACCCTACGGCGTCGAGAAGCTGACGAGCGAGTACTACCTCCGCGTCTACAGCAGGCTGTACGGCGTGGAGACGGTGGCGCTCCGCTACTTCAACGTGTTCGGCCCGAGGCAGGACCCGAAGTCGGCGTACTCGGGGGTCATCAGCATCTTCGTCGACAAGGTCCTCGCGGGCCAGGTGCCTACCATCTTCGGCGACGGTACGGCGTGCCGCGACTTCGTCTTCGTGGCCAACGTCGTCGACGTGAACCTCGAAGCGGCGACTCGCGAGGGCGTGAGCGGTCGGGCCTTCAACATCGCGTGCGGCGCGCGCACGACGCTGAACCGCCTCCTCGAGATCCTCGGGCGGATCGCGCACCGGGAGGTCCGCGCGAAGTACGAGGGGCCGCGGGCAGGGGACATCCTCGAGTCGGTCGCGGACATCGGCCTCGCGCGTGCGATGCTCGGCTACGAGCCGCGTGTGGGGGTCGAGGAGGGCCTGCGCGCACTCGTGGAGCACGTGCAGAAGGGACGCTGACGCAAGACCGCGCGAGGGGTCGTGCAGATTGCAGGACCGACGAGCGGCAGAGCTCAGCGCGGCGCAAATTCGTAGAGCTACGCGTTTGGGCTTATACTTCCGCGCGGAGGCATCACCCATGGTGGAGCGCAGGGACGGGCAGGACGTGATCGAGCGCATCGAGCAGGACTCGCTCTCCCGCAGGACGTTCGTGGCGGGCGCGGTCGCCGCCGCTGCCGCCGGTGCGCTGCTGAGCCCGGGAACGGCCCAGGCCGCGGCCCCGAAGAACCTCACCGCCGTGCCTCCGGCGGGCTTCGTCCCGTTCACGGCCCCCGGGCGCATCGTGCAGGTCACGAAGCAAGACTGCCTGATGCCCAACAAGCTCTACCCGAAGGCCGACGACGCGAAGGCGATGCTCGAGCGCGCGATGACGGAGCTCACCGGCAAGGCTAGCCTCGTCGAGGCCGTGCGCATGTTCGTGCACCCGCAGGACAAGGTGTGCGTGAAGGTCAACGGCATCGCCGAGGCCAACATGGGCACGAACAAGGAGCTCGTGCTCCCCTTCCTCCAGGCCATGATCGACGCGGGCGTCCCCGCGCACAACATCACCGTACTCGAGCAGTACGGGAGCTTCCTCGCGGGCACGCGCGTCAACGCGCAGAACGTCCCCGCGGGCGTCAACGTGACCGTCCACAACAACAAGGACGCCACGATGGACGATCTGCTCATCAACGGCACGGGCGTGACGACGAAGTTCGTCCGCGCGCTGACGGAGGCGACGGCCGCCATCAACTTCTCGCTCATCAAGGATCACGGCATCTGCGGCTACACCGGCTGCCTGAAGAACATGACGCACGGCTGTCAGATCCTGCCGCACTACTTCCACAACCACCACGCCTCGCCGCAGATCGCGCTCCTCTACGCGCAGGACGTCGTGAAGAGCCGCGTCCGCCTGAACATCACGGATGGCTTCAAGCTCATGGCCGACGGCGGGCCCCTGTGGCGGCAGCCGCGCTACGTCTTCCCGCACGAGAGCGTGTACGTGACGACGGACCCCGTCGCGATGGACGCCATCGGGCTCGATCTCGTCGTGAAGGCGCGCGCCGAGCACAAGCTGCCGTCGCTCGAGTCGCTCGGGCGCCCCGCGGCGTACATCCAGGAAGCAGAGAACCTGGGCCTCGGCATCGCGGACCGCTCGAAGATCCAGCTGAAGACCGTCGCGATCTAGGCCTGGCGGTGGCTGGGAGGGATGTCGGTACAGCGAGCGCTGTCCCGGCCTCCTCGTCACCGCTCGCTGACGCTCTCGGTACCGTGCGGATGCTCTCCGTGCGGTCCTATTTGCAGCTGCTGGCGGGGACCTTCGCGCGGGCGTGGTCCTTCCCGGCCTCGTCGAACATCCCCAGGATGACCTCCTTGTCGGCGAGCTTGTGCCAGAGGCACGGCTTCTTGGGGTCGACGGCCGCCTGCGCGCGGAGCTGCGTCAGGTAGTCGCGGTGGGGCGGCTCCCAGACGGAGACGAAGAAGGCCCGGGTCCCCGACACGTCGCCGGGGACGCCGTAGGTGACGCCGCGGAACTCGGCGTACATGCACGCGGCGAAGATCAGCGCCGCGACGCCCGCCCGGAGCGCGAGCGCCCAGCGACGTTCCCCGCTGGGCCACAGGGCGGCCACGAGCGTCGCTCCCGCGCCGCAGCCGAACGCGATGAAGAAGAACGTCGGCGTCTTCCACCCGACGAGCTCCGCCAGGTGGTGGGGCACGAAGCCGGCGCGCGCGAGCGGGTACGCGAACTCGGCGAGGGGACGTTCGATGGACTCCGGCAGCGAGTTGTAGACGAGCGAGACGAGGCCGAGCGTGCAGAGCCCCGCCACCGCGAGTCCCCCGGTCAGCCCTCGTGCGAAGGCGCGGGCGCCCTCCCCGCGGCGGGCGAAGTGGTCGAGCGCGCACACGGCGCCGAAGGTGAAGAACGGCGGAGCGGCGACGAAGAAGCGCGGTCCGACGGCCCAGCCGCCGCGCCAGTTCACCGCGCCGCTGATGGCGAGCCAGAGCGCGAGCATCGTCAAGAACCACACGACGGTCGCGATGCGCCGCGGCCTCTTCGATGGGTCACGCCAGCCCACGAAGATGACGACCGGAATGGCCAGGAGAGCCAGCCCCATGAAGCGGCTCGTCGTGAAGAATCCGAACGTCCGGCTGAAGGAGACGTCCCTCAAGACGGCCCAGCTCGGCTTGCTGATCCCGTAGAGACCCTGCTTGTGCCACTCGGCGAAGCCCTGGTTCTCCGCGTACTTGTGGCCGGGCGTGAACGGGTTTCGGAAGCAGCGCCACTGGTAGAACATCAGGGCGAGGACGTCGATCGTGCCGCCGGCGGCCAGGGCGAGGACCCTGCGAAAGCTCCGGAAGTAGACGCACAGCGCGTAGAGCGTGAGGCCCACCGAGACGACGAGGACCTGGTAGTCGAGCATCGTCGAGAGCCCGGCCAAGAAGCCCACGACGAACGCGCGCGACGTCTTGCGCTCGCCGTCGGGTCGCGCCACATCGTCGGTCGTCATGGCGAAGGCCACGAACGTCGAGATCGCCGCGAGCGAGTGGCTGCAGTACATGAGCGAGTAGGCGAGGTAGTTGGTCCCGAGGCCCATCGCCGCCACGGCCGACAGGCGGAGCGGGGTGTCCGGCGTGATCTTGCGGAGCCACCGTTCGAGCCACACGAGAAACCCGAAGCACGGGAGCTGGACGACGAAGAAGCGCACGACGAGCGTGGACGAGCGCAGCCACCACGCCTTGACGGTCGACGTGTCCTCGTTCTTCGGCACCTTGTGGCCGAAGAGCGGAGCCAGCTTGTAGAAGGCCCAGTAGAAGGGCACGCCTGCGTACGTGACGGCCGGCCCCTTCACGGAAAAGAGGTGCCCGCCGTCCCCCTTGGCGTCGGGCATCCGGGCCATGTCGTTGACCCACCCGTAGCGGCTCGCCATCGTATCGATCCGGAAGGTGTGCTCCTCGACGATCTCCATCGTCGCGTACACCCGCACGTTCTCGTTCGGGTTGTTGATCTCCGCGATGTACGGGAAAACGCACGTGAAGGGGACGAGCAAAAGCGCGAAGAACACCCGCACGGGCCATGGGCTTTGGCCAGGCATCGTGCCTTTCTATCGTTCATTCGCGGGGGGGACCAGCGAACCGACGAAGACGAGCCCCGCAGTAGCGCTAGTTGAGCGTGCAGGTGACGGCGTTGCTGCCGTTTCCGCAGCCGCCGCAGGTGGAGAGGCACAACAGCTGGCCCGCCGTGTAGTTGGGCGGGCAGGCGAGCCCGCAGGGCGTGGCGATCGCGGGAGGCGTCGACGCGCAGTAGCTCGCGTTGCTGCCTGACGGGTTGCAACCGCCGCACGTCGAGAGGCATTCGCGCTCGACCTGGTAGTACCCCGAGGGGCATCCGTTGCCGCACGTGTACGTCGTCAATGGAGGCGTCGACTGGCAGAGCGAGGCGTTGCTTCCGGAGCCGTTGCAGCCGCCGCACGTCGACACGCATTCGCGCTCCACCTCGTAGCCCGAGGTGCATCCGTTGCCGCACACGACGGTCGGCGGGGGAGGCGGCGGGGGCGGCGGAGGCGGGGCGCAGCTCCCCGAGCTGGCATCGCAGCCTGCCGACCCGCAGCTCGCGACCATGACCCACGTGCCCGCGCTGCACAGGTACGAGTCGGACCCCATGCACTCGAGCGTACCGGCGGCGCACGAAGGCGGCGGCGGAGGCGGGGGCGGGTTGCAAGCGCCCGTGGAAGCGTCGCAGCCCGGGCTGCCACAGGACTCCGATAGGACCCAGGAGCCGCTGACGCACTCGTAGGAGTCGGCCCCGTTGCACGAGAGCGCCGCGCCGCTGCACGCGGGAGGTGGGGGCGAAGGGGGCGGAGGCGGCGTGTCGCAGGCGCCCGCCGTGCAGCCGGCGCCTTCGCACGATTGCGTGAGCGCGAGAGCGCCGCCGACGCAGCTGTAGACGTCACCGCCGAGGCATTCGGAGGCCGAGCCGCTGCACGAGATTCCCCCGGCGTCGGCTCCCGTGGCCGTATCCGGCGTTGCCCCCGAATCGGCCGGCCCGCTGTCCACCGCGACAGGCATGGCGTCCTCCGCGACGGTGCTGTCCGCCGAGGCGTCGTCCCCTCCGCTGCTGGCGGCGGCGTCGGCCGCGGAGACGACGGCCCCGGCGGCATCCGGGGCGGGCGTCGCGGCGTCCGCCGCCGTCACCCCCTCCTGCTGCGGAGAACACGCGTCACCCTGGCAGGCGGGTGGCGCGCCGCGGGCGCAGCCACCGAGAACCAGGACCGTCGCAACGAGCACCATCGACGCGAGCCGCATCCCACAAGTCTATCCAGCGTGAGGCGCTGTACGACCCCCCTGGGTGTCCCTCACACGGACGACACGAGGCCGGACTGGGTCCCTTTTTGACGATCGACTCCCCCCGTGCGCATATGCCCCCGCATGAGACTCCCGGCAAAGAGGGCTGCCCTGGTCGCGTTGCTCGCGGCCGCGCTGGGGCTCGTCTTCTCGGCCTACTCGACGTACGACTACGCCGAGCACCTCGACCGGCAGGTCCACGCCGTCCACTGCAGCTTCATCCCGGGTGCTCCGGTGTCCTCCGACGCCGACAACCCGTGCAAGGCGGCGCTCTTCAGCCCCTACTCGGCCATCTTCCGCGCCACGTACTGGGGCGGCGTTCCCATCTCGCTCTTCGGGCTCGGCGCCTTCGCCTTCTTCGTGGGCTTCGCCGTGTACATCCTCGTCGGCGATCGGCGCCTCTCGCGGTTCGCCTACCCGTCCTTGGTAGCGCTCGCGCTCGGTCCGCTGGCGACCTCCATCCTGATGCTGGTCATCTCGCTCACGCACCTGCACGCCCTCTGCAAGCTGTGCGTCGGCGTGTACGTCTCGTCGATCGTGCTCTGCCTCGCGGCCATCGCCGGGGCCGTCGCTCACGCGCGCGAGGTGCGGGAGGCTCGGGCCGCCGGGGATTTGCCGGCGCGCGCCTCCGGGGGATGGGGTGTCCCCGTGGTCGCGCTCTTCGCGCTCGGCCTGTGCGCTTCCGCGCCGGCGCTCGTCTACGTCAATGCGCTCCCGGACTACCGGCCGCTGCTCGACAAGTGCGGCAAGCTCACCGTGACGACAGACCCGCACCACGGCCTCCTCAAGATCGCGACGACGCAGCCCACGCGCGCCGTCGTCCTGTTCGAGGACCCGCTGTGCCCGACGTGCAAGGCGTTCCACGACAGGCTCGTCGAGGAGGGTATCTTCGAGCGGCTGGACGTGACGATGGCCATGTTCCCCCTCGACAGCGACTGCAACTGGATGCTCGATCGCTCGCTACACCCGGGCGCGTGCGTCATGGCCAAGGCGGTCATCTGCGGAGGAAACGACAAGGCGCGCGCCGTCCTCGAGTGGGCGTACGACCAGCAGGACGCCCTCCGCGATCTCGGCAAGAAGGGGGCAGGCGCGCTCACCGCGAAGATCTCGGAGCGCTGGGGGCCGGAGCTCACCGCCTGCGTCGAGGGCAAGCAGGTGGGCATCCAGCTGAACCAGCAGCTGCACTTCGCCGCCAACAACCACATTCCGGTCTCAACGCCGCAGATGTTCCTGGGCGACAAGCGCCTCTGCGACGAAGATACCGATCTCGGGCTCAAGTATACGCTGGCCCAGCTCGCGCCGGAGGTGCTGCATGAGTAACGAGGAGCCTCGACAGCCAAGCACCGCGGGCTCGAACGCGGGGATCGTGGGGGCCGCCGTGGGGCTCGCGCTCCTGCTCCTCGCGACGGGAGCCGTCGCGTCGCTCGTCAACGGAGCCAAGGAGCGCATCAAGCACCCGGAGGCCGTCGCGGCGGCGCAGGCCGTCGCCGTGGCGGACGACGCGGAGGCGCCCTATTGCACGCCCGCCTTCAAGCAGGTGCTCCAGCGCGTCCTCAACGCCTGCGGCCTCGTCGGCAGCGAGCAGCGTCGTGGCTGCCAGCCCGCCGACGTGAAGACGTTCGCGTCGATCACGGACGACGACTTCAACGCCCTCTTCACCCCTCTCAGGGACCGCGGCGCCGTCTTCATGTTCGACGACGCCAAGGACGTGCTCGACGACGGCGCCAAGAAGCTGCTCGACGAGCGCTGGCAGGACCGAAAGGGCGCGCGCTACTTCTTCGTCGTGGCCCGCGCGTCGAAGGACGGGACGGTCGAGGGCAACCGCGCCCTCTCGCACAAGCGAGCCAACTCGGTCCTCTTCCACCTGAAGGAGTCGTTTCAGGACCCCGATCTGGACAACCAGGTGGGCCTCTTGTGGCTCGGGAGCGAGTTCGCGCAGCTCTCGAACGCCTATTGCGAATGGCCGAACTCCCGCGAGGGGAAGAAGTGCACCCCCGAAGCGATCAACCGCAGCGCGTTCGCGTCATGGGTCGATTGCAGACTCTGAGGGTGGCGGTTGCGTTGGTGCTGGGGCTCGCGGCGGGGTCGGCCGGGTGCGACGGCTCGAGCAGCGGTGGCGCGCCCACGTCGCGGAGCGAGCAGGTCATCGCGACGGGCGCCCAGCCCACGGCAGCCCCCAGCCCGACCCCTGCGGACACGGCGGCCCACGCCACGCCGCCCGCGGCGCGCGGCAAGAAGCTCTGCGACGGGGACGGCAATGCCAAGGGGCGTGCCCTCTCGAAGATGGCGCTCTCCCACGTCGAGGCGCCCGGGGCCGCGCGCCTCGACGGCACGTCGCCCATCGCCCGCGGCTCGTGGACCTGGATCAACTTCTGGGCTGCCTGGTGCGGGCCCTGCAAAGAGGAGATGCCGCGGCTTCTCGCCTGGCAGGACAAGCTCGCGAAGGCGGGCAGCCCGGTGCGCTTCGTCTTCGTGTCGCTGGACGACGACGAGCGGCAGCTCGAGCAGTTCCTCGAGCATCAGCCGCAGGATGGCATGAGGAGCTCGCTCTGGCTCCCCGATGGCCCCGCGCGCGCCGGATGGCTCGGCAGCCTCCGGATGAAGAGCGCGCCCGAGCTGCCGGAGCAGGCGCTCGTCGATCCGACGGGTCACGTCCGCTGCTTCGTCGAAGGAGCCGTCGACGACGGCGATTACGCAGAGATAGCGGGCATCGTGAGCCGATGAGCAGCGAGCCTCTCTACACCGCGTCGCGCACCGTGGCGTTCCAGGACATCGACGCCGCGGGCGTCGTCTTCTTCGTGCGCTTCTTCGAGTACTTCCACGATGCCTTCTTCGCGCTCCTGGCCGCGCATAGCATCGACCTCCCCTCGGTCATCACGAAGAAGACCTGGGGTGCACCGGTCGCCCACGCCGAGGCCGACTACACGCTCCCCTTGCGCTTCGGCGACGCGATCGAGGTCCACGTCGTGGACGCGACGTTCGGCACCGCCTCGGTGACGGTCAACTACCGCGTCACCACCAAGAACGGGCGGGTCGCCTGCACGGGACGCCTCGTCCACGTGTTCGTCGATCCGGCGACCGGGCGGCCCGGCGCGATCCCGGACGCCGTGCGAGCGGCGCTCGCGTAGCGCTACCCGCCGTCCGCCTCGGCTGCGTCTTGCGGGTCGGAGCTCGTCCTTTCCTCGCGCGCAGGAAGCCACGAGGGAAAATCCTCGACCTCGCTGAGAGTCGCCATCACCCAGGAGCGGAAGTCTGCGTCGTCCGACATGGCCATGACCATCCCTACGGCCCGCCCGGCGCCACCCATAAGTGGCGCGCGCGGCCGAGGTCGGCGGCGAGGCGCCTGAGCATGAAAACCGCTGCAGCCGGGTCTACCTGTACGCGGTGGATCCTCGGCTGTCCCATCTGGAGCTCATGCAAGGCGGCCGGCCGTGATCGGGCTTTTACCCGTGGCGATCCTCGGGACCCCCGACGGCGTCGTCCGCATCGCGGCGACGGAGGGCTACAGCGACGAGGTCGACCAGACGCAAGCCGGGCCGAACGCCCCCGTCGTGCGGCACCCCGCTCCGTACACGGGCGGCGACGTCATGCTCGAGCTCCACGACGTCGAAGAGCGAAGCGACCATGATCTGCGCATCGAAGGCCGGGGCCAGCACTACGAGCCGCTCGACGGCTACCACGTCACCGATGACGGAACCCTGAACGTCGGCTTCACGAACGGCTGGAAGGCGACCCACGTGGACACGCTCCGCCTGAACGCCTTCGCAACGCTGACGAAGTTCAACACGGCCCGGCTCACCGACGCGGTCGTCTACCAGTTCGACCCTACCCAGCTCGACAGCACCTTCACGCTCATCGACCTGAGCGCAGGCCTGATCCACGAGTTCTCACCGACCTGGCGGATGACGGAGACCGTCAACTACGCCGAGTCCTACACGTTCTCCGAGCCGGCCATCGCGCTGACGAACGGGCAGCTTTTGCACCACCGGGGCCTCGACTACGTGCAGCCTGTCTCGGTGACGGAGGTGCTCCACGACTGGGACCCACGGAACCTGGGCGAGCTTCGCTTCGTCTACCAGTACACGTACGCCCCCGTGGTCTACGACGTCGTCAACAACGCGGCGGTGAACGTGGGACCGGTGAGCACGGAGATCGGCACGCTGACGCTCGGCGAGGGCCACCAATTCACGGAGGCGCTGCGTACCTTCTCTCGCTTCGGCGCGACGGTGGCAGGCTCGCTGGGGCCGGACCGGCCGGTGCTCGGACCGTCGGTCGACCAGGAGATCTGGTACGTGAAGCCCGACTGGAGCGCCCATGCGGCGCTCGGCTACGCGTACGCCTCCTTCATCCCGCGCTTCGGGGCGGGGCCGACCTTCACGGCCGACGCTTCCCTCCTGGGCGCCCCCTTTCCCGGGGCGCTCAGGAACCTGTCCTTGTTGCTGACGGTGCGCGGCTCGTACGCCTCGCTGAGCACGGCGCTCGCGGTCAACTCCGAGGTACCGGGCCCGGTGCGCGTTTCATCGACCCTCGACGGTATCGGAGCGAGCGCGCAGGTGCGCTTTGCGCTGAACCCGCTCGTCGGCGTGCTCGCCGGCTACGATCTTCACTACGCGACCTTCGCGGGCGGCACCGAGTTTCCGCCGCTCTTGCGGAACACCGTCTACCTCGGGGTCCAGGCCTTTCTGTCGTCGGATCGGTCGCTGCCTGCGCTGACCACGTTCGTCCCTGCGGTCCCACAACAGTAGTGGGCGCGTCGCTCATGCCTCGAACGCCGAGGCGAGGACCTGCCTGAACCAGCGGTGGGCGCCCGATTGGTGCGTTCGCTCGTGCCAGATCTGGGTGAGCGAGAAGGCCGGCAGCGGGATGGGCGGATCGAGCACTACGATGGGCAAGCTCCGGCTCGCATGCCGGACGAAGCGCTCCGGCAGCGTCGCGATGCAGTCGCTCTGGGAGACGACGACCGGGGCGAGGGCAAAGTGCGGCAGGGTGAGCGCGACACGACGCTTCTTGCCGCCCTGCCCGATGACGTCGTCCACGACGCCGCTCGACTCTCCCCGCGGCGAGACCAGCACGTGCGAGAGCGCGACGTACCGCTCGAGCGTCAGGGGGCGGTGCGCGTCCGGATGGCCGGCCGCGAGTATGCAAACGAAGCGATCGTTGAGCAGGATCTGGCGGTAGAGACCCTCTGGCACCTCGGTCGAGAAGCCGAGCATCACGTCGATGAGCCCGTTTGCCAGGTCCTTGTAGCCGTCGCACGCGACGAGCGGGTGGATGGCCAGGTTCGCGAGCGGCGCCTCCACGCGAAGCTTCGTCATCAGGGCCGGCAAGAAGAGCATCTCCGCGTAGTCCGTCGACGCCACCGTGAACCGGTCGGTCGACACCGCTGCGTTGAACATGTCCCGCGGCCGGAGGGCGCTGCGGACGTTGGCGATCGCCTCGCGGACGGGGCCGGCGATCTCCTGCGCGCGCGTGGTGATCGCCATGCCCTTGCTGGTCCGGACGAGCAACGGGTCGCCGAGGAGCTTCCGGAGGCGGGCCAGGGCGTTGCTCATCGCGGGCTGGCTGAGCCCCACGCGCTTGGCGGCGCGGGTGACGTTCTGCTCGTCCAGGATCGCGTCGAGAGCGACGAGCAGCTTGATGTCTACGTCGAGCTCATTCATCCGGTGAATACCCTGCATCACGCCCGTATCCGTTGCAACCGCCCGCCTTCGTCCCGAGGTTTCAGAGCGACTCGGCGCACGGAGCGCGCCGAGCACCACCCTCACGGAGGAAGCGACCATGGCGATGCCAATCGAGACCGACCTGTCCAACCGCACCGCAATCGTGACCGGCGCCAGCACCGGTATCGGCAAGGAGATCGCGCGGGGCCTGGCGCGGATGGGCGCGAGCGTCGTGCTCGCCGTACGGGACCCAGTCCGCGGCGAGGCCGCGCGCGCCGACATCGCGCGCGACGCGCGGTTCCCCGATCGCCTGCTCGTCTTGCGCGTCGACCTGGCGTCACAGGCTTCCATACGGTCCTTCGCCACGGCCTTTGGCCGTGCCCACCCGAAGCTGCACGTCCTCGTGAACAACGCGGGCTGCTGGCACACCGAGAAGCGCCTCAGCCCGGACGGCATCGAGCTCATCTGGGCCACGAACGTCCTGGGCCCCCACCTCCTCACGCAGACGCTCGTTCCCTCCCTCCGCGCCGCGGGCGGCGCCCGCATCGTCAACGTCGCGTCCACGGCCGTGACGAAGCTCGAGATGGACGACGTGCAGATGGAGCGCCGCGGCTTCGACGGCTTCAAGGCGTACGGCCAGAGCAAGCTCGCAAACCGCATGCTGACGTGGTCCTTGGCCTCGAAGCTCGCCGCGGCGAACGTCACGGTGAACGCCGTGGCTCCTGGGTTCGTGAAGACGGAGCTCAACAGGAGCGCCGGAGGCGTCCTCGGGACGATGATCCCGTTCTTCGCGAAGCTGTTCGGCAGCACCCCGGCGGAGGGCGCCGACACCGCCGTCTGGGCCGCAGCGGCCCCCGAGCTCGATGGCGTGACGAGCAAGTTCTTCGAGAAGCGGCGCGAGCTCGCGTGCACCTACCGCGACCCGGAGTCGCTCGAGCGGCTGTTCCGCGTCGCCGAGGAGATGACCGCCCCTGCGCGGCAGTTTGCGCTCGCGGGCTGAAGGAACGCCAGCTACGCCTGCCGATAGACCTCCGCCACGCGCGCACCTCGGGCGCGCACGGTCGCGGCGATCGCGCGAAACGCATCGCGGTCGCGGAGGGGGTCGAGGAGCCGGCACCGGTCGATCCAGAAGGCGTCTGTCACGCCATGGCCGTCGGCTTGCCGCAGCGCCTCGACGGCCTCGTCCCGGCGCCCGGCGAACGCCAGCAGCTCGCAGCGCAGGGTGTGAAAGAACGAGGGCTGCCGCTTGCTTCGCGCGGCTCCGGCGGAGCGCTCGAGCACGGTCAAGAGCTCCGCCAGACCGCTCCGCGTCTCCAGGGCGGACAGGTAGATTTCCGACACGTACTTCAGGTCGAAGGCGCACGGCGCGAGCGCGGCCCTGAACGCGGCGAGGCGCGCTGGCGTCGGGTCGTAGGTCAGGAAGCGGGCACGCAAGAGAAAGTAATGATTCTGCATCCATCCCTGGTGGGGTGGAGGGCCCAGCGTTCGATCGGCGTCCGCGACGTCACCCTCGAGCATGCTGAGGCGCGCCCTCGTCCAGCGGGCGGGCGCGTCCAACGCGGGCTCGAGCGCCGCGGCGATCGTGAGATGGCGCTCGGCTTCGTCGATCAACCCCGCTTCGGCAGCGTGTTCCCCCATCCGCGCGTGGGACTCCGGGTGCCATGGGGCGAGGCGCAGCGCCGTGCGAAGGTATCGGACTGCGTCCTCGTCGTGGGCGAGCTGGGCCTCCAGGACCGCCCACGCCAGGTGCGGCTCGGGCGACCACGGCGCGATCGCGATCGCGCGCTCCGCGACGGCGAAGGCGCGTTCGAGCGCTCCCTCGCCGCCGAAGGCGAAGCGACGTGCCAATGCGAGAGCGAACGCGGGCAGCAAGGTGGGGTCGTCGGGCCGCCGCAGGAGCGCCTTCTCGAGCAACGCGCACGCCCGTTCGTTCGGCTCGGGCCACCTCTGGTGGTAGAAGCGCCGTGCTTCCGTGTAGAGCGCGAGCGCCTCGGGGTCGTCCAGGACCGCAGCCGACATGGCCTCCTGGGGTACCCGCGCGCGGAGGGCTTCGCCGACGGCAGCCACCAGCTGCTCCGCCAGGTGCATCAGCTGGTCGCCGACTACGCCCATCCGCAGGCTCAGCAGCACGATGCCATCCGCGACGCCGAGCAGACGCGCCTCGACGTCGAGGTCTCCCGCCTCGCGCCGCAGCGTGAGCTCCAGCACGGCATCCACGTCCAGCGCTCGCCCAATCTCTCGAGGAGCTTGGCCCAGGAGCGGCGCCACGGCGGACGCCGACGGCACGCGCAGGCCGAGCCGGCGCAGGGCATCGGCCAGGTGCTCGTCGAGCCCCTCGGGAACGTCCCCCACGGCGTGCGGCGCGAGCACCGCGACCGACCGCGCCGAGGATGCCCTCCGCCCGACCTCGACCGGAAGCGCCTCGGGGGGCGTCGTCACGAGCGTCAGCTCGACTTTCAGCTCGTGCGCACCCGAGTAGCGTGCTTCCGGATCGGCGGACATGGCGGTGCGCACGATGCGAGCGATGGCCTCCGGCACACCCTCGGTGGTGAGGTCGGGTGCCTGCTCGGCGAGGCGGCGCCCCACCTCGCCGCGAGCATCCTGACCGGCGAAGGGCCGCCGCCCGGTCAGCATCTCGAAGAACAGCAAGCCGAGCGCGTAGATGTCGGTGCGCCGGTCCACTGCGCCGCCCGCAAGCTGCTCCGGCGCCATGTACTGGGGCGTCCCGGCCATCGTCGAGGCGTGTGACGCCGCCAGGCAGGCGATGCCGAAGTCGGTGAGCGCGACGCGGCCTCCTTCGCCGACGAGCACGTTCGCGGGCTTCAGATCGCGGTGCACGACACCGACCGCGTGGGCCGCGGCGAGGCCATCGCAGAGCGCGCGCGCGGTCGCAAGAAAGACGGGGACCGAGAGCCTGCCCCGCGTCAGCACCGCGGCGAGCGACTCGCCATCGACGTACTCGAGGGTGATGAACCGCTGGCCCTCGTGGATCCCGATGTCGAACGTGCGCACCACGTTCGGGTGCGTGACGCGGCGCGCGAGCTTGACCTCGGAGCGAAGCTGCTCCAGCACGCCGGGCTGCTCGAGCGTCTCCCGGAGCAGCATCTTGACCGCGACGAGCTCGTCCAGCTCCGTGTCGCGTGCCAGGTACACGCGGCCCATCCCGCCGCCGCCGAGGAGTGAGAGGACGAGGTAGCGACCCGCAAGCGCGGTCGCCGACGGCAGCTCGGTGTCGACGACGACGGGCTGGGGCCCGGCCGGGTTCACCCTCGTCGTTGCGTACTTCGACGTCATCGGGAGCTCACCCCTCGGGATGATACGACGTGGGCCGATCCTTCGCGACGGCCCGTCGACCGCTGGGCACATTGACGGTGGCCGGGCAGGATGAGACGCTGACTTCGTGGCCAATACCCTTGCTCCCTGCCCGACCTGCGCCAGGCACATCCGCGTTCGCGACTCCCTCTGCCCGTTCTGCGGCGCCGTGCTCGGAGAGTCGTTCCGCACGGTTCCTGCGCCGCGCGCTCTAGCCACCAGGCTCACGCGGGCCGCCCTCTACGCGCTGGGCGCGGGGACGATCGGTCTCGCGAGCGCTTGCTCCTCCTCGTCGGAGCCCGCGGACGCCGGCGTGGACGGCCCCGTCGCGACGCCCGCCTACGGAGCGCCCGGGATGCCATTCGACGCCGCGAGCCCGCTCGACGCCGGGACGGACGCGCCCGTTGTGGCGCCCGCGTACGGCGCTCCTGGGATGCCGCTCGACGCCGGGACGGACGGTCCGTTTGGAGCGCCCGCGTACGGTGCTCCCGGGATCCCGCTCGACGGCGGGACGGACTGATCTCTCGGAGTAGAAGCCATCACCAGCGGCGGAGCGCGGGCTCGAAGCGCCGGGCGCTCTCCGTTCGAGACACCTTGCCGCTGGCGCCCTTCGGCAGCGCCTCGGTCACGCACACACGGCGCGGCATCTTGAAGGAGGCGAGCTTGGTCGACAGCTCCTCCCGGATGCGCGCCTCCTCGAGCGTCGGCCCGGTCGGCACGAGCACTGCCGCGACCTCCTGCCCCCACCGGTCGTTGGCCACGCCGAACACCACGGCTTCACGGACCCCGGTGCAGGCCGTCAGCGCGGCTTCCACCTCCGCCGGGTAGACGTTTTCACCGCCCGTGACGATGAGATCGACGCGCCGGCTGGCGACGTGCAGGTGACCGCGCTCGTCCAGCGACCCCAGGTCTCCGGTGTCCAGCTCACCGTCGAGCGGCGCGTGACCCAGGTAGCCGCGCATGAGGGTCGGTCCGCGCACCAGGATTCGTCCGACGTCACCCCTCGCGCATGGGCGCCCGTCGTCATCGACGGTACGGACCTCGATGCTGTGGAGCGGCCGGCCCGAGCCTCGCTCGAGCACGCGAGGGTCCCGCGGCGTCTGCGTCGTCACCTGCGAGCAGGCCTCCGTCAAACCGTACGTCGTGAGCGCGCGCACCCCGCGCGCGGCGCAGGCCTCGAGCAGGGTCGAGGGCGTGGCCGCACCGCCCACGAGGACCGTGTCGAGCGCGGCGAGATCGTTGTGGATGTCTCGCTCCAGGAGGTCGTGGAGCATGGTCGGTACGACGGAGATGCGCGTGACGCCCTCACCCGCGATGCTGGCGAGGACGGCGCCAGGATCGAAGCGAGGGTGCAAGACGACCGCGCGCCGGGCGCGGAGGCACCGGGTCAGGACCGACAGGCCACCCACGTGCGACACCGGCATGCAGAGAAGCCAGCGGTCGTCCTCGCGCCAGGGGAGGTTCTTCTCGCTCGCCGCCGCGCTCGCCGCGAACGCGTCGCGGGTGAGCATGGCGCCTCGCGGTCGCCCCGTGGTGCCCGACGTGAACAGGATGGCGAGCGGCGCATCGTCCAGCGAGTTGCCGGTTCCCGTGGCGAGGATCGGCCTCGCGGGCCGCGCGCCGAGGGCTGCCAGATCGGCGTCCTCCAGGCTCACCGCGGCGCCTGCTTCCTCCACGACAATCCTCGCCTCGGTGGAGGTCAGCCTGGGGTGAACGGGAACGAGCGGGATCCCGAGCTCGAGCAGCGCGTAGATCGCGACGAGGGTCTCGGGGCGCGGCGTGGCGCGAAGAGCCACGGGCCCGTTCTTCGTCCCTCGCTCGCCCAGGAGATCGGCGATGGCCGCACGAGCGGCGTCGACCTGGGGCGCGAGCTCGCCGAAGGTGATGGGCCGCCCCTCGGCGACCAGCGCCACCCGCTCCGGGCACTCGCGTGCGGCATCGAGCAAGCGAAAGCTGTCGCTCACGACAGGAGCTCCCCTGCGCCGAGGCCGAGGCCGGGCGCTCCTGAGGGCTGGATCCATCCCGGCGCCTGGACATGCGACAGCGGCCGGTGCTGGCCCGGGGCGGTCCATGGGGCCAGCCCGCAGGCGAGCGGCGGCGTGGTGAGCGACAGCGCGAGCTCGCACGCGGCGGCGTGCGCGATCGGACCGTCGAACATGTGCGTGACCACCACGTCGATCCCACGCGC
>Ga0302196_10001278_pt1 | contig 23945 bp, 37 predicted proteins | sample II_Bog_N1_3_FD_198794 | JGI IMG/M metagenome (GOLD analysis project Ga0302196, IMG submission 198794) | Peat permafrost microbial communities from Stordalen Mire near Abisko, Sweden - II_Bog_N1_3 | ecosystem: Environmental > Terrestrial > Soil > Wetlands > Peat | place: Sweden: Abisko...
CTCCCATGCCGTAGCATTGACTGTTCGCACGTCGACGCCCACGGGCGTCAGCGTGCCCACCGCAGTCCGAGGTCCGCAGCTGCTGCTGCGACCACCCCGCAGTCCACTAGCTAGAGGTAGCGCGTGCCCACGATTTCCCAGCTCGTCCGCAAAGGTCGGGCCACCAAGCCCACCAAGAGCAAGACGCCGGCCCTCAAGGGGGCGCCCCAGCGACGGGGCGTCTGCACCCGCGTCTACACCCACACCCCGAAGAAGCCGAACTCGGCCCTCCGGAAGGTGGCCCGTGTGCGTCTGACCAGCGGGCTGGAGATCACCGCCTACATCCCCGGCGAGGGCCACAACCTGCAGGAGCACTCCATCGTCCTGGTCCGTGGTGGCCGTGTGAAGGACCTCCCGGGTGTCCGCTACAAGGTCATCCGAGGCACGTTGGATGCCTCCGGTGTCCGCGAACGCAACCAAGCCCGCAGCCGCTACGGCGCCAAGAAGGAGTCCTAACGTGCCCCGCAGTGGTCCCGCACCCCGACGCGAACTCATCCCCGACCCCGTCTACCACTCGGTCCTGGTGACCCAGGTGGTCAACAAGGTCCTCAGCCGGGGCAAGCGCACCCTTGCCGAGCGGATCGTCTACGACGCCCTGGCCGACGTGGCCGAGAAGTCGGGCGGCGACCCGGTGGCCATCCTGAAGAAGGCCGTCGAGAACACCCGCCCCGAGCTCGAGGTGAAGAGCCGCCGGGTGGGTGGCGCCACCTACCAGGTGCCGGTGGAGGTCCGCCCCCGCCGGGCCACCACCCTGGCCATCCGCTGGCTGGTCTCCTACGCCCAGCAGCGGCGTGAGAAGACCATGGCCGAGCGCCTGTCCAACGAGATCCGGGACGCCGCCAACGGCATCGGGGCGGCGGCCAAGCGCCGCGAGGACATGCACAAGATGGCCGAGTCGAACAAGGCCTTCGCCCACTACCGTTGGTAGGAGGGTGTGGGCCCGCCGGCCACCGGTGCGCCCGCTTCCGGCCTGCCCGCACCTGCTCAACGCTGCCCGCACCTGCCCGCAGCCAATCGACACCGCACCAATCTGACCGTACGAGCACGACCCGAGAGCTGATCAATTATGGCTGAGACGCCCACCCGCACCCACTCACTGGCCAACACCCGGAACATCGGGATCATGGCCCACATCGACGCGGGCAAGACGACCACCACTGAGCGGATCCTCTACTACACGGGCAAGAACTACAAGATCGGTGAGGTCCACGAGGGCGCCGCCACCATGGACTGGATGGTGCAGGAGCAGGAGCGGGGCATCACCATCACCTCGGCCGCCACCACCTGCCGCTGGCGCGACACCGTCATCAACATCATCGACACCCCTGGCCACGTGGACTTCACCGTGGAGGTGGAGCGCTCGCTGCGGGTGTTGGACGGGGCGGTAGCGGTCTTCGACGCCGTGGCCGGCGTGGAGCCCCAGACGGAGACGGTGTGGCGTCAGGCCAACAAGTACGAGGTCCCCCGCATCTGCTTCGTCAACAAGATGGACCGGACCGGTGCCGACTTCCAGATGTGCGTGGACATGATCAAGGACCGCCTCGATGCGGTGCCGGCCGTCTGTCAGCTGCCCATCGGGTCGGAGGGCGGGTTTCGGGGGGTGGTCGACCTCATCCACATGCGGGCGCTGGTCTGGGACGACGGCATGGGCGAGGAGTGGACCGAAGAGCCCATCCCCGCCGACATGCAGACCGAGGCCGAGGAGGCCCGCCATCAGCTGGTGGACGTCCTCTCCAACCACGACGACACCATCATGGAGAAGTACCTGGCCGACGAGGAGATCACCGCCCTCGACCTCCAGAACGGCCTGCGCACCGTCACCCTGAGTACGGCCGCCATCCCGATCCTCTGCGGCTCGGCCTTCAAGAACAAGGGCGTCCAGCCCATGCTCGACGCCGTGGTCGACTACCTGCCCAGCCCGCTGGACATCCCGCCGACGGTGGGTACCGTCCCCCGCAAGGAGGACCAGCTGGTGGAGCGCCCGCCGGAAGACGATGCCCCGTTCTCCGCCCTGGCCTTCAAGATCATGACCGACCCCTACGTGGGCAAGCTGACCTACCTCCGGGTGTACTCGGGGACGCTGGCCAAGGGCTCCGGCGTGGTCAACTCCACCAAGGACCGCAAGGAGCGGATCGGCCGGCTGCTGCAGATGCACGCCAACACCCGCGAGGACATGGAAGCCTGCTTTGCCGGGGACATCGTGGCGGCGGTCGGCCTGAAGCAGACCACCACCGGCGACACCCTCTGCGACCCCGATGACCAGGTGATCCTGGAGTCCCTGACCTTTCCGGAGCCGGTCATCCACGTGGCCGTGGAGCCGAAGACCAAGGTCGACCAGGACAAGCTGTCCAAGGCCCTCTTCGCACTGTCCGAGGAGGACCCCACCTTCCGGGTCCACTCCGACGAGGAGACCGGCCAGACGGTCATCTCCGGCATGGGCGAACTCCACCTCGAAGTGCTGGTGGACCGGATGCTCCGCGAGTTCAACGTGGACGCCAACGTCGGCAAGCCCCAGGTGGCCTACCGCGAGACGGTCCGCAAGACGGTCGAGAAGGTGGAGCTCCGCTACATCCGCCAGACCGGTGGCAAGGGCCAGTACGGCCACGTGGTCATCACCCTGGAGCCCACCGGCCCCGGCGGCGGCTACATCTTCGAGGACAAGATCACCGGCGGGGTCATCCCCAAGGAGTACATCCCCTCCATCGACCAGGGCATCCGGGAGTCAATCACCTCCGGCGTCCTGGCCGGCTACCCCACGGTGGACATCAAGGTCATCCTCACCTACGGCTCCTACCACGACGTCGACTCGTCGGAGATGGCGTTCAAGATCGCCGGTTCCATGGCCATCAAGAAGGCCGCCAACCTGGCCGATCCCGTGCTGCTGGAGCCGGTGATGGCCGTCGAGGTCACCACCCCGGAGGACTACATGGGCGACGTCATCGGCGACCTGTCGGCCCGCCGGGGCAAGGTCGAGGGCATGGAGCAGCGGGGCAACAGCCACATCGTCCGGGCGCAGGTACCGCTGAGCGACATGTTCGGCTACGCTACTGACCTGCGGTCGCGCACCCAGGGGCGGGCCACGTACTCGATGCAGTTCCACGCCTACAACGAGGTCCCCGAGTCAATCGCCAAGGAGATCATCGCCAAGGCACGCGGGGAGTAGGTCCCGAGTCGGCCCCTTCGGGTCGGCGACCGGATCCACAGCACCGGCGACCGCAGTCAGTACCGCATCATCGTTAGCGCAGCACGCAGTTCCACGCATCACCCAGCATGATTCACGCAGCACCCAGCAAGACGATTCACGCAGCACCCATCCACCAGGAAGGACGGCAGGCAACCGCCTCCGTCGTGGCGGGCCCGAGGGGGTACCGTCCGAGACCAGGGAGCATTACCCCAGCCATGGCCAAGCAGAAGTTTGAGCGCACCAAGCCCCATGTGAACGTCGGGACGATGGGACACATCGACCACGGGAAGACCACGCTCACCGCGGCCATCACCAAGGTGCTCCACGATGCCGACCCCACCACCAACTTCACGCCCTTCGACCAGATCGACAAGGCCCCTGAAGAGCGGCAGCGCGGCATCACCATCACCATCGCCCACGTCGAGTACGAGACGGGCAACCGGCACTACGCCCACGTCGACATGCCGGGTCATGCCGACTACATCAAGAACATGATCACCGGTGCCGCCCAGGTGGACGGCGCCATCCTGGTGGTCGGTGCCGACGACGGCCCCATGGCGCAGACCCGTGAGCACGTGCTGCTGGCCCGCCAGGTCGGCGTGCCCTACATCGTGGTGGCCCTCAACAAGTCCGACACCGTGGACGACGAGGAGCTGCTCGACCTGGTGGAGCTCGAGGTCCGTGAGCTGCTCAACGAGTACGAGTTCCCCGGCGACGACACCCCCATCGTGCGGGTCAGCGCCCTCAAGGGCCTGGAGGGCGATCCCGAGTGGACGTCCAACATCCTCGAGCTGATGGAGGCCGTGGACACCTTCATCCCCGAGCCCGAGCGGGACGTCGAGAAGCCCTTCCTGATGTCCATCGAGGACGTCATGTCCATCACCGGCCGTGGCACCGTGGTCACCGGCAAGGTGGAGCAGGGTGTGGTCAAGGTGGGTGAGGAGGTCGAGATCGTCGGCCTTCGCGACACCCAGAAGACCACCGTCACCGGCATCGAGATGTTCCGCAAGCTCCTCGACCAGGGCCAGGCCGGCGACAACGTCGGCGTCCTGCTCCGTGGCACCAAGAAGGAAGAGGTGGAGCGGGGCCAGGTGCTCTGCAAGCCCGGTTCCATCACCCCCCACACCAAGTTCGAGGCCACCGTCTACGTGCTGAACAAGGACGAGGGCGGCCGTCACAAGCCGTTCTTCACCAACTACCGTCCCCAGTTCTACTTCCGCACCACCGACGTGACCGGCACCATCAGCCTGCCCGAGGGCACCGAGATGGTGATGCCCGGTGACAACACCGACATGACCGTCGAGCTCGGCAAGCCGATTGCCATGGTGGAGGGCCTGCGCTTCGCCATCCGCGAGGGTGGCCGCACCGTGGCGTCCGGCCGGGTCACCAAGATTCTGGCCTAGTCCGGACGTAGCGAAGCACCACAGGAGAGGACGCCGCACCCATGGCCGCAGAAGGCCCCCGACAGAAGATCCGCATCCGCCTGAAGGCGTACGATCACGAAATTCTCGATCAGTCGACCGAGAAGATCGTCCAGACCGTGCTCCGCACCCAGGCCAAGGTGCTGGGACCGGTGCCGCTCCCCACGGAGAAGCACCGCTACACGGTGATCCGCTCCCCCCACAAGTACAAGGACAGCCGCGAGCACTTCGAGATGCGGGTCCACAAGCGCCTGGTCGACATCGTCGAGCACACCCCCAAGACGGTGGACTCGCTGCAGCGGCTCGACCTCCCGGCCGGGGTGGACATCGAGATCAAGATCCAGACGGTCTGAGCGGATCTGACCCGATCCGGGGCCAGCCGGCTCCGGGCGGGACCCGCCCCGCCCTTGGCGGGGTACCCCAGAGTGGTGTAGCGTAACCAGTCGGCCCGATTTGGGGCTGAAGATCTCAGAGGACGTGTCTGAGCGCCCGTCGTGCCGAACGGCGGGGACCTCGGGCCACACACGGCGAGCGCTCCGCTCGGGTTGATCCGAGCGGAGCGTCTGCGTGCGAGCCGATGCCGGTGCATCCACCGGCGGTGACGGGCTCGGTGGTGGCCACGGGGACGCTGGCGACACGGCACAGGTAGGACCAGTAGTACCGATCGGCGCCCAAAGGCGTCGAGCACAACACAGAGTCGATACGGAGAAGCCGCAGTGGCCACCAAGGCGATCGTGGGCGAAAAAGTAGGCATGACGCAGATCTGGGACGACCAGAACCGGGCTATCCCGGTCACGGTGGTGCGCGTCGCCCCGGTCCGGGTCGTGCAGGTCAAGACCGAAGAGCACGAAGGCTACGCCGCGCTGCAGGTCACCTGGGGACACCGTCGGTCCTCCACCCTCTCCAAGCCCGAGCAGGGCCACTTCGACAAGGCCGGCGTCGACCCGGGCCGCCGGCTGGTGGAGCTCCGCATCGACGACGTGGCCGACTACGAGGTCGGGCAGCAGCTGACGGCCGACCTGTTGCAGCCGGGCGAGCTGGTGGACGCCATCGCCGTCTCCAAGGGCAAGGGTTTCGCCGGAGCCATGAAGCGGCACAACTTCAAGGGCCAGGGCGCCTCGCACGGTAACCACAAGAAGCACCGGTCACCTGGCTCCATCGGGGCGTGTGCCACGCCGTCCCGGGTGTTCAAGGGCACCCGCATGGCCGGCCGGATGGGTGGCGAGCAGGTCACCACCCTGAATCTGGAGATCGTCCAGGCCGACCCCGAGCGGGAGCTGGTGCTGGTCAAAGGGGCGGTCCCGGGTCCCCGGGGCGGCATGGTCGTCCTGCGGGACGCCGTGAAGGCTCCGCTGGCCAAGGGAGGGAAGGCCTGATGTCCACCGAGACCATCGATCTCGAGACCGCCTCACCGGCCGAGATCCGCCGCTTCCTGCGGCCGGCGCCGGCCATCCGCACGGCCATCCGCCGCGCGCCGGACGGGAAGGCCCTGGCCGAGGTCGACCTCGACCCCGCCTACTTCGGCATCGAGCCCAACCTGGCGGTGCTCCATCAGGTGGTCACCGCCCAGTTGGCCGCCGCCCGCTCCGGCACCCAGTCCACCAAGACTCGGGCCGAGGTCCGGGGTGGTGGGGCCAAGCCCTTCCGCCAGAAGGGCACCGGCCGGGCCCGGCAGGGCTCCACCCGATCGCCGCAGTGGATCGGTGGTGGTGTCGCCCTCGGCCCCAAGCCCCGCTCCTACGCGCAGAAGACACCCAAGAAGATGATCCAGCTGGCCCTGCGGTCGGCGCTCTCCGACCGGGCCGCCCAGGGCCGGGTGGCCTTGGTGGATGCCTGGACCTTCGAGGTGCCCCGGACCAAGGACGCCCTGGCCTCCCTGGCTGCGCTGAAGTTGACGGGTCGGGTGCTGGTGGTGCTGGGCGAGGAGGACGGTTACGCCGATCGCTCGTTCGGCAACCTCCCGGACATCCAGACGATGTTGGTCAACGAGCTCAACGCCTACGACATCCTGGTCAACGACTGGATCGTCTTCACCGATGCCACCCTCCCGGGTGCGGTCGGTGCATCCCGGCCGGTGGTCGAGGTCGAGGCCGAGCCCGAGCCCGAGCCGGCCAAGGCGCCAGCCAAGGCCAAGGCCGCCAAGGCTCCGAAGGCGGAGGCTGACGACGGGGCCGAGGGGTCGGGTGGCGAGGCGTCCGACACCGACACCGACACCGATGCCGCCGGCAGCGACTCCGGCACCGACTCCGGCAGTGACAACCCAGAGGCCGACACCGATACCGACACCGAAGGGAGCGCATCGTGAAAGATCCCCACAACGTGCTCATCCGACCCGTGGTGTCGGAGAAGTCGTACACCCTCATGGAGGACAACGTCTACGTATTCGTGGTGGACCCGTCCGCCACCAAGATCGACGTCCGCCACGCGGTGGAGCGGGCCTTCAGTGTGCGCGTCACCAACGTCAACACCCTCAACCGGAAGGGCAAGGCCCGCCGCAACCGGAAGAGCAACACCCTTGGTCATCGTCCCGATACCAAGCGGGCCATCGTCACCCTGCACAAGGATGACTCGATCGACTTGTTCGAGAGCTGAGAGACCCAGGATCATGCCGCTCCGTTCCCGCAAGCCCACCAGCGCCGGTCGCCGGTTCCAGACCGTCTCGGACTTCTCCGAGATCACCACCGACCGTCCAGAGAAGTCACTGCTGGTTCCCAACCCGTCGACCGGTGGTCGGAACAGCTACGGCCGCAAGACCTCCCGCCACCGCGGTGGAGGCCACAAGCAGCAGTACCGCATCGTCGACTTCAAGCGCGACAAGGACGGCATTCCGGCCAAAGTCGCCACCATCGAGTACGACCCCAACCGCAACGCCCGCATCGCCCTCCTCCACTATCTCGACGGAGAGAAGCGCTACATCCTGGCGCCGGCCGGTGTGAAGGTGGGCGACCGCCTGCAGTCCGGCCAGGGCGCCGACATCCGGCCGGGCAACGCCCTGCCCCTCCGCTTCATCCCGGTCGGCTCCACCATCCACAACGTCGAGCTCCGGCCCGGCGGTGGCGGCAAGATGGGCCGGGGTGCGGGGATGAGCATCCAGCTGGTGGCCAAGGAAGGTGCCTTCGCCACCCTCCGGCTGCCCTCCACCGAGATGCGCCGGGTCCCCATCGACTGCCGGGGCACCCTGGGCACGGTGGGCAACTCCGAGGCCGAGCTGATCAAGATCGGCAAGGCCGGCCGGAACCGCTGGAAGGGCAAGCGCCCGCAGACCCGTGGTGTGGCCATGAACCCCGTCGACCACCCGTTGGGCGGTGGCGAGGGCAAGTCGTCCGGTGGCCGCCACCCGGTGTCGCCATGGGGCCAGCCAGAGGGCCGCACCCGGTCCCGTGGCAAGGAATCCGACAAGATGATCGTCCGCCGTCGCCGCACACGCGGCGCCCGGCGGTAGGGAAGCAGAGGGAACGCACCACCATGCCCCGCAGCCTCAAGAAGGGTCCGTTCGTCGACGACCACCTCATCAAGAAGGTGGACGTCCTCAATGCGGCCGGCGACAAGAAGGTCATCAAGACGTGGTCCCGCCGGTCCACCATCATCCCGGACATGGTGGGTCACACCATCGCCGTCCATGACGGCCGCAAGCACATCCCGGTCTACGTGACCGAGTCGATGGTCGGCCACAAGCTGGGCGAGTTCGCCCCCACCCGGACCTTCAAGTTCCATGCCGGCCAAGAGCGGGCGGGGAGGCGCTGAGGTGCCCGGCGTGAAGACCAACGAACGTGAGGGGACCCGGGCGGTCCTGCGTCACGGACACATGTCCGCCTACAAGGCCCGCCAGGTACTCGACCAGATCCGCGGCCTCGATGTCGACCGGGCCGCCGAGACGTTGGACCTGGGCGACCGCGAAGCCGCACTGGTGGTCGGCAAGGTCCTGGCCTCGGCGGTGGCCAACGCCGTCCATAACGACGGGCTGGAGGCCGACGAGCTCTTCGTGTCGGCCTGCTTCGCCGACGAGGGCAGCACCCTGAAGCGGTGGCGCCCCCGAGCCCGGGGTCGAGCCACCCGCATCCGCAAGCGCACCTGCCACATCACCATCATCGTCAGCCGCCTGCCCGACGACCGCATCGCCCGCCGCCGGGCCAAGCAGAACGTGGCCGGCGCCCAGCGCTCCCGTCGTGTAGCCGGATCCCGTCGCCAGCGTGGCGGGTCTGACACCTCGACCGATACTTCGACCACCACTGACACCGAAGAGACCACCGAGTTGGCACCTGGGACCGAGGTGGTGGACGGCCAGCTGTCGGAGACCGACATCGACGGCGACGAGGTCGTCACCGAAACCGAGGCCGGTCCGCTCACCGAGGACGAGGTCGAGGTGGACGAGGTCGAAGACACCACTGAGGACGCCTCGGACGCAGACGACGCAGACGACGCAGAAAAGAAGGGCAAGTAGATGGGCCAGAAGGTCAATCCCTACGGGTTCCGGCTCGGCATCACCACCGACTGGAAGTCGCGGTGGTTCGAGGAGAAGAACTACCAGAACTGCGTCATCGAGGACTGGAAGATCCGGGACTATCTGATGTCGCAGCTGGAGTCGGCGGCCGTCAGCCGCATCGAGGTGGAACGCACCCGTGACCGCCTGCGGGTGGACATCCATACCGCCCGTCCCGGCATCGTCATCGGTCGTCGCGGTTCGGAGGCCGATCGGCTGAAGAAGAAGATCGAGGACATCACCGGTCTGAACAACCGGATCCAGCTGAACATCCAGGAGATCAAGCAGCCCGAGCTCGACGCCGCCCTGGTGGCGCAGGGCATCTGCGACCAGCTGGCCCGCCGGGTGGCCTTTCGCCGGGCGATGAAGCGTGCCATCCAGACGGTGCAGAAGGCCGGCGCCCTGGGGATCAAGGTGCAGTGTTCGGGCCGCCTGGGCGGCTCGGAGATGGCCCGCAAGGAGCAGTACCGCGAGGGTCGGGTGCCGCTGCACACGCTGCGGGCCGACATCGACTACGGCTTCCGGGAGGCCAAGACCACCTTCGGCCGAATCGGCGTGAAGGTCTGGATCTACAAGGGTGACATCCTCCCCTACAAGATCTCCACCGAGGACAAGATCACCCGCGAGGCCGCCATGGCCGTGGGCGAGACCTCCGGCCAGGGGGCCGGTAGCGCTCCCCGCCGCCTGATCACCGCCGGTGGCGGTCGTCGCCGGGCCGAACTGGGTGCCCCGGGCAGCGTGGTCACGGTCGACGAAGACACGCCGGAAGGGACAGAGGCCCCCGAGGGACTGGTCGACCGCCCCACCGATGGTCTGGTGGCCCCACCGGCCGTCCCCGACGAGCTGGAGCGCATCCTCACCGAGGATGAGGAGATCGAGCGCCGGACCCGCGAGCATCACGAGACGCCGCACTTCCGCAAGGAGGTCGACTGATGTTGATGCCCCGCAAGGTCAAGCACCGCAAGCAGCAACGCGGTCGCATGTCCGGCAAGGCCAAGGGCGGCAGCTCGGTGACCTTCGGCGACTTCGGCATCCAGGCGCTGGAGCCGGCCTGGCTCACCGCCCGGCAGATCGAGGCTGCCCGTATCGCCATGACCCGTCACGTCAAGCGTGGTGGCAAGGTCTGGATCCGGGTCTTTCCGGACCGTCCGGTCACCCAGAAGCCGGCCGAGACCCGCATGGGATCCGGCAAGGGCAACCCGGAGCACTGGGTGGCCGTCGTCAAGCCCGGTCGTATCCTCTTCGAGCTGGCCGGCGTCGAGCCGGAGCTGGCCAAAGAAGCCATGGAGCGGGCCATTCAGAAGCTGCCGTTCAAGGCCCGCTTCGTGATCCGTCCCGGCACCCACGGGACCTCGGAGGTGCAGATCTGATGGTCACCGCCGCTGAAATCTCTGACTACGACTCCGAAGAGCTGGAGACCCGACTGGTGGAGACCCGTCGGGAGCTGTTCAACCTCCGGTTCCAGTTGGCCACCGGCCAGCTCGACAACTTCTCACGCATCAGCCACGTCAAGAAGGACGTGGCCCGGATGATGACCGAGCTCCGGGCCCGGGAGATCGCCGAGGCCGAGGGCCTGGCCGAGGACGCCATCCCCGCCCACATCGCCGCCGCCCGCCAACGGACGGAGGACGAGGCGCTGGGCCGCACCCGGACCACCGCCTCCGAGCGACGGGCTGCGGCCCGTGCTGAGGCCGCCGCCGAAGACGAGGTGGACGCCGAGGCCGATGAGGACGAGGTGGACGAGGTGGACGGCGAGGAAGCCGACGCCGACGCCGAAACCGAAGCGGTGGACGCACCGGTGGCGGACGTCGACGACGACGCCTCCGACGAGAACCACGACGAGGAGAAGGCCTGATGGCCGAGGAGCAGACGGTGACCGACGCAGCAACCGAAGAGCGCGCCAACCGACGCAAGGTCCGCGAGGGCCTGGTGGTCTCCGACGCCATGGAGGCCACCGTCATCGTGGCCGTGGTGGAGCGGGTGCGGCATCCCCGCTACGGCAAGACGGTCCAGCGGACCAAGCGGCTCTATGTCCATGACGGTGCCAACGAGGCGAAGACCGGCGACCGGGTGCGGGTGATCGAGACCCGACCGCTGTCGAAGCTCAAGCGCTGGCGGCTGGCGGAGATTCTGGAGCGTGCCCGATGATCCAGCAAGAGTCCCGACTCCGGGTGGCCGACAACTCCGGCGCCAAGGAAGTCCTCTGCATCAAGGTGCTGGGTGGCTCCCGTCGGCGCTACGCCTCCATCGGCGATGTGTTCGTGGCCACCGTCAAGGACGCCATCCCCGGCGCCGCCGTCAAGAAGGGCGAGGTCGTCAAGTGCGTGGTGGTACGCACCAAAAAGGAGAAGCGTCGTCCCGACGGCAGCTACATCCGCTTCGACGAGAATGCCGCCGTCCTGATCAACGACCAGCAGCAGCCGCGAGGCACCCGCATCTTCGGCCCGGTGGGTCGGGAGCTGCGCGACAAGCGCTTCATGCGGATCGTCTCGCTGGCCCCGGAGGTGTTGTGATGCGAATCCGCAAGGGAGACAAGGTCGAGGTGATGTCCGGCAAGGACCGCGGCAAGCAGGCCGAGGTCATCCGGGCGATCCCTTCCGAGCATCGGGTGATCGTGGAGGGCGTCCACGTGGCCAAGCGCCACGCCAAGCCCACCCGCGCCACCATGCAGGGCGGCGTCATCGACAAGTTCATGCCGGTGGCCGTCTCATCGGTGGCCATCGTGTGTGGCGACTGCGGGCCGACCCGCATCGGCATGCGGATCGACGAACAGGGACGCAAGCTGCGGGTCTGCCGCAAGTGTGGAGGTGATCTCTGATGGCCCCGACCGCCACCGTTCTTCGGCCCCGGCTGAAGGTCCGCTACGACTCGGAGATCCGAGCCCAGCTGAAGGACACCCTCGGCCTCGACAACATCATGGAGGTCCCCCGGCTCACCAAGATCGTCATCAACATGGGGGTCGGCCGGGCCACCCAGCAGAAGTCGCTCATCGAGGGCGCCCTCCGCGACCTGGAGATCATCTCCGGCCAGAAGCCGATCGTGACCCGGGCCAAGAAGTCGATCGCCGGGTTCAAGCTCCGGGAGGGGCAGGAGATCGGCGCCAAGGTCACCCTCCGGGGGGACCGGGCGTGGGAGTTCTTCGACCGGCTGGTGGCCACCGCCATCCCCCGTATCCGTGACTTCCGGGGGCTGTCGCCCCGGTCGTTCGACGGGCACGGCAACTACACCTTCGGGGTGACCGAGCAGCTGATCTTCCCGGAGATTGATTACGACCGCATCGACACCACGCGGGGCATGGATATCACCATCGCCACCACCGCACGTACCGACGACGAGGGCCGAGCACTGCTGGCCGCATTCGGCTTCCCGTTCCGCAAGGAGAACCAGTAACCCCATGGCGAAGAAAGCATTGATCGAGAAGCAGCAGCGCACGCCGAAGTTCAAGGTGCGCGGGTACACCCGGTGCCGCCGGTGTGGGCGACCGAAGGCCGTCTACAAGAAGTTCGGACTGTGCCGGATCTGTCTCCGGGTGATGGTGCACGCCGGGGAGATCCCCGGCGTGACCAAGGCGAGCTGGTGAGGGGAGGCGACCGACGATGACGATGACTGACCCGATTGCCGACATGCTCACCCGCATCCGGAATGCCAACACCGCTCACTTCGATACCGTGAAGATGCCCGGCTCCAAGTTGAAGGAGTCCCTGGCCGCCATTCTGGTGGACGAGGGCTACATCACCGGCTTCACCGTCGACGAGAACCCCTCCAAGCCCGGCAAGGTGCTGGAGATCGAGATGAAGTACGCCCCCGACCGGGCCCGCACCATCTCGGGGATCAAGCGCGTCTCCAAGCCCGGTCTCCGTATCTACGCCCGGGCCGACAAGATCCCGCGGGTCCTGGGAGGCATGGGCGTGGCGGTGGTCTCCACCTCCAAGGGCCTGATGACCGACCGTGAAGCCCGCAAGCGCCGCATGGGCGGCGAGGTGCTCTGCTATGTCTGGTAGCCGCACCTCCGCAGAAAAAGGTGATTGCTGATGTCCCGTATCGGACGCGCCCCCATTCCGGTTCCTTCCGGGGTCACGGTGGCCGTGGACGCTGACAACAACGTCTCGGTCAAGGGTCCTCAGGGCGAGCTGACCCGGTCGGTGCCGGCCGCCATCACCATCCGTCAGGACGGCGACGTCCTGGTGGTGGAGCGGCCGGACGACCAGCGCCAGAACCGGGCCCTGCACGGTCTGACCCGCACCCTGGTGGCCAACATGGTCGACGGGGTGACCCAGGGCTTCACCAAGGAGCTCGAGATCGTCGGCGTCGGCTACCGGGCCATCCCCAAGGGCCCCGGCGCGCTGGAGCTGGCCCTCGGCTTCTCCCACCCGGTCAACATCACCGCTCCGGCGGGGGTGACCTTCGAGGTTCCCACCCCCACCCGGGTGATCATCAAGGGCATCAACAAGGAACAGGTCGGCCAGGTGGCCGCCGATATCCGCAAGATCCGCAAGCCCGAGCCGTACAAGGGCAAGGGTGTGCGCTACGCCGGCGAGCGGGTCCTCCGCAAGGCCGGAAAGGCAGCCAAGTAATGGGTACCGCAACCGATCACAAGCTCGAACTGCGAATCCGCCGTCACAAGCGGATCCGCCGCCGGCTGGCCGGCACCGCCGAGCGTCCGCGCCTGGCCGTCTTCCGGTCGAACAAGCACATCTCCGCCCAGATCGTCGACGACCTGGCCGGCCACACGCTGGTGTCCGCTTCGACGGTGGAGGCCGACCTCCGGGGCACCTCCGGCGGCACCATCGACGCCGCCAAGGTGGTGGGCACCCTGGTGGCCACCCGGGCCAAGGCGGCCGGCATCACCACCGTGGTCTTCGACCGCGGCGGATTCACCTATCACGGGCGGGTGGCCGCCCTGGCCGACGCCGCCCGTGGCGAGGGACTGGAGTTCTGATGGCCACCAATGACCTGCAGTACGAAGAGCGGACCATCCGGGTCAACCGGGTGTCCAAAGTGGTCAAGGGCGGCCGTCGCTTCAGCTTCGCCGCCCTCATGGTGGTCGGCGACGGCAACGGCAAGGTCGGCCTGGGCTACGGCAAGGCCAAAGAGGCCGGGTTGGCCGTGCAGAAGGGCATCGAAGAGGCGCGCAAGAACCTCTTCGAAGTGCCCCTGGCCGGCAATACGATCACCCACCCCGTCCTGGGGGAGAGCGGTGCCGGCCGGGTGCTGCTGAAGCCGGCAGCTCCGGGTACCGGCGTCATCGCCGGCGGCGCCGCCCGGGCCATCTTGGAGATGGCCGGCATCCGCGACGTGCTCTCCAAGTCGCTCGGCTCCTCCAACGGGATCAATGTGGCCCACGCCACCATCGCCGGCCTGAAGTCGCTGAAGCGGCCTGACGAGATCGCCGCCCTCCGCGGCAAGCCGGCCGACGAGATCATCCCCGCCGGTGTGCTGCAGGCCTACCGCGAGCGGCAGCGCCAGGGCGACCTGTTCACGGAGGTGCACTGAGATGGCTGTCGAGAAGCCGTCGGCATCGACCGCCGACACCGGTTGGCTGCGGGTGACCCAGGTCCGCTCCGCCATCGGCACCAAGCCCAAGCACCGCGGCACCTTGCGCGCCCTCGGGCTCCGGGGGATCGGCAAGACCAACGTCCTGCCCGACCGACCGGAGATCCGTGGCATGCTCGCCCGGGTTCCCCACCTGATTGATGTCACCCCCGCCGGTGGCGACGAGAGAGGTTGACGATGAAGGTCCACGAGCTTCGCCCACCGGCCGGATCCACGCGCCCGCGTCGTCGGGTCGGTCGCGGTATCGGTGGCAAGGGCGGCAAGACCGCCGGCCGCGGTACCAAGGGACAGGGCGCCCGGGACACCATTCCCATGGGGTTCGAGGGCGGTCAGCTGCCGCTGATGCAGCGCATCCCCAAGCTTCGCGGGTTCAAGAACCCCTTCCGGGTGGAGTATGTGCCGGTCAATGTCGGCGCCCTGCAGGCGCTGGAGGGTGACACCATCGACCTGGCTGCCCTGGTGGCCGCCGGGTTGGCCAAGAAGGGCGCCCTGGTCAAGGTGCTCGGCGACGGGACGCTGTCGCGTTCGGTCCGGGTGGAGGCCCATGCCTTCTCCAAGTCGGCCGAGGCGACCATCACCGCCGCCGGTGGATCCATCACCGTCGTTCCGCTGCCGTTCGGGAACGGCCGCCCGCCCGCTAAGGGCAACGCCCTCACCAACCGGTAGCATCGGCCGACCGTCCGGCGTCGAGGAGCCTCAATGCTCGCCAGTTTGGCAAACATCTTTCGGATTCCCGACCTTCGCAAGAAGGTCCTCTTCACGCTGACCGTCATTGCCATTTACCAGTTCGGGGCCAATGTTCCGGTCCCCTACATCGACTTTTCGAAGATCCAGCAGCTGACGGCCGCCTCCAAGAATTCCGGCGTCCTCGGCTTCCTGAACCTCTTTTCCGGCGGGGCGCTGACCCGTATGGCGGTGTTCGGCCTGGGGATCATGCCGTACATCACCTCCAGCATCATCATTCAGCTGCTGGCCACGGTGATCCCCAAGCTGGAGGAGTGGCGCGACCAGGGTGCCATCGGGCAGAAGAAGCTGACCCAGACCACCCGGTACCTGACGGTATCGCTGGCCCTGATGCAGTCCACCGGCCTCGTCTACCTCTTCCACAAGGGCGGCGGGGGGCTGTTCGGGTCCTCGTCGTCGATCGACCTGGTGCTCCACTACTCGATCTGGCGCGGCGGGTTCATCGTCCTCACCCTCACCGCCGGCACCGCCTTCGTCATGTGGCTGGGCGAGCTGATCACCCAGCGGGGCATCGGGCAGGGGATGTCGATCCTGATCTTCGCCAATGTGGTGGCCGGCATCCCCACCGGGCTGAACACCATCCTGCAAGAGGGTGGCAAGCTGAAGTTCAGCGTCATCATCCTGGTGTCGCTGATTCTGCTGGTGGTCATCGTCTTCGTCGACCAGGGCCAGCGCCGCATCCCGGTGACCTTCGCCAAGCGGGTGGTCGGCCGCAAGATGTACGGCGGGTCCAGCACCTACATCCCGCTGAAGGTCAACCAGGCCGGGGTGATCCCCATCATCTTCGCCAGCTCGGTGCTCTACATCCCGGTGCTGTTGTCCAACATCATCCCCTCGGCGTGGTTCCGCAACTGGGTGAACAACAACATCACGCCGACCAGCATCTTCTATATCGGCGTCTACTTCGTCTTCATCATCCTGTTCACCTTCTTCTACGTGTACGTATCGTTCGACCCCCACCAGCAGGCGGACATCATCCGGAAGCAGGGTGGGTACATCCCGGGTATCCGTCCCGGTCCGCCCACCGAGAAGTACCTCGGTCACATCCTGAACCGCATCACCTGGCCCGGCGCCTTCTTCTTGGGCGGGGTGGCGGTCGTCCCCTCGTTGCTGCTGGCGGCTTGGCATCTCACCGGCTACCCGTACTTCGGTACGACGTTGCTGATCTCCGTGGGCGTGGCGCTGGAGACGATGAAGCAGATCGACAGCCAGCTCATGATGCGGAACTACGAGGGCTTCCTCAAGTAGGTGGTACCCGGAGCCAGGCTCGTTGTCCTCGGCAAACAGGGGGCAGGCAAGGGGACACAGTGCGTGCGCCTCTCCCACCACTACGTCGTGCCCCACGTCTCGACGGGGGACATGCTCCGTGCTGCCGTCAAGCAGGGCACGCCATTGGGCCTGAAGGCCAAGGACCAGATGGACCGGGGCGAGCTGCTGGGTGACGACCTGATCATGGAGATGGTGGCGGTCCGCTTGGCGGAGAGCGATGTCCGGGCCCGCGGGTTCGTGCTCGACGGGTGCCCCCGGACGGTCGACCAGGCCGAGCAGTTGTCCACCTTCCTGCACCCGGTCGACCTCGACGTGGCCATCGACATCGAGGTGCCCACCACCCAGGTGCTCCGGCGGCTGGCCGCCCGCCGGGTGTGCGTCGACTGTGGCGCCAACTACTCGGTATCCTCGCCGCCCCTCATCAACTGGACCTGCGACGTCTGCGGGGGCGAGGTCATCCAGCGACAGGACGACACCGAAGAGGCCATCTCCCGCCGACTGGAGCTCTACGAGCGCCAGACCGCCCCGCTCATCGACTGGTACCGCAGCCGGGGCCAGCTGGAGTCGATCTCCGGTACCGGGGCTCCCGACGCCGTCACCCGTCGGGTGATCAAGGTGGTGGAGGAGCGTCGCGATCGCAAGGGCGGCCGATGGACCCGGTAGGCGGCGACCCTATGCTGAGAGGTCCAATGGGACGACGGCGATGAGACGGAACGCGGACGAGCTGGACAAGATGCGCAAGGCGGGTCGGGTGGTGGCCGAGATCCACGAGGCCACCCGGGCGGTGATCCGGGACGGGGTCACCACCATGGACATCGACAAGGTGGCCCGGGAGGTCCTCGAGAAGCGGGGAGCCAAGTCCAACTTCCTCAACTACCACGGGTTTCCGGCGGTGGTCTGCACCTCGCCGAACTCCATGATCGTCCACGGCATCCCGTCGACCGAGGTGGTCCTCCACGAGGGGGACATCATCTCGGTGGACTGCGGGGCGATCATCGAGGGCTACCACGGCGACGCCGCCTACACGGTGGGGGTGGGCACCGTCAGCCAGGAGGCGGTGCGCCTGATGGAGGTCACCGAGGCCAGCCTGTTCGCCGGCATCGACCAGCTGACCCCCGGCAACCGGCTGTTCGAGGTGGGCCGGGCCGTGCAGCAGGTGGCGGAGGCGGCCGGGTTCTCGGTGGTCCGCGAGTACGTCGGCCATGCCATCGGGACCGCCATGCACGAGGAGCCCCAGGTGCCCAACTACTGGCCGGGAACGCCGGGTCCCACCCTCAAGACCGGCATGGTCTTCGCGGTGGAGCCGATGGTCAACGCCGGTGGGGCGGCCACCCAGCAGCTCGACGACGGTTGGAGCGTGGTGACCGCCGATGGCCGGCTGTCCGCCCACTTCGAGCACACCATCGCCGTCACCGAGGACGGACCCGAGGTGTTCACGGTCCTCTGACCTGGACCGGAACCGGTCCTGCCCGGCTTCAGAGGGGTTTCGGACCGCTTTCGGGGCGTCACCGGACCGGCTCGGGACCGCTTTCGGGGCGTCACCGGACCGGCTCGGGACCCACCACCGCCGGGCGCCGGGGCACGCCCGAGGCACCTCGGGGCACCGGTCACCAGGTCGAACTGGCAATTTGTCGCCAAACCGCTAAACTAGCTATTCGGCTCGTCACCGGTGTGTGATGACGTGCCGATCCCGCTTCCGGTGGCGCTCTGTTCGGTGCGCCTCCGACGCGGTGCGGCCACTCGATCGCCAGGTGATCGGATGCTGCGCCCCGGCCCCCTGGGCAGAGTGGACATGAACGACAGAGTACTGAGGAGATTCACCTGCCCAAGCCTAAGGAAGATGCCATCGTGCTGGAGGGGACGGTTGTCGAACCGCTACCCAACGCCATGTTCCGCGTGGAACTGGAGAACGGCCACAACGTGCTGGCCCACAGCTCGGGCAAGATGCGGATGCACCGCATCCGCATCCTCCCCGGGGACCGCGTGCAGGTGGAGATCACCCCGTACGACCTGGCCCGAGGACGGATCACCTACCGCTACAAGTAGGACGGCGGGCCGGCAGAGGCATCCGGCCACACGATGCAGTACCAGTACCAGACACGCCTGCAGTACGAGACAAGGACGGAAACGTGAAGGTTCGACCCAGCGTCAAGCCGATGTGTGAGAAGTGCAAAGTGATCCGCCGTCACCGGCGGGTCGTCGTCATCTGCGAAAACCCCCGCCACAAGCAGCGGCAGGGCTAGGGCTCGCGGACCAGGTAGCGAAGAACAGAAGGAAGGCATCGTGGCCCGCATCTCAGGCGTGGACATCCCCCGCGAAAAGCGGTTGGAGATCTCGCTCACCTATATCTACGGCATCGGTCTCACCACCTCGCAGCGGATCTGTGACGAGACCCAGACCAACCGCGACACCCGGGTTCGCGACCTGACCGACGAAGAGGTCACCCGGCTCCGCACCTACATCGACGCCAACCTCCAGGTGGAGGGCGATCTCCGCCGCGACGTCTCCCAGGACATCAAGCGGAAGATGGAGATCGGCTGCTACCAGGGCATCCGCCACCGCAAGGGGCTGCCGGTCCACGGCCAGCGCACCCATACCAACGCACGTACTCGTAAGGGACCGAAGAAGACGGTCGCCGGGAAGAAGAAGGTCCGCAAGTAATGGCCAAGACCACCAAGCCCGCCGCTGGCGCCCGTCGCCCGCGTCGCCGCGAGCGCAAGAACATCACCTACGGCATCGCCCACATCAAGAGCTCCTTCAACAACACCATCGTGTCGATCGCCGACCCCGAGGGCAACGTGCTGGCCTGGGCATCGGCCGGCAACGTGGGCTTCAAGGGCTCGCGCAAATCCACCCCCTTCGCCGCCCAGCTGGCCGCTGAGCAGTGCGCCAAGCGCGCCATGGAGCACGGCGTGCGCCGGGTCGACGTGCTGGTCCGGGGCCCGGGCTCCGGTCGGGAGACCGCCATCCGCTCGCTGGCCGCCGCCGGCATCGAGGTGGCCGGCATCAAAGACGTCACCCCCATCCCTCACAACGGCTGCCGCCCCAAAAAGCGGCGTCGGGTCTGAGGCCGGGGACAAAGGACACAAGGAACACACATGGCTCGTTACACAGGACCTGTTTGCCGGCTCTGCCGGCGTGAGCGCACCAAGCTCTTCCTCAAGGGGGAGCGGTGCTACTCCATGAAGTGCCCGGTCTCCGAGGCGGTCACCGACCGTCACAGCCGCGCCTACCCTCCGGGGGAGCACGGCCGCGACCGTATGCGCCAGGGCTCGGAGTACCTCACCCAGCTCCGCGAGAAGCAGAAGGCCCGTCGCATCTACGGCCTCCTCGAGCGCCAATTCCACAACCTCTACGTGGAAGCCAACAAGGCTCCGGGCATCACCGGTGAGAATCTCCTCCGCATGCTCGAGCAGCGCCTCGACAACGTGGCCTTCCGGGCCGGGTGGGGAGCCAGCCGGTCCCAGGCTCGCCAGTTCGTGCGCCACGGTCACGTCCTGGTCAACGGCAAGCGGGTCGACATTCCCAGCTACCGGGTCCGCCAGGGCGACACCATCGCCCTCAAGCAGGCCTCCCGGGAGCTCTTCCACGTCCGCCGCAACATGGACACCCTCGACCGTCCGTTGCCGCCCTGGTTGGAGACAGTCGGCGACCGGTTTCAGGTCAAGGTCTTCGCCCTGCCGAGCCGCGAGCACATCGACGAGCCCGTTCAGGAGCAGCTCATCGTCGAGCTGTACTCCAAGTAGCCGCACCCGCCTGACCGAACCCACCAGCACCCACACCGCGCACCACACTGCCGAGGAGTCACGATCAGCATGCTCATCATTCAGCGCCCCACCGTCGAAGCCATCGGTGAAGAGGAGGAGAACCGCCAGCGGTTCGCCGTCGGACCCCTCGACCCCGGCTTCGGCCACACCCTGGGCAACTCGCTCCGCCGGACCCTGCTGTCGTCGATCCCCGGCGCCGCCATCACCCAGGTCCGGTTCGACGAGGCGCTCCACGAGTTCACCACCCTGCCGGGTGTGAAAGAGGATGTCACCGACATCATCCTGAACCTGAAGGACATCCTCCTGAAGGTGCACAGTGACGAGCCGGTGACCGTCCGCCTCGACAAGCGCGGCCCCGGCGACGCCACCGCCGGCGACCTGCAGCTGACCGCCGATGTGGAGGTCCTCAGCCCCGGACAGCAGATCGCCTCCCTCAACGGCAAGGGCCGTCTGGCCGTCGACCTGACCGTCGAGCGGGGACGTGGCTATGCCTCTGCTGACAAGAACAAGCGGTCGACCACCATCGGGGTCATCCCGATCGACGCCATCTTCTCGCCGGTGCGCCGGGTCTCGTTCACGGTGGAGCCGGTCCGGGTGGAGCAGTCGACCGACTTCGACCGTCTGGTGCTCGACATCGAGACCGACGGCTCGCTGACCCCCCGGGAGGCCTTGGCCTCGGCCGGCGACACCCTCCGCACCCTGGTCGGCCTGGTGGCCGATCTGGAGGACGAGCCCCAGGGCCTGGAGCTGGGCGAAGTGGGCACGGTGGGCTCCGGCTCGCCCGACCTCGAGCTGCGGATCGAGGACCTCGATCTCACCGAGCGTCCCCGCAACTGCCTCAAGCGCGCCCAGATCAACACCATCGGCGAGCTGGTCGACCGCACCCTCGACGACCTGCTCAACATCACCAACTTCGGGCAGAAGTCGCTCGACGAGGTGCTCCAGAAGCTCGACGAGCGGGGCCTGGCCCTGCGGGTCAAGGACTGAGGTCAAACCATGCTCGGCACTCCCAAGAAGGGCCGCCGGTTCGGCGGTAGCGCTGCCCACCAGAAGGCGATGATGGGCAACCTGGTGGCATCGCTGATCGCCGCCGAGTACCTGGTGACCACCGAGGCCAAGGCCAAGGCCCTCCGCCCGGTGGCCGAGAAGGTCATCACGGCGGCGGCCAAGGGCGGCGTCGCCCGTCAGCGTCAAGTGGTGGCGTTCATCCGGGACAAGGACATGGCCTACAAGCTGTTCGAGGAGATCGGTCCCCGCTACGTGGACCGTCCGGGGGGCTACACCCGGATCCTGAAGCTGGGCAACCGGTTGGGGGACAACGCCCCGATGGCCCGCATCGAACTGGTGTGAGCGGCTCCCCTCCGACCGGGGGGAGCGAACAGCCGGCGCCGACGACGGTCCCGGCCAACCACGACGACCCCCCGGCAGTGGCGGAAGGATACGACGCCTCCGCCGGAGCCACCGCCACCCCCGACAGCCGCCCACCGGTGCGCTGGCGGCTCCGTCTGGCCTACAACGGTTCCGGTTTCCGAGGCTTCGCCGCTCAGCCCGCCCACTCCGGCCTTCCGGAGGTCCCCACGGTGGCCAGGGCGCTGACCGACGCCCTGGCCCGGGTGGCCCGCACTCCGGTCAGCCTCACCTGCGCCGGGCGCACCGACGCCGGCGTCCACGCCCTCGACCAGGTGGTCCATCTCGACCTGCCCGCCGAGGTGGCCGATCGGCTGGAGCCCGACGCGGTGGTGCGGTCGCTGAACAAGCAGCTGACCCCGTCGGTGGTGGTCCGAGACGCCGGGCCGGTGGCTTCCACGTTCGACGCCCGCCGATCGGCACTGGCCCGCCGCTACCGGTACCTGGTGGTCAACGGCCCGGTGGCCGACCCGCTGCTGGCCGGCCTGGCCTGGCACGTGGCCGACCCGCTGGACCTCCGGGCCCTGCAGGCGGCCGGCGACGCCCTCCTCGGTGAGCACGACTTCCGGGCCTTCTGCCGGCGGGTCCCCGGTACCTCCGCCGACGAGCCCATCCACCGACGGGTCACCGAGACCCGATGGTCGGTGGTCGCCGGCAGCCCCGAGTCCGCCCTGGTCCCCGTTACCGGCCAGCTGCTGGCCTTCGAAATCGAGGCCAACGCCTTCTGTCACCAGATGGTCCGCTCCCTGGTGGGCACGCTGGTCGACGTCGGCCGGGGCCGGAAGCGGGCCTCGGACATCCGGTGGATCCTGCGGTCCGCCGACCGTGGACAGGCCGGCCAGCCAGCGCCACCCGAGGGGCTCACCCTCATCGCTGTCCGCTACCCGCCGGACCCGGCTTGCTCACCAGCGTGAATTGGTCGTATCGTGGGACCCCGCTGGGCTCGGCCGTTCCCGGGCGCTCGGGCCTCACGGCCAGGTGCGACCACCGGTCAGCAGCGGCACCCGGGCACCGCACCTGCGGCGCCTGACCGCCCGGCATCACCGAACCAAGGAACTCTCCCTGTGCGCACGTTCTCACCCAAGCCCACCGACATCACCCGTGCCTGGCACGTTGTCGACGCCGACGGGCTGGTCCTTGGGCGGCTGGCGACCGAAGTGGCCTCCATCCTCCGGGGCAAGCACAAGCCGATCTTCGCCCCCCACGTCGACACCGGTGATCACGTGATCGTGGTCAACGCCGACAAGGTGGTGATGACGGCCGGCAAGGCCGACGCCAAGCTCGCCTACCACCACAGTGGCTACCCGGGTGGCCTCACCTCCACCTCCTACAGCCGCCTGCTGGAGGACCGGGCTGACGAAGTCGTCCGCAACGCCATCCGGGGCATGCTTCCCCGCAACCGGCTCGGACGCCAGATGATCGACAAGCTCAAGGTCTACAACGGCCCCGAGCATCCCCACGCCGCCCAGTCCCCCGAGCCGCTCGACTTCCCGGATGCACGCCGTTCGGCGTCCACCCGCGGCGGTGCCTGAGCCGGTCGACCGGGCCTTCGAACCAAACGACAAGTAGGAGCACACCGTGGCCAACGCCGCCCCCCTCTGCCAGACCACCGGACGACGCAAGCGGGCTGTGGCGCGCGTGCGCTTCCGCCCGGGTCAGGGCGCCATCACCGTCAACAAGCTGGCCTTCGAGGACTACTTCACCTCGGCGACGCACCGCATGCTGGTCACCGAGCCGCTGCGACTGACCGAAAAGTCGGAGGCGTGGGACATCGATGTCACCATCGACGGCGGTGGCGTCTCCGGCCAGGCGGGGGCGTTCCGCATGGGTATCGCCCGGGCGCTCATCGAGCTGGAGCCCGAGCTCCGCGGCACCCTCAAGAAGGCGGGCTTCCTCACCCGGGACGCACGGGAGAAGGAGTCCAAGAAGTACGGCCTCAAGAAGGCCCGTAAGGCGCCGCAGTACTCCAAGCGGTAACCGGTGGTACAACCCCGGTTCGGCACCGATGGCGTCCGGGGGGTCGCCAACGCCGAACTCTCCCCTGAACTGGTACTGGCCATCGGCCGCGCCACGGCCCGGGT